>ERZ827168.3017-NODE-3017-length-18104-cov-5.813508_pt1 | contig 18104 bp, 20 predicted proteins | sample MGYA00519868_ERZ827168 | MGnify/ENA primary metagenome ERZ827168 (study PRJEB31778, sample SAMEA3449271) | human gut metagenome | biome: human gut; feature: human-associated habitat; material: faeces | place: United Kingdom | collected 2010/2012 ...
TACATAAGAGGTTTAACAATTTCAACCCTTAACCCAAGCGCATTCATTATCCGATAGAATGTACCTACACTTGGATTGATAGAACCGTTCTCAATACGAGAAATATACGATTTAGTAGCGTTTATCCTTTTGGCAAGTTCCGATTGAGTTACTTTTGCTTCCCGTCTTGCCTCTAATAATATTTGCCCTGTATAGAAAGCGTATGCTTCTTCATCGAACTTGGCACGTTCGGGAGTACCTGGTACTCCAAATTCTTTTTCGAGTTCAGCACTAATGTCTGTTATCATGTTGTCTTTTGTATTCATAATATTCCTCCTTTATTTTTAATGCTTTTTCTATTTCTGATTTTGGTGTCTTTTGGGTTTTCTTTTGAAAACCGTTAAATAAAACCACAATTTTCCCCTCGTCAAAAATAAAAAAGATTCGATAAATGTTACTGTTGTATTCTATACGTAGCTCATATAAACCGTCTCGTATAGACTTTATAAATTTCACAGGTACACGATCATCGGTTTCGAGCAGCGAAAGTACATATTTGACTTTCTGAATTTCTTTTTCTGTTAGAGTGGCAAGAAACTCTTTGTAATAATGACCGTATGCTATTATCTTTCTTCTCATAGTGCAAATATACAAAATGTTTCAATATCATAAAACTGTAATCGGGTCTTATTTGCATTTCTCTTTGTGCATTGATAATATACAATATGGAAAACGATTATTCGAACATGCTTGTTCATATTTTGTACTACTAGTACAGATATTAGACTTTTTTTCGATTTTAGGTGTTGAACAGACATCCAAGGAGATTTAGATTAGTTAGTCTGAATGAAAAAATGAATCCGGAATTAAGTATAAAGACGGACATTTTGAGTCTAAAACGAGACTATTGTTAATATAGTTGTAATACTTATATAATTATTTTGTAATCAACACAGAATTTTACAAAATCTATCTTTGTGTCGCAAATTTCAAAAAAATAAATTAATGGAAAAAAGAGTACGTATCCTTTGCCAAAAAGGGTTACTGTTAAAATCATCTTTTCTGTTTTTATCTATTTCTGCGATGCCTGCTTTAGCAATAGGTGGTAATACACTTAAAATAGATAACACAGATGAAGTTGTGGTTTTACAAAAAGGGAAAACAATCAGAGGGACCGTTGAAGATGCTTTAGGACCGATCACCGGAGCCAATGTCGTAATTAAAGGTAGTACGATCGGGGTGATCACAGATATTGACGGTAGGTTTGTTTTGGAGAATGTTCCGAGCAATGCCATCTTGCAGATTTCTTTCATGGGATATGTCCTTCCTTTTCGCCGACTGCGCAAAATCTATTATAGGCGGAATCCCTGGGAATGTCAACACCGCCCTCACCGGACAACGCGGTGGCGGCACATGGCTGTTTTGCCGCAGCTGGGGCAGGTCAGACGGCGGCGGGTGAGGGTGTGCAGACCCTTTACGTACTGCGCCATGGTGGGGACAAAGACCGCGTGGCAGCTCGGGCATTCGTAATACCCGGCCTTCACGTCCAGCACGGCGGCCGCGCCGACACCGGTGGCCGCGACCGCGGCGGCGAATAGGAGCAGCGCGACCCGGACAGCCGCGGGCATTTCCAGACAGGACGCGATCACGACCAGAGCGCATACCGCAATGACCGTGATGACGGCGCAGATGACGGACAGGATCATCCGCCGCTTGTTTTCTTCGTTTTCCTTCATTAGATCCATCATGTTTTCCTCTGCTTTTTTTTGGTAGTTGGTGCCGCTGACCCGTTCCCCGGAGAGAAGGTCGTTGACGGTGATGCCCAGAGAAGCGCACAGGGGGAGCATCAGGCTGACCTCGGGCAGTCCTTTGCCGCATTCCCATTTGGATACGGTCTTGTCGCTGATGCCAAGTTTGTCTGCCAGCTGCCTCTGGGTCAGGTTCCGGGCTTTTCTGGACGCGGCAATGAATCTGCCGATCTGAATTTGATTCATGGGGGGCCTCCTTTCCGGGCTTCATTTTACGGGAGGGAAGGGAAAACGTACACACACGGAGCGTAGAGTCCGGGATTTCTATGGAAGGTATAGGGGATTTTCGGCAAAATAGGCGCAAAAAAACGAGGCGCAAGCCCCGGAATTGTGGAAAATATTCATTGACAAAAGTTGGGCAATGTGGTAGACTGGAAGTCCATACTGTGGTACTATGCCCATTTACGCGAACCTATCCCAACATGGACATTTTAGCACAGGAATCGGGCTGTGTCAAGTACCAAGTTCGGCAAAATTGACAACGGCTCCGAGCGTATTAAATAAGCAACACAATCCGAAAGAAAGGCTGTGATGATCCATATGGCAATGGTCAAGGACGTTATGTACGGCAAGACCATGCGTAAATCCTACGCGAAGTATGAAGAGATCCTGGAGATCCCCAACATGCTGAAGATCCAGAAGGACTCCTACGACTGGTTCCTGCGGGAGGGCCTGCATGAGGTCTTCCGCGATGTGGCCGCCATCAGCGACTACACCGGCAACCTCGAGCTGTCCTTCCGCCTGGACGGAAAGACCCCGTTTGAGGATGTCACGGTGCTGTCGCTGCCGCGCAGCTATACCCAGACGCAGGAGGATTTCCCGACGAACGCGGCCGGCAACGACCAGAAGCCGGAGGTGAAAGAGGCGTTTCTCTGGAAAACCTATTGCCTCGCAGATCCTTCGGGATACCGCACCAGCCCGTATTTTCTCGGGTTAAACCAGGGCAGCCATACGCTGGAGCTTACCGGAGCCAAGGGGCAAATCGCCATCGCCTCCGTCCGGCTGGCGGCATTTATTTTCCCGCAGTATGCGGCCATGATGCAGACGGATGAGATGGACTTCGCCTCATTGGGTGAGCGAAAGCGAGCCATCTTCTGCATCATTCCTGTCAATGACGGCAGCATGAACTATTTGGTCAGTATGCTATTGACCCAGTGCTTCCAGCAGCTCTACCTGCGGTCGGATGAGCGGTACAACGGGCGGCTGCCGGTGCCGGTGCGCGTCATACAGGACGAGTGGGCCAATGTGGCGCAGCCGGACAGCTATCCCAAGGTGCTGGCCACCTGCCGCAGCTATAACATCGGCATCAACATCATTGTGCAGAACATTCATAGCATCAAGGCACTCTATAAGGACGAATGGGAAAGCGTCATCGGCAACTGCGATACCCTCCTTTTCCTCGGCGGCGGCAATGAGCCGACATCGCTGGAATTTATTTCCAAGCTTCTGGGAAAAGAAACGGTACATACCCGCACCCGCGGGCAGACGAAAGGGCGCAGCGGCTCCAGCTCTGTGAATTTTCAGCAGACCGGGCGCGATTTGATGACGCCGGACGAGATACGGATGCTGCCCTCAGATGACGCCCTGCTGCTTATCCGCGGTGAAAAGCCGGTGCGGGATAAAAAGTATGACATTCGCCGTCACCACAATGTGCAGCGCACCACAGACGGCGGAGCGGAGCCCTATATCCACAATCCGCCTGTGCCGGACTATTCTCTGCCGGATCTGCCCTATGCATTCCGTACACTGGACGATTTCACATTTTTGGAGGACGAGCATGAAAACGAAGAAAACTAAAACCATGGCAAGAAGCGTTTGCGCCGGTGCGCTGCTTCTGTGCTGCGTTGTACCTGCCTACGCTACCGCCAGCGATCCGCTGAGCATCGTTAATAATCTGTCCGACTTCATCTTTTCGATCATCAAGGCCATCGGCATCATCATTCTTGGCTGGGGCATCGTGCAGGTGGGCATGAGCATCCAGAGCCACGACGCCAGCCAGCGGACGCAGGGCCTGCTGTGCCTGTTCGGTGGCTTGCTTATTACCTTCGCCAAGGAGATCCTGACGCTGATCGGCGCGGTGTAAGGTATGGACAACAACTGGATCATTGACAATCTCAACTATGCTTTCAGCGTATGGAATGACAAGCTGACGGAGATGTGGTCGCTGTTGACCCAATCGCCCCAGGCGTTTAAGGGTGGCACGATATGGCAGACGATCCAGACCGTCAATGGAGCCATGCAGGGCATCGGTTACGGTTTGCTGGTGCTGTTTCTGGCCATCGGCATCTTCCGCAGCAGCGCCGGCTTTCGGGACTTCCAACGGCCTGAACACATCCTGCGGCATTTTATCTACTTCGTCATGGCGAAGCTGGCTGTTACCTACGGCATCGACCTGATGGTGGACATCCTTGCGGTCTGTGCCGGTATCATCTCCGCCGCTGCCGGCAGCGTGGGTGGTATCGACGGGGCAACGGTGTCACTGCCCGTGGAGATGGCGTCAGCCATCGAGGGCGTGGGATTCCTCGCCAGCATCCCACTGTGGCTGGTGACGCTGCTGGGCTGCCTGCTTATCACGGTACTGGCATTTTTGATGATCCTCACCGTGTATGGCCGGTTTTTTAGGCTCTATCTATATGCCGCGCTGTCACCGGTGGCATTGGCGTCCTTTGCGGGAGAAGGCACGTCCCAGATGGGACGCGCCTTTCTCAAAAGCTATATGGGCGTGTGTCTGCAGGGCGCGGTGATCGTGCTGGCCTGTATCGTGTTTTCGGCCTTCGCCGCCAGCGACACGGTGGTGTTGGGCGGCGGCTCGGTAGTCACGCAGGTATGGGGCTATTTGGGCGAGGTGATCTTCAATATGCTGGTGCTGGTAGGGCTGGTCAAGGGTGCCGACCGCGTGGTACGGGAGATGTTCGGGATGTGAGGTAGCGTTGACACTGCGCGATAGATATGCGAAAATAATAACAGAATCAAGCGGCAGAAGATGATATGAGGGGTTAAAAACTATGGGGAAGTACAACTATAAGTACGAAATCGATGAATCTGGCGTAGTTGTTTTAAAAGAGCTGCCGTTTAAGAGTAGATATGTTGAAGTTCCACGCGAAAAGCAATTCAGAATGCTATATTCATACGTTTTGGTTGATATAGATTTGTACTATGCGTTGGAATACTTACAGTTATGCTCCAAAACGACCAATGAAATAGAGCGCCAGTGCTTTTTTCGCATGGCTGTAATCCAATATGCAAAATGTTACTCACCCTCCCAAAATGGAGGGAGATCTCAGTTAGATGCGCCAAAGGTTTATCGAGGTTTACCTGATGACCCGATAGGATGCCATGACAAATTCATTGCCATGAGAAATAAATATTTTGCTCATGACGAGAATGATTTCAAAGCGGCGAAGTTGGGTGCTGTTTTGAATGTTGAGGATCGTAAAGTAATGGGAATTGCTTATCCAAGAATGCAAAGTAAATTCGATTATGATGCCACAATATCTGTTTTAATGCGATTATGTCAAAGGACGAGGGAATGGGTGCAAGATAAGTTGAATCAAGAAGTTGACCGAATAAGCCAGTACATTGAGCAAAGAGATTATGATGTATTAGCTGGATATGATGATTTAAGGGTATTGGACAATCCCAGTTTATCGTAGTAGAAATCATCCGAAAAGCACCGGTTTCCGGTGCTTTTCTTTTGCCCAAAAGGAGAAAACACATGGAAATCAAAATCAACAAAGAGATACGCAGCTATAAGGAAACTGTCTACTTCGGCCTGACAGCGCGGCAGCTCATTTGTTCGCTGCTGGCGGTGGGTACGGCGGTGGGGCTGTACTTCGCCCTGCGGGGCGTATTAGACCGCGAGACGCTGGGCTGGCTGTGCATCGTGGGCGCTGCGCCCATGGCGGCAGCAGGCTTCTTCCATTACAACGGCCTGACGCTGGAGCAATTCCTGTGGGCATGGTGCAAGACCAATTTCCTGCTGGCCGGTCGGCGGCTGTGGCACAGCGAGAATTACCTATACGACCTTTGGGAGAAGGAGGACAAGAAGTGAGAAAACTATTCAAGGGCTGCAGCACGGAACGGGACGCCTTTCACATCCCCCGCAGCGTGCAGCAGTCCATCCCCATCAAGCGCATCTATAAGGACGGTATCTTTCGTGTAAGCGGCAGGTTTTCCAAGACCTGGCGCTTTTTTGATGTCAATTACGCCGTGGCCTCGCCGGAAAAGCAAATGGAACTGTTCCTGGGCTACTGCGGCGTTCTCAACAGCCTGCCCATCGACGCGGGTATTAAGCTGACACTGGTGAACCGCCAGCTCAACCGGCAGGAGTTCAGTAGGAATCTCCTGATGGCCTATCGGCAGGATGGCCGCGACTATATGCGCCGCGAGTACAACGGCATTCTGATGGACAAGGCCAGCGGCAGCAACAATCTGGTGCAGGAGAAGTACATCACCGTGTCCGTGGCCAAGCACAGTATCGAGGAGGCTCGCACCTTTTTCGCCCGCGTCGGCACCGACCTGACCGCTGGCCTGAGCCGCATGGATTCCGGTATACGGGAAATCACCCTCAACGAGCGCCTGCGGCTGTTCCACGATTTCTTCCGCGTAGGGCAGGAATCGGCCTTCACCTTCGACCTGCAAACCGCCCAGCGGCGCGGCCACGACTTCCGCGATGCCATCGCGCCGGAGACGCTGCAATTCTTCCACGACCACTACGCCGTGGACGAGCGCGTGGGCCGCACCCTGTTCCTGCGAGAGTATGCCAGCTTCATCAAGGACACTATGATCACCGAGCTGATGGACTACCCCCGGAACATGATGCTGTCCATCGACATCGTGCCGGTGGCCACAGACGAGGCTGTATCGGAGATGCACCGGCGCATCATGGCGGTGGAGAGCGACATCACCCGCTGGCAGCAGCGGCAGAACCACCACAACAATTTCTCCGCCAACATCCCCTATGATCTGGAGCAAATGCGGAAGGAGACGCGGGAGTTCTTAGACGACCTCACCGCCCGCGACCAACGGATGATGTACGCGCTGGTGACGCTGACCCACCTTGCCGACAACGAAGAGCAGCTGGAGCAGGACACGGAGGCGCTGTCCGCCATTGGCCGTTCCCACGGCTGTCAGTTCGCCACTATGAAGCACCAGCAGGAGGACGCGCTGAACACGGTGCTGCCCTACGGTCTGCGGCGCATCGACGCCATGCGGACACTGACCACGGAGAGCACCGCCGTGCTGCTGCCCTTCAAGACGCAGGAGATCATGGACACCGGCGGCCTGTACTACGGCGTCAACGCTGTGTCCCGCAACCTCATCATCTGCAACCGCGACGCGATGCTCAACGGACACGGCCTTTATATGGGCGTGTCCGGCAGCGGCAAATCTATGATGGCCAAGCAGGAGATCGGCTTCGTGGGGCTGAATACCAACCACGATATTATTGTGGTAGACCCCGAGCGGGAGTATGGCCCGCTGATCCGTGCCCTGGGCGGCGAGGTCATTACCATTTCGGCCTCCAACGGCAGCTATGTCAACGCACTGGACATCTCCAAGGAGTATGGCGACGGGCGTAACCCGTTGGTATTGAAAAGCGAGTTCATCATGTCCCTGTGCGAGCAGCTTATGGGTGCGGGCGAGGTCGGCGCAAAGGAGAAGTCCATCATCGACCGCTGCACCGCCAACATCTACCGCAAGTACATCCGCAAATACGAGGGCGACCCGCCCACGCTGAAAGACCTCTATGACGACCTCATGCGGCAGAAGGAGCCTGTTGCTCATGAGATTGCGCTGGCACTGGAGCTGTTCACTACCGGTAGCCTGAACGTGTTTGCCCACCAGACCAATATCGACACCCGCAACCGTATCATCTGCTACGACATTCAGGACTTGGGTGAAAACCTCAAGCCCATCGGCCTGCTGGTGATGCTGGACAGCATCCTCAACCGCGTCATTCGCAACCGGCAGCAGGGGCGGTATACCCACGTCTACATTGACGAGATCTATCTGTTCTTCGCCAGCCCCGGCGTGGGCGGCAAGAGTGCCATCAACAACTATTCCAGCGAGTTCCTGTATAAATGCTGGAAGCGGTTCCGTAAATACTACGCCACCCTCACCGGTATTACGCAGAATGTGGAGGAGTGCCTGCTGTCCGATACGGCGCGGCTGATGTTCGCCAACAGCGAGTTCTTGGTGCTGCTGAATCAGGCACCTACCGACCGTGCGGAGCTGGCCAAGCTGCTGGATGCCAGCGACGCGCAGATGGATTACGTCAGTGACGCACCGGCAGGCCACGGGCTGATCAAAGTGGGCTCTTGCCTTGTGCCGTTCATCAATGAGCTGCCCCGCGACACGGAGCTGTACCGCCTGATGACCACCAAGCCGGGGGAGCAAAATGCGTGACGTCAAGACCCGCGCCGCCATGGAACAGCCGAAAACGCGGCAGAAAGACGCCATACCCCGCACGGCGGTGCGTATCTTGCAGCGACACTATGCCCAGCAGAAGCAGGAACGGCAGACCCAGCACCAGCGTCAGCCGGTGGAGTACGCCACGGAGCAGGTGCAGCAGGGCGCGGCAGACACTACCCGCCTGACCTTCCGCGCTACGCAGCAGCTCCAGCGGAAGTACGTCCTGCACAAATACCGTACCCAAAAGGTGCGGCAGCGGCAGGAGACAACGGCGGCGCAGGTGTGCCAGCGGGATATGTGGCGGTCAACGGAGCAGACCGCCGCGGCGCAGCACACTGCCCCAGTGCCGCGCCAACCGGCACAAAAACCGCCTGCGACCGCTATGACCGCCGCCCAGCAGCGGGCAAAGCAGCATACCCAGCGCACCGCCCAGCGGCAGATGCTCCAGCAGGCAAAAGCCGCCGCCCGCAAAGCGGGACAGCGGCTGGAGCAGATGGCACAGGCGGCAGGCAAGGTCATCCGCGCCGGTATTGAGGCGATAGCCGCAGCGGGCGGCGGTGTGGTGCTGTTCCTGCTGCTGGCTTTGCCGGTAATCGCGGTGGCGGCAGCGTTGTCTCCGGCAGGCGGCCTTGCGGACAGTCACACCATGGAACCCACCGGCGAAGCCATGGAGGTGTGGGAACGCCTGCCGGACGATCTTACCATGGAACGGCGCATGGTCGTCACTTACGCGCTGGCGCTGGTGGACAAGGTGGACTACTTTTGGGGCGGCAAATCGCTGGTGCTGGGCTGGGACGACCGCTGGGGCGAGCTGACGGAGGTCACAGCCGAGGGCAGCGACAGCACCGGCACGGAGCAGCCCTACGGTTTGGACTGCTCCGGCTTCGTGGATTGGGCATTCTACAACGCCAGCGGCGGCAGCTACATCACCGGGCAGGGCGGCGGCGCGGCGGCGCAGCACGCCAACTGTGCGGACATAGAGTGGGACGAGGTGCAGCCGGGGGACTTGCTGTTCTATCCGGAGGATGAACACGTCGGCATCGCCGCAGGCCGCGACTGGCTGGGCCGCCTGCTGGTGGTGCATTGCGCCGCAGGTACGGATGGTGTGGTGATCTCCCGTCGGACTGGCTTCAAGACGGCCGCAAGACCCATGTGGTATGGGGAAGAATAGAGGGCAGTTCACAATTGAACTGCCCTCTATTTTTCCAAAATAAATTGTAATATAAAGCGCTGCAGGATAAGGAAATAAAGATCCGTATAGGAACCCGGTAGTATAGGAAAAATTCTCTATTACCGTCAAGCCGCAGGGTATTTTCTCAGCATCTCCTGCTTCAATGCACTCCATGCGTCTAGACCTGCCTGGGAGGCGGCAAAGAACTCGTTATCCTTGACCTGCGTATACGGCACATAGGTGGTTCTGCCGGCGGGCGTTACGAATGTGTTGGCAATATCCTCATAACAGAAAACCGGCGCGATAAATTGGTCTATATTCAGGAAATACAGGGGCAGTCCCCGATTTTCCATTCCGGAATCCGTCAAAAGAAACACCAGGTAGTCCGACCCCTCCCGCAGAATGTTGACAAAACCTCGCTCGATGGCCTGACCGTCGCTGCGAACGAACACGCTCCACCTGACACAAGTGAGGTAGAATTCATCTCCCACCGCCAGCTCCTCGCCAGCAAAGACCTGGCTAACCGTCACCCGTTGAACGCTCCGTCCAAAATGATGCTCGATCTCATCCGTCGGGGACACCCGCAGGATGATCGGAGAAGCCGGCAGCTCCTGCGCCATGCTGCGGCAGGCACCGATGCAGAGCTCCTCCGGTAGCTCGCCCACATCCAACTTGTCCAGATAGTTTTCCTCCGCCGTAATATTGGTATAGCTGAAGCGGAAAAATACGCCAAACGCCAGCGCCGCCGCGAAAAGCCCTCCGACAATGGCGTAAAAGATCTTATTCTTCATCCCTTTCCTCCTGCTCGGTGAGCACTCCTGCGTCCATGCGGAACAGACGGTCGGCCAGCAGCGACAGATCCTCCTTGTTGTGGCTGGCGAGAAGGATCAGCGCGCCCCGCGCCTTTTCCTCCAAAATCAGCTCCCGGATCTGCCGGACGCCGTCCTCGTCCAGGCCGTTGGTCGGCTCGTCCAGCATGATGACATCCGGGCGCTCCATAATGGCCTGGGCGATGGAAAGGCGCTGCTTCATGCCTAGGGAATACTTTTTATATGTCCTCTTATCGTCGGGATCAAGACCCACGCGGAGCAGTGCCCGGCGCATATCCTCTGCCCCCGCCTTTCCGCTCAATTTTCCCAGATATTGCAGGTTTTCCATGCCCGTCAGCTCCGGGTACAGCCCCACATTCTCCAGCACGATGCCCATGCTTGGCAGGACGGAAAAGTCCTTGTGAAGCTCCTTGCCCTCCCAAAGCACCGAGCCGGAGGACAGAGTCATCAGCCCGGACAGGGCACGAAACAGCATGGTCTTGCCGGAGCCGTTGCGCCCCACAAAGCCGTAGACGGTTCCCGATTGCAGGTGCAAGGACACATCCCTTAAAATTACCTTACCTCGGATGGTTTTGCTGATATGGTTGGCGATCAGTTCCAATTTAATTTCCCCCCGTTTCAGTGTTGGATGCAAGCAGGTCGTGGCGCGAAACAAGGACTCCTCCCACGACTGTCGCAATCACGCATAGGATCAGTACATAAACAATGGAAAATGCGGGATAAATGCCCCCGTAGGGCGAGGCAAGAATGGCGGATAATTCGCTGCTTTTGCTGCTGTGCCAGCCAAGCACTAAGCAGGAGATGGGGTTCACGCGGACGATGAGGGATTGAAGCCCCGGATCGTCCGAAAAGTGATCCAGCAGCGAGAAAGCAGCGATCAGCGCGGCCTGCACCGCGGCCACGAAGAGGAAGCCGCCGTCGCTCCCCCGCCACACGGCCACCAAATTCACCGCCATGGTGGTGGCGACTGTCCAAAGGAAGCAGAGCAGGAAATGCAGCAGGAAGATCCTGACCCCGAAATCGTCCGGCACCAGCTCATACCGCGCCGCCGCAACGGCTATGGCCGCCAGCATGGTGACCAACTGATAGGTCGCCGCCCAGGCGGCGATAGACCCCACCTGCTGCAGATACCACGAAGTCCGCCGGGGGATCCTGGAAAACACATACACGCTGGCCACGCAGTAATGCCGGTAAAGCCGGATGCCCGCAAGAGCCTGAAACGCCAAAATGGGGATGAGCCGCAAGGAAAAGCCCAGCAGCTCGGTAAATGAAGTGCTCAGGGCAAAAATCCCCCGTGAGCCGCTGAGCTGCAAGATCGCCTGGGTAAGAGTGATCCTCCCATCGGAGGGGCAGATGTATGTCGCGGAGAGCCATGCGCCAAGAACCGCCCCCACGGCCAGTATCCATGCAAACTTTTTCATTTCAGGCAGTCCTTCCTGCCGCCGCACAGAACCGATAGGGCGCAAAAGGCGGCCAAAAGAAGGCAGGAGGTCAGCCAAAATGTATAGTTCTTGGGCGCGTCACTGAAAAGCAGAACATAGTTGTACCAGTGACGCTCGATCTGCCCCCTGAACGATGTGGAAATATACAGCAGGAGGAACGGCGGGAGCAAAAGAAACACCTTGAACCGGACGGGGATCAGCAGGGAGATGGAGGCGGAAACCCCCGCCAGCAGTCCTGCAAACAGACCGAAGGCCACGGTGCCGAGGATGGCATAAAGATAGGGTGAGAAACGGTACAGGTTGGGGAAAATATAGTTGGCCGTTGCGCTGATATACTCCTGGCTGAAGGCATCCATATTGGACAGATCCCCCGTTGCCGTCAGGGGAAAGGACACGCAGTTCAAGACGATCTCCAGCAAAAACGGAGCCGCGAACACGATGGTGGTGGCGATTACCACGGCAACCAGCTTGGAGGCGGCATACAGCTTCTTCCCCAGTCGGGCAACCAGCATCGTTTCCGCTCCGGTGGATCGATCCGAGGCAATGGCAAGACCCGCCGGATACGCCACCAAAATGGGAAGTATCTGCAGGATCAGCAGAGCCGTGTCCGCCTGATAGCCTGTGCGGTTATAGCTGAGACTCAGGATCTTCATGGGGTGATACATGGAAATGGCATCAGACCCTCTGAATACCAGAACATTGCCCACAAAGGTCGACAGCATCACCAAAAACAGCACAAGAAAGGTGACCCGTGCGCTTCTCCTGCCCAGCAGGAACTTAATATGTGTCCATGTCGTGCGAATAAACATTGCGAGCATCCTCTCCTCTTATACGGCTATATTGCATGATACATATAGGTTTATTTCGTCACTGTTCCTATATATGAAACTTCTGCCATAGCCTGGCTGTTAGAATTGCCTCTAAACTGAAAATAAACTGTATTCGTATTCAAATAACCTTCCTTGATTCTAATTTCTTGATAACTCGACGCACCTTCGGATAGCGAATAGCTATTTAATGTAGATATAGTTTCGCCATAAGTGTTGGTCACCCTACATTGTATAATGTGGAAATAATCCGTACCTGAATAGGGCGAAACAGAATGGCACATTGCACCGCACATACTGTAGTTTGGGTCGTGACTCTCTCCATATCCTTTTGTCCAATACTGGTTTGATGCGAGATGGATCGTTACATAGCTGGCTGCAAAAGACGGAACAAGAGTCAGAACAATCATTACTGCAACAACAATGGCTGAAACAATTTTTTTAAATGTATTATTCATTGCATTACCCTCCAAAATTATTTTGACATACGCTTTAGTGCGTTATAAGTTGGCATACATATTGAAAACTCTCCCTGCCTATATTTTGTTAACAGGGGTTTACGCCTTCTTTCAACATGTATATATACTTACCGCACATGAATTTTTACATATAATCCGTATACAGCGGACGAGTTTATTAGCTGTTTGTCCTGTAGATTGTCACGGGATTCTTTGAATCTCCGTTGACTGAATAGTTGACCACTAGCTTATAGGTTTTGTTTGTTTCTACGCGTGCGGTTTTCTCCATGAAAAGATATCCCGAATCGCTGGCATTCCAGATATTAATTCTCCGCGCTCCTTGCCATAGTTCCATCGTTGCACTTATCCGATCATTACTTCTGTCCGCATAAATCTCAACCGTACAAGTTGCATTGTTGTTCGCAAAAGAAATATTCGGCAAGACATCAACTAACCTCATCGATGCTGCATGTGCAGGGATTGCTAAAATAAGTGCTAACAGGACAACCAAACCACCGATTCTCTTCACCATTAAAATCACCCCCTTTCTCGTATATCTAAATACGACGAACGGGGGCGATTTTGGACACCGGAGTGAACTATTTTTTTATCTGCACGCTTTCGGCCATTCGGACGAGGTCGTTTTCGCCCACGAAGCCGGTGACATAGAATGCCGTGCCATCGCTTATCCAGGCAATAGCGTTTGCCTCTTTAGGATCATGGGCAATAAGCAGGTCTGCCTTCTTCCCATTCACAGTTGCATTTTTTATATCGGCCCGGGAAACATCAATGAACCAGTCTGTTTCCTCCGAATCGCGAATAAAGCTGAACCGGATCAGGTCCCCGGCTTCGTTGGCATAAACCACCACGGTTCTTGTCTCGGAAGCATTTACTCGAAGCTCACTATAACCGTCAGGCAGCCAGGCGGGTCTGTAGTCCGCAGATTCGGGAGCTGTATCTGCACCGTCATGCCGGAGCACAAAATATGTTTCATAAACCTCCTTGACCCAACCGACGACCGCAGCTCTGGCTTCGGCGTCCACAGTGATCCATGCACTGCCGGCTATGATCATGGCAATGGCAACGGATGCCACGCAGCGCATGGCCTTATAAAAAACGGGATGCTTTGCCCTGCGCGTCAGCCGGTCTATTTTCTTTTCAAATTCCGGGGGGAAAACATACGGAGTCTGGGGATCATAATCTCTCTCATAGTAGGCCGTATAGACCTCACTGGCTCTGCGGGCCGCCTCCCGAAGCATCGCCTCTGTGATCATAAATTGCCGCCCCCTTCCTTGTAAAGCTCCTCCAGCCTTTTCTTGGCTCGCTGATCGATCTTCTGCGCCCATGGGAGGGAGATCTTAAGCATTTTCGCGATCTCCCGCAGCGAGTAGCCATGCTCGTACTTCAGCAATATCACTGTCCGCTGCTGTATCGGGAGCTTCAGGATACACTCCGCCAGCAAGCTCTCCACCTCGATCTCCTGATAAAGTCCGTGATTCAATTCATCATTGAACGGATCGACAGGGTGCTTGCCCCTGGATCGGAACACATCAGCAGATCGGTTGTTTACCATAGTTACGATGTACTGCTTGGTTTTTGGACTCACCGGCTCAATATTTTTTATATTTTCAGCGATTTTCATAAATACATGCTGCACGACATCCTGAGCATCCTGTCCAGAGTGCATATGCCCGTATGCAATGTGATACGCAAGACCGCGGTAGGCTTTATAAATCGCCGTAAACTTAGATTCGTCATCAGGCGTTTCAATTACCTGCAAATAAATTAGCACCGCTCTTTCACCACCTTGGGATTTTATACCAATCTATCATAGCGGAAATGGCGCAAATAGTCCAGCACAACCTCAAAATTTTTGAATAGCAAGCGAACACGGGAATTCTATTAATTTTAGCGTCCAAAATCGTTTCATTACATCGTATATAATTGCAAGCAGAAATAAGAAGTCCATTCTCGCGGGCCGGAAAATTCTCAGCTCGCATTTCTCTCCGCGCAAAATTATTTATCAAAGAATTCTATAAAAACGGGATAATTGTCAAATCCCCCAACCTATAAAAATCGTGCTCTTCCAGTTCAAGTCGGGAGAGTACGATTTTATCTTATATCTATATCCTCTGTATCCTGCCCCACCCGGTTAATATTTAATTTCAGCCATTTGCGACTTTGAAAAGCGTGGCGATATAAAGAACGCGACTTTTTATGTTCAACTTGATTATAAGGGTTACCATCGACAAAAACATACAAAACCCGCCGCATTTGCGTAGACCATTGTAGAACGAATACATGACACAAATAGCCATAAATCGTGTAAAATCAATATATAAGAAACGGCACCCATTTCTATACCCGGCAAGAGGGCCACCTTGGCGGCTTGATAAACGCCTTTCAAAATACACAAGACAGGAGGAGTACCAATGCCGTTAGTCTATTATGTTTCGGAACTTGAAAAGAACGCGACTTTGGACGCCGAACGCCTGTTGCGTCTTTTGGGTGTGTCCGGAAAGCTGTCGGGATTTTACTTTGCGGTATATATGCTGGAGCAGGTACAGGAGAAGCCCGAGTATGTCTTGCTGATCACGAAGCGTCTTTATAAGCAAACAGCGCAGCATTTCCGCACCACAAGCAGTTGTGTGGAGAGAAACCTGCGCACCCTTGTGCAGGCCTGCTGGAGGCAGCCGGATCACAGCCTGCTGGATCATATTGCGGGATGCCCGCTGTCGCAGCCGCCGACAAATTCACAGTTTATAGATATGCTGGCCGCCCACCTTCGCAATAGCACCTAAAACGCCTCCCCCTGTTTCTGCGGCGGCGGTGTATTCTCCTTTCCGCACCGCCGCCGCAGCTTCTTCTTTATGAGTGTGCATCAGCCATCAAACCTTTGGTAGCTGATGCGGGCTGATAAAGAGCCGATATTGCACATTGAAAAGAGCTGCATTTGCGGCGCAAATATAGCAGACAGGTACATTCGTGCCGGTGCGAGCCATGCAGCAGCGTCCGCCATGATCTCCCACATGGGAGGGAGCGAAACAGACGCTACGCCGAAACAGAGTGGCACTCTGTGGGCCACGACCACCGGCACCCATAATGATACTCCCGCATTGGACGCCCTCAAAGCATCGTGCGGCGCACCCATCAGCATGGGCCGGGGTGAGATTCCCGTGAGGCTGGCAGCCACCAGCCGCCTGTTTTGCTTGAGAATTTTACGACCGCAAAAGTGTGGGTAAGCAAAAGCGCACTTTGGGAAGCGCGTTGTTGCTTATTCATATCACCTCGATTACCGCATACTTTATGGAGGGAGGAGTTGCCTATGACAGAAGTTGATCGTGATATTGCCTTGGTTTTGTTGAAGCGTCTATGGAAGCGGGAGTTGATTTCGGAAGAGACATATGTTTCTGCCTGCAACTCCCGTTTTTTTGACAAAAGACGTTTTACCTCCGATACTGAAGCTATGGAAGAAATAATGGTTGAGGAGGCCGATATCCATGATGACAGTTCGATGGTTGAGAGAGCAGATGCGGCAGGGCAAGTCAATTTATGACCTGCCGCTGCGCGTGACCTTCTATGCCCGCGTTTCTACCGAGAAGGTGGAGCAGCAGGGCAGTTTGGAAAACCAAATCCAATACTACACAGAGTTCATCCAGAAAAATCCCAACTGGACGTACATCTCCGGATACATAGACGAGGGCATTTCCGGTACAAGTACCTACAAGCGGGACAGTTTCCTGCGGATGATCGCAGACGCCCAGCGGGGAATGTTTGACTTCATCATCACGAAGGAGATCTCTCGCTTCTCCCGTAATACGCTGGACAGCATCCAGTACACGCAGGAACTGCTGGAGAACAATGTGGGCGTCTTGTTCCAGAATGACAACATCAACACACTGGATAGCGATAGCGAGTTCCGATTGGTGGTCATGGCAGGTGTGGCACAGGATGAGGTACGCAAGCTCTCTGAACGGTTGAAATTTGGCTTTCGTCAATCTATCAAGAACGGTCGTGTACTGGGTAATAATCGCTTGTGGGGCTATGATAAGAAGGACTGTAAGCTGACCATTGTTCCGGAGCAGGCAGAGGCGGTAAAGCAGATATTTGAACTCTATGCCACCGGTCAATATGGTCTGCGCAGCTTGTCACAGGAGCTGACCCGCCGTGGTTACACCAGCTTGCAGGGTAATGTATTCAACACAAGCACCATCGGACACATTCTGCAAAATCCCAAATATAAGGGCTGGTATTGCGGCAACAAGACCCAATCGTTAGACTACCGCAAGAAAAAGACAGCGTTCCTCGACGAAAGTGAATGGGTATCCTATCCCGACCCGAATATTCCGGCCATCGTGTCGGAAGAAGTATGGGATAAGGCCAATGCCCTTTTTAAGCAGAGGAGCGCCCGTTCGAAAGCCTATGGCGTAGGGTATCAGAGCCGGTATCCCTACAGCGGCAAGATCATCTGTGGAAAGCATGGAACGTCCTTTCACCGGCAATCCTTCAAAACGCGGGAGGGAGAAACGGAGTTTTGGAAATGTAAGATGTACCGTGAACACGGAAAAGCGGGCTGCGACCTGCCTACCATTCGCACCACGGAACTGGATACTATTTTGGCAGAGCAGTTTCAGAAGATGGTAAAGCACCAGAGGCAGATTATCCGCATGGTGTTGGATTCCGTTACAAATACACAGAAGAAGGAAGACCACTCCAAGGAGATTGCCCGGTTGCAAGCGCAAATACAGCAGCTGGAGGACAAGAAAGAAAAGTTACTGGAACTGAGTATGGCCGAGGCCATTACCATGCAGGAGTTCAAAAAGCGGAATAGCCGCTTCAATGAACAGATCACCTCGCTGCAAACACAAACGATTTCCTTACAGCAACAGGAGCAGCAAAAGCAAATCGCAGCCACGGACACGGCTGCGCTGGAAAAGGCATTATGGGCAGATCTGAACTGCAAGGAGCCGATCCAATCAGAAGTGGTTGCCACGATCCTCGACCACGCTGTGGTATGTGAGGACAGTGATGACAAACATATCCATTTAGAACTCTATTTGCGGCTGGGGCAAACGGCTTCAGCCTATTATGAACGAGGCAAATTAGCCTTCAAGGATGCATCTTCAAGAAGTATTACACGCAGTCCACTGACCAAGAGGACCTGATCTCCATCGGAAC
>ERZ827168.3022-NODE-3022-length-18081-cov-8.765339_pt1 | contig 18081 bp, 18 predicted proteins | sample MGYA00519868_ERZ827168 | MGnify/ENA primary metagenome ERZ827168 (study PRJEB31778, sample SAMEA3449271) | human gut metagenome | biome: human gut; feature: human-associated habitat; material: faeces | place: United Kingdom | collected 2010/2012 ...
CCTAAGCAGCCATTCAGTGAGGATTGTCGCCAAACAAAGTTCTGAATAACTGCTCAGGCATTAACTTTCTTTGGCGCATTTATTATACCCAATAACTAATAAGTGATGGAATTAAAAAACCACACGATTGTAGATTAGCCGATAAAAAATTATCTTTATATATTTATTATCTTTAAAAAAGCCACTCCATAAAGAAGTGACTCGTTCAATTATTAATACTATTTAATGCTTAATTAGATGCCTTCGCCATCAGCTGGTTCATCATTAATAACAGCTGGCATTTCAAATAATTGAACACCATCCTTACCAACACTTAAAGCTGAAGATACTAACATATCTAAATCATTGATCATAGTTCTTGCCATAGAAATCTCACATAACATTGGAAGATTTGTACCAGCAATAACCTTAACCTTTGGATTACCAGCAGTAACAATAGCAGCAGTCTTGAAAGGTGAACCACCAGCTAAATCAGAGAAAACGATAATGCCATCACAAGCAGAAAGCTTTTCAACAGCAGCCTTTAAATCATTCTCTAACTTCTCAGTACCCTCACCATCGAAGTCAACAGCAACATAATCTTCTTGAGGACCAGCAATCAAATCAATCGAACTAGTTAAACCAGTAGCGAAATGACCATGTCCAGTAACGATTAAACCTATCATTATAAAATTCCCCCCTTATTTAGAATATGGATAAATAGTTACACCCTTAACTACTCTATTTACTGTACCACTTGGACATGGTGTATCAGGCTTAACACCAGTCTTAATTGACTTGTAAACAGCAATAATTTGAGCTACGTTTACATATTCAAGACCCAAGAATACATTATTATATTCAGCAGCATTATCGAAAGAAATAAAGTAATCAGCTAATTCTCTAGCCTCAGCATCATCATGACTTGAAACAACTAAAATCTTATTGCCATTTCTTTCAGGAGCCATTTCCTTAACGATATCTAAATCATACTTTCTAGTATATGGATCATCAGATAAGTAAACTACTTCTAAAGAACCAGGACAAACAACTGACTTAGGACCATGTCTGAAGCCCATAGTTGTATCGAAAGTGGTCATAATCTTACCAGCGGTTAATTCACAAAGCTTTAAAGCAGACTCTTGAGAAACACCCTTTAAGCAATTTGAGCCAAGATAAACAATTCTTGAGAAATCAAATTCATCAACAATCTTCTTACAAACTTTGAAACCTTCTTCATGGAACTTAGCAGTCTTAGCAACAATATCCTTAACGATAGGCTCAACTTCATCTAACTTATCAAGCATGAAGCATAATACTGTAGCAAGATACATATTAGAATAAGAAGATGTCATTGCGAAAGATTGGTCATGAGTTTCAGGAGTTAAGTTAATAGCGTAGCAGTTATCCTTACCAACCGCAAACTTACTTAAAGCACCCTCATGGTTACAAGTAATGAATAAATGATGGATATTCTCACAAACAACATTTGCAGCCTCAACAGCAGCAACTGATTCTGGAGAATTACCAGATCTACCAAAAGAAATTAATAAAGTTGGCTTAGTTCTAGAAATATAATCCTCAGGACAAGCTACGATATCAGTAGTACCATAAGACTTAACCTTGAAGTTATTTAAAGGACTAAGGAATGGGAATGTTGAATTACCAACGAATTCACTTGTTCCAGCACCAGTTAAAATGATGTCATAATCTTCTTGACTAGTAACCTTGTTAATTAAAGCAGCAATTGCATCTTTTTCTGCCTTAACTTGATTAAAAGTCTTTAGCCATGTTTCAGGTTGTTGGTGGATTTCCTTAGAAGTCCAATAACTTCCAACTTCCTTCCATTGTTCTTCATTTCGATCAAAAATCATATAAAATTCCTTCTTTCTTCGAAATCATTTTACCAATTTATTCCCTATTTAATATCCCATAATCAAAAAATACAAATAGAAAAATAAATAAGACAACAAAATTAATAATTAAGCATTATTCATCTACAAAAAATATCCGTAGGACTGACAGGTATAATATGATTTTGGAGTATTTTTACTATCTTTTAAACAAAAAGAGTTGTTAGAAATTAGCCATTTCGTAACAAACTCTTGTTTTCTATATAAGATATTAGGCAAAACTTTGTTGCCTCTTACCACCGAACATAATAATTATAAGTCGGTTAGTTATGAGTTGACGAATACATCATATTTTTAGTATCCAATGTAATAGTATGTATAATAACACACCATCGATAATGCCATAAATAAATACCTTTGTATATTTTTTCATATCTAGTAACAATAATACGGTTTAGAGCCAGAACCGTATGGAGGGTAAGCAGAGCATACTGCATTTTTATCAATAGATAGGTTTTCATTATACGGCTTGTTTAAAACTTCTTTAATCGCATAAGCAACCCACTCAGCTCCTGATTGTCCTGTTGCGGCCACGACAATTCCTTCGATTACTGTGGATATTAAGTGTCCTACCAATATCCCGCCTATACGTACAGCGATAGTAGCAATAATAGATCTACCTTGTTTTGTATTTGAATCTTCTATAGAAATTCTTACATAATTGCCATCACTATCCACCCCATATGTTATGTATTTTCCTTTATATGGAGAGTTTTCTCCCAACTCATATTCCATTTGTTCAATTGTAACGATTTCATAACCATCATCATTAAAATCATTTGCATATAAATTATTGAAAGGTAAAATCATCATTACAGTAGATAGTATAACTGCAATCAATATTGTTTTTTTCATATATTTTTCTCCTTTTTATATTAAATATTGTTTGAAAAAATGTACTGGTCACCGTTTTTGTACCTATGAGGATTATGATGCATTGATTATCCCTCCTTTAATTATAAGATATCATATTGTGATTTTTTTCGCAATATTGGTATTATTATTTCTTAAGATAAGAAATAACCTATCAGTTAGTATTATCATTGCTAAAAAGTTTACACATAATTCCTATATACATTAATAATATAGAATTCTTGATTTGAGACTTAAGGCTAAAAACCCACATAATCATCGAATTATATGACTATATTTGTTATCAGAAAACCATTTAAATCAAACTATCTTGCTTTTTCACTTATAATAGAGTCTAGGAGTAATTAAAAATATGAAAAATACAAAACAAAAAGAATTAGAAGGAATAAATATTTACCTAGACAAAAAAGGACAAAAAGTCTACCTAGACCCATTCACTAAAAAAGGCTACGTTATCACACCAGCCAAAGAAAAAACATTCCAAATGTTAAACAACATCCCACTATACGTAGCTCTAGTAGGTGTATTCTGCTACGTACTATTTGAATTCCCATGGTGGGTATCATTAATAGCTATGGCCGGCAGTGCTGCCCTATTAACATATCGTTTCTACAAGTTCTTAGGAAACTGCACAACATATGCTGGTTTCAAGCCAGAAAAGAAACACCAGCCAACTTCATACAGTTCACCTGATTCTATTATCTATATGAAAATAGTACTATTCGCATTATTAGCTATTTTATTAGTAATCTCAGTAACTGCCTTTACGGTTGAAAACAATTCAATCTTCTTTGGCTCAATCGCAATCGCTATCGTATGCTTCGCAATTGCCATCAAATATTTAACAATCATAATCGGAAGAAAAACAAAATGATTAAAGCCATAATATTTGACTTAGACAACACTCTAATTGATAGACAAAGAGCCTTTAAAGAAATGCTAGATCGTAAGTTTCATCAACTATTTGAAGATGAGACACTAATTCAAGAAATGATTAAAGACATCATTGAATGGGATAACAATGGAACTGTTGAAAGAATAGTAGTCTTTAAAAAATGGGCAGAAAAATATAACGTAACTAAAATTTCAGCCGAACAGCTAGATAAAGAATGGTCAGATGAATCAGGTAGTGTTGCCTTCTTATATGATGATGTAAGAGAAACGTTAACAGAGCTTAAAAAGAAATATAAAATTGCTGTCTTATCAAACGGCAACAAAACATCACAAAGAAGAAAACTAAGCACAATCGACATCTATGATTTATTAGACTATTCACTTATTTCTGGAGAATTCACATGTCGAAAACCAGATAAAGAAATATTTGAATACACAGCTAAACAATTAGGCTTAGAAACAAACGAATGTGTCTATGTTGGAGATAATTATAAGATTGACGTTCTTGGATCTAAAAATGCAGGAATGTTACCAGTCTTTGTCTCAAGAAATAACGAAGATCATGAAGATGTACTAACAATAAAAGCAATCAAGGATTTACTTGATTGCTTTTAAATTTACTTATAAATTATAATTGTGCTTCACCCTTACAATAAGTTTGAACTACTGAATAATCATCATTTAATACAACAATATCAGCATCCTTACCTACTTCAAGTGAACCCTTACGATCATCAACACCCAAACATCTTGCAGGATTAATAGTACAAGAATTAATAGCGTAGTTAAATGGAACCATTGCCTTCTCAACAAGAATTCTTAAACCCTTATTGATATTTAAAGTAGAACCAGCTAAGCCACCAGTTGAAGTTAAATGAGCAGAACCATCAGGATAAATAACAATCTCATTGCCACCAAAGATATGCTTAGAACCAATAGGAGTACCCTTAGCCATAAGTGCATCAGAAATCATGATTGAATAATCAGGACCCTTAGACATGAAATAATTATTTAAAGCTGCATAAGTAGAATGATTACCGTCACAAATGATTTCACCATACATTGTTCTAATTCTATAAGCAGCACCAACTAAACCATTAGCACGATGATTAAATGGAGTCATACCATTATATACATGAGTCATTGACTTAGCACCATGTGCAAACCCGTCAACAGCTTGTTCATAAGTAGCAGCACTATGACCAATAGAAACTACAACACCATTTTCACTACAATATCTAGTCAAAGCAAAATCATCATCTTGCTCAGTTGCCATAGTAATGTACTTAATATGACCTCTTGCAGCCTCTTGATACTTCTTAAATTGTTCAACAGTTGGCTTAACAATATATTGTTCAGGTTGAGCACCCTTATACTTCATATCAAGATATGGACCCTCAAAGTGAATACCTAAGATTTCAGCGCCCTTATATCCTTCTTCCATAACATCAGCTACATTTCTCACCGCATTAGTTAATACTTCCTCAGATTGAGTAATAGTAGTAGCTAAGAAAGCAGTAACACCCTCATCAACAATATGCTCAGTCCAATTTCTTAATCCTTCAGGATTAGCATCATTTGTATCAAATGTATAAGCTCCATGACAATGGATATCAATAAAACCAGGAACAATTCTTAGTTCTCCATAATCCTTGTCAACCTCTTTTGTACCATAAGGATACATTTCCTTGATCTTGCCATCTTCGATTTCTAATTGAAAAGGAAAGAATTGGTCAGCAACCCATACTTGTTTACTTTGAATAATCATATTTAAAACTCCTTCACTATCTCAATTATAGTTAAATTATCAACAATAGTTTTGTCAATTTCATCATATATTTTGCATATTTTAGTTTTAACTTTAACTCACATTATTGATTTCTTATAATATTTATGGAGGATAATTTTCATGCAAAATGCTTTAACTAAAATTGTTACAATTCAAAAATCAGGCAAAGCAGTTGGTATCTACTCTGCTTGTTCTGCAAACTCATTTGTTATTGAAGCTGTATTAAAAAAAGGACTAGAAGACAACAGTTGCGTTCTAATCGAATCAACAGCTAACCAATGTGACCAATTCGGTGGTTACACAGGTATGAAACCAATCGATTTCAAAAACTATGTATATGAAATCGCTGATAAGCTTGGTTTTGACAAAAACAAGATCTTCTTAGGTGGCGACCACTTAGGCCCATTAACTTGGACTTCATTAAACGAAAAAGAAGCTATGGCAAATTCAGAAGTATTAATCGATGCTTATGTAAGCGCTGGTTTCACAAAGATCCATGTAGATACTTCAATGAAAGTTGCTGATGATGATCCAAACGTTAGACTATCTGATGAAACAATCGCAAGAAGAGGCGTTCATTTAGTAAAGGTAGCAGAAAATGCTTATAAGAAATTATTAGAAACTAACCCAGATGCTGTTGAACCAGTATATATCGTAGGTAGTGAAGTACCAATCCCTGGTGGTTCTCAAGCTGCAGTTGATGAAGGTGTTCAAGTTACTAAAGTTGAAGACTTCGCAGCTACAATGAACACATTCAAAGATACATTCGAAAAAGAAGGAATCAGTGACGTATGGGATAGAGTGCTTGGTATCGTAGTTCAACCAGGCGTTGAAGAAAAAGACTCAGGATGTACAGAATATGATCGTTCTAAGGCAGTTGAACTTGCTAAGGCAATTAGAACTATTCCAGATCTTGTATTTGAAGGTCACTCAACTGACTACCAAACAAAGATTAAATTAAGAGAAATGGTAGAAGATGGCGTTGCTATTCTAAAAGTTGGTCCAGGTCTAACATTTGCTGCAAGAGAAGGCCTATATGCTCTATCATTCATCGAAGACGAGGCATGCAAGACTAACGGCAAGACTCCATCTAACTTTAGAGAAGTTCTTGATGCTGAAATGTTAAAGAACGATAAGCATTGGAAGAAGCACTACCATGGTACAGATGCTGAAATCGCATTAAAGCGTAAATATTCTTTCTCAGATAGATCAAGATACTACTACACAACCGATGCAGTTAAAGCAGCTATTGATACATTATTAGATAACTTAAAAGATGGTTGCCCATTGAACCTATTATCTCAATTCATGCCTATCCAATATACTAAGGTTAGAGAAGGTGTTCTTAAGAACGATCCAAAAGAATTAGTATTAGACAGAATCGGCAATACAATTGATGAATACTTATACGCAACTCATCAAAAGGACTTATTCTAAAAATAAAACAGGTTGTTCAAATGAACAACCTTTTCTTTTACTTAATAACCGATTGACCAAGTTTTACATCACAAGGACCAACAAACTCAAAAGTCTTACCATTAGGATTTGTAATAACAAGCATCGTACTCATATCATATGTTTCCTTAAGCTTCTTTAAATCGACTTCAACAATTGGATCACCAGCATTAACCCTATCACCTTGTTTCTTATCCAAAAGTTTGAAACCATCACCATTTGCACTAACTGTATCAACACCACAGTGAACTAAAAGCTCAACACCATCATCAGTAGTAATACCAAAGGCATGACCTGTAGGGAACAATACTGTTAAAGTACCACTAGCTGGTGCATGTAAAACAACCTTATCAGTATCATAGCTAAATACCAATGTCTTACCCATCATTTCTTGGGCAAATACAGGATCACTAACAGACACAGTCTCTACTACCTTGCCATCCGCAATCGCAAAGATTTCATCTTTTTTCTTAAATAAGCCACTAAATAAACCCATATATTTCTCACTTTCTAAAATAGAAGTACCAGATGGTACTTCTATCATTATAAATTATAATTGTGCTTCACCCTTACAATAAGTTTGAACTACTGAATAATCATCATTTAATACAACAATATCAGCATCCTTACCTACTTCAAGTGAACCCTTACGATCATCAACACCCAAACATCTTGCAGGATTAATAGTACAAGAATTAATAGCGTAGTTAAATGGAACCATTGCCTTCTCAACAAGAATTCTTAAACCCTTATTGATATTTAAAGTAGAACCAGCTAAGCCACCAGTTGAAGTTAAATGAGCAGAACCATCAGGATAAATAACAATCTCATTGCCACCAAAGATATGCTTAGAACCAATAGGAGTACCCTTAGCCATAAGTGCATCAGAAATCATGATTGAATAATCAGGACCCTTAGACATGAAATAATTATTTAAAGCTGCATAAGTAGAATGATTACCGTCACAAATGATTTCACCATACATTGTTCTAATTCTATAAGCAGCACCAACTAAACCATTAGCACGATGATTAAATGGAGTCATACCATTATATACATGAGTCATTGACTTAGCACCATGTGCAAACCCGTCAACAGCTTGTTCATAAGTAGCAGCACTATGACCAATAGAAACTACAACACCATTTTCACTACAATATCTAGTCAAAGCAAAATCATCATCTTGCTCAGTTGCCATAGTAATGTACTTAATATGACCTCTTGCAGCCTCTTGATACTTCTTAAATTGTTCAACAGTTGGCTTAACAATATATTGTTCAGGTTGAGCACCCTTATACTTCATATCAAGATATGGACCCTCAAAGTGAATACCTAAGATTTCAGCGCCCTTATATCCTTCTTCCATAACATCAGCTACATTTCTCACCGCATTAGTTAATACTTCCTCAGATTGAGTAATAGTAGTAGCTAAGAAAGCAGTAACACCCTCATCAACAATATGCTCAGTCCAATTTCTTAATCCTTCAGGATTAGCATCATTTGTATCAAATGTATAAGCTCCATGACAATGGATATCAATAAAACCAGGAACAATTCTTAGTTCTCCATAATCCTTGTCAACCTCTTTTGTACCATAAGGATACATTTCCTTGATCTTGCCATCTTCGATTTCTAATTGAAAAGGAAAGAATTGGTCAGCAACCCATACTTGTTTACTTTGAATAATCATATTTAAAACTCCTTCACTATCTCAATTATAGTTCTTTTTGTCTAAACAAAGAAGGTATATCGCTCTTAAACACGTAATCTTTATTTTTGTATCTAAAGGCCAATTCATAGGCATGAAGAAACAATCTTTTAGCCTTTCTGCCACCATAATTCTTATCACCAACAATTGGATGACCAATATCCTTAAAAGTAACCCTAATTTGATTCTTTCTACCCGTCTTAATATCAACATCAAGCAAGGCACTATCATTATATTGCTTAATCACCTTATAATCAGTAATACACAAAGAACCCTTTTCACTCACATAACCCATATTAAATTTGTTGTAGGCAATATGATTCTCAATATGACCACTAGGATCATCAAACATCCCTTCGCACACTGCATAATAGCCTCTTTTATAAACTATATCATTCCAGTTTTCCTGTAACTCATCTCTTAATTTTTGTTTCTTACAGAAAACCAAAACACCACTAGTATCCTTATCTAGTCGATGTAATATGAAAATCATATTATGTTTATCTATTGACTTAACATATTCTCTAACCAAATGATAAGCGGTTCTCTCCCTCTCTTTATCATTGCTAATACTCAACAAACCAGCAGGCTTATTAATACAAACAAAGTCATCGTCCTCATAGATAATATCCAAGTCAATCTTCTTAGCAGTATCACCAATAACCAATACATCACCTACATTAAGCATATAATCAAACTTACTTGTAGCTACACCATTAACCTTAACTTTATTACTTAATATCTTTTTTGCGACATTCCTTGAATAATGTAAATCATTAATCAAATACTCTAGCAATGTTCCCTCATGTCTTACTTTTATTTCTTTCATTACTTCATTATATAACGAGTAAATAGGTGGACAATTGATATATCAAATTTAAAGTAATGTAAACATTTTCATAAAATTTGAAAACTTTTTTAAAATATTATTGACATAAAGTTTACACTAGTTTTAGAATGAAATTGCGTTGAAGTAAACAAGTATTCTACTTTGGCATTATAGAGAGATCGTGGTAGGTGCAAACGATTATGTGGGGGTAAAAGAAAACTTTATGGAGCTAGGAAACTACGGGAAAGCCCGTTATAGCTTAGGACCTTGTTGGAGGTTTATGAGGTTATTCTAGTAATAGAATAATAAATTAAGGTGGTAACACGATTATAAGTCGTCCTTATCGGGGACGATTTTTTTGTCCCTCAAGCTAATCGATGAAGGGAGAAAACATATGAAAAAATTATTAACAATTCTATTAGCTACTATTTGTCTATTTGTACTATGTGCATGTAATTCGGACTCGAACCAGGGCTCGAATCCTATTAAAGTCGGTGTAGTTCAAACAACACAACACCCTGCGCTTGATGCAGCTACTCAAGGTTTTGTAGATGCATTAAAGGAAAACGGTATCACAGACGTTGATGTTCAAAATGCAAGCGGAGAAAGTGCTAATTGTTCTACAATCGTAGGTAACTTTGTTGCTGACGGTGTTGATCTAATCATGGCGAATGCTACCCCAGCTTTACAAGCCGCTAGTGCTGCAACTGACACAATCCCAGTACTTGGAACATCTATCACTGTATACGATGTAGTACTAGGTGGTAGTGTACCTAAAAATGTTTCTGGCACTACTGACTTAGCTCCACTTGATGAACAAGCAAGCATGATTAAAGAACTATTCCCAGATGCTAAAAAAGTTGGTATCTTGTTCTGTTCAGCAGAAGCTAATTCACAATACCAAGTAGATAAGATTTCCGAATTCTTAAAAGAAGATGGAATTGAAACTGTTAACTACGTATTCAATGATTCAAATGATATTACAGCCGTAACTGAAAAAGCAGTAAGTGATAAAGTTGATGTAATCTACGTTCCAACCGACAATACAGCCGCAGCTAATACTCAAGCTATTGCCAACGTTGTACTTCCAGCTGGTATTCCAGTATTTGCCGGAGAAGAAGGCGTGTGTACAGGATGTGGTGTTGCTACTCTTACTATCTCTTACTACGACATTGGTTTCAAGACTGGTGAAATGGCAGCTGATATCCTATTAAATGGAGCCGATATTTCTACAATGGAAATTGAATCTGCACCTCAATTCGTTAAGAAATTTAATAAAACTAATGCTGAAAAACTAGGAATCACTATTCCTGAAGACTATGTAGCTATCGAAGAATAACTATGCTACTAGGATTAATTAACTCAATGCCAAGTGCCATTGCCCAAGGTCTAATCTGGGGCATAATGGCCATTGGCATTTATGTCACTTATAAAATATTAGATATTGCCGATTTAACCGTAGATGGCTCATTATGCACAGGTGGTGCAACATGCGTAATCCTTCTAGTAAACGGTTGTCCTATGTGGCTAGCCCTTATCTGTTCAATTTTTGTAGGCATGCTTGCAGGACTTATTACAGGTATCCTAATCACTAAACTTAAAATCCCAGCAATCCTTGCAGGTATTTTGACACAATTAGCCCTATATTCTATCAACCTACATATTATGGGCTTTGGTACTACTTCATTTTCTAAATCAAACTTACCAATCAGTGTTGATAAATATAACTTAATAGTATCATCAAGATACGTTAGAGAATTATCATTAAGAAACCCTATTATTGTGGTAATTCTATTTGTTGCCATCGTAATAGTTATTCTATATTGGTTCTTTGGAACTGAACTAGGATGCTCTATAAGAGCCACAGGAGCCAACCAATTCATGGCAAGATCGCAAGGTATCAATACTGACAAAACAAAAGTAATTGGCCTTGTAATATCTAACAGTTTAGTTGCTCTAACAGGTGCCCTATTATCTCAATACCAAGGCTTTGCGGACATCAACATGGGAAGAGGTGCCATCGTTATTGGCTTGGCAGCTGTTATTATTGGTGAACAAATATTTGACAAAGTATTTAAAAACTTTGCCCTAAAACTATTTGCCTGTGTACTAGGTGCCATCATCTATTACCTAGTAATCCAATTTGTCTTAAAACTTGGTCTATCAACCGATGATCTTAAAATGTTAACAGCCATTGTAGTAGCTATCTTCTTAGCTATTCCTAATTTAAAGAAAGGAACAAAATCATGTTAAAAGTTGAAAATATCTATAAAACATTCAACCCTAATACTATAAATGAAAAGAAAGCACTTAATGGCGTTTCTCTTACATTAAATGATGGTGATTTTGTGACTGTTATCGGTTCTAATGGTGCTGGTAAGTCAACACTACTAAATGCTATTGCCGGTATTTGGCCAATAGATGATGGAAAAATTATGATTGATGAACATGACATAACAAAACTAAAAGACTTCCAAAGAGCCAAATATATTGGCAGGGTCTTCCAAGATCCAATGACTGGTACTGCTGCTACTATGTGGATAGAAGAAAACATGGCTCTTGCGAAAAGAAGAGGTAAAAAAAGAGGTCTAAAGATTGGCATCGAAGACAAAGAAAGACAAGAATACAAAGAACTATTAAAACAATTAGATTTAGGCCTAGAAAATAGATTAACAACTAAAGTAGGACTATTGTCAGGTGGTCAAAGACAAGCCCTAACCCTACTTATGGCAACTATGCAAAAGCCTAGACTATTACTACTTGATGAGCATACAGCTGCCCTAGATCCTAAGACCGCTAATAAGGTTCTTGAAATCACCGATAAGCTAATCAAAGAAAACAATCTAACTACTTTTATGGTTACTCACAATATGAAAGATGCCCTTAAATATGGAAATAAAATCATCATGATGTGTGATGGCAAAATCATCTTTGAGGCAGAAGGTAAAGAAAAAGAAAAACTAACTGTTAAAGACTTATTAGATAAATTCGATACGGCAGGAGGCGTTGTATCTGATTCTATGATGCTTGGATAAAAAACACAATATTAATTAAGAAACGGCATAAGGCTTGATCATAAATCAAGCCTTATGTTTTTTAAAGTACAAACCAAACTAATGATGATGTTCATCTGAATGATGTGCATCTGGATGATGGGTCTCGACTGGTTCTTCTTTCTTTATAGATTCATCTCCTTCAACATTATTCCCACAAGCAACCAAGCCTAACATTAGAACAATTGAAAGAGAAATAATTAATATTTTCTTCATGTGCTAGCTCCTCCATTTTTAAATTACTCAATAATTAAAATAATCAAATGAGTTTACTAAAATCTCCGTTTCGATACCTGTAAGGATTTACTTTAAACATAAAACCATTCCTTGCTTTCTAATGACATCATATCTTATGAAATATACCTAAATATCTAATATTTAAAGATAAAAGCATAACAATCCAACTGCTACAAATTTAATAATTACAAGTATTAGCTTCTTTGTTGCAATATAATATCCAACATATAAGCTATACAACAACACCATAAGTGCAAATACAAGAATAACAACATATACAACTTTTAAAATATTCGTTAATTTATCAATCCTATTACACCTTCTTTCATTATTTACTGATGCTTAAATAACAATTTGTCTATCAAAATATTGCCAAGCCAAATGATAAACGTAGTAACAATCACTATTATCATTTCTTTAACGCCATGGTAATCCTTGATATACAAACCATATAACATCACAATAAATGCAGAAACACAAACAAATATATATGCAACTCTTATAATCTTCATTAATTTATCAACCATGCTGCACCCGCTTATCCCTTATATATGTACAATATAACATGTTACTTTCTTTGCAAACAAACATAATAAGGCTTAATCAAGAATTAAACTGTCACACCTCAACTTAAAATTTTTCTTTTTAATATCTGTTTTTAATTAAGGTTATAATGTAGATAATTACTTTTGAAGGACTAAAAATGCAAATAAAAACAAGCGATTCAAGATTTTTAAAATATGGGAGTTCTTTTAAGAACATTGAACTATTAAACAATAGAAGTGTTAATGATTTTTTAATAACCGAAAACGATATTTTAAAAATCTACTTTGCTAATCACGATTTATTTGTAAGCGAGCTTGATGGAATTGTCTTTTTAAACATTGGAAAATATTGTGATATCAAAAAGATGGATTCGTTCATTCTTTCTAAAACAATAAGAATCAAAAAAGGACAGTATTTTCTGTTCTCGACATTATCCAAACAATCTCACGTTCGCTTATATAATAAAGTAGAAGATTTTGAGTTTATTAAAAACATAGATAGAAATGAACTTGATAATCATTCAGAGTCGTTCGATATAACGAGATTTTATTTTTGTTCATATTCAATGAAAACAGCTGGCTATCATTTCAATAGTGAAAAACACGCTTGTTGGGAAATCACTTATATAGATGATGGTGAATTACATTCTAATGTGGATGGTAAAGAATATATTTTAAACAAGGGTCAATATATGTTTTATGTCCCAAATCAAGAACATGGGCAAAATATATCAATTAACTGTAATTGTTCATATTTAACAATCACATTTGAAACAAACCTAATCAATTATGATAGTTTAAAAAACAAAGTTTTTTCTTGTGATTATGATACATCAAGTATCTTCACATCATTGATTAACTGTACCAACGAAATGAGATTTTTTGATGATATGATTAAATTAAAGATAAAGGAATTAATGATAATTAGTTGCAATACAAATTTATCAAATCATAAAAACAAAGAACAATATTATAACGATAAATTATTGAACTCAATAATAGACTACATTAATGATCATATGAATCATGATATTACTGTTGACTATTTATGTTGTATATTTGGGGTATCAAGGACTAAAATTCAAAAAATCTTTAAATCAAAGTTAAAAACATCACCTAAAGACTATATTATTTCAACAAAACTATCGTATGGAAAGATTCTTTTAAAACAAAATAAATATTCTATAGACGAAGTGGCTAATATGTCTGGTTTTTCTAGTGCAAATTATTTTTCTAGAATGTTTAAGAAAATCTATAATCTTTCTCCTACACAATATATTAAAAGAAGAATATTGTAAAACATAAGCTCGCATTAGCGAGCTTATGAACTATTTAATTGAATAAATCTTAGTTAAGATACCATAAGATGGTTCTTGTCTTCCAAACGGATAGTCACTTCCATGATCATATGTCCATGATTTATATATCATAATTAAATGTATATAAATAATATAAGGCAATGACAACATTACTGGGTTAGTTACATCTGTGTCAATATGGAAGAACAAATCAGAATATTTCTTTATTGCTTCTGTTTTTACAGGAGAAATAACAATTACTCTATTATTACGATCAGCGTATAAAGTTTGGATTTCTTCAAGCATATCATCATAGTATTTATTAGAGTATTCATTATTTTCATAAAACATCACAAGCAATGCTTTTTGTTTGTTTTGAGTAATTACAGAGGGTCCATGTCTATATCCAACAATAGAATCACTCCAAGTTCCAGGAACTCCAGCTGATACCTCTAATATTTTAATCACTGATTCTTGAGCCAAACTCTTAAAAGTTCCGCTACCTAAAGGAGAAAACTTTTCAAAGTTAAAATCTTCTACAAACGATTTCAATAATTTTGTATGATTCTCCAAGATATAAGTTCCACATTTAGATACCTTAACCAAATCACTTTTTAATTCTTCCAACTTGTCAAGATTAAACGATAAGTATGCAGCCAAAACCATACAAGTAAAACTGGATGTCATTGCATAGCTTTTATCACATGTTCCTTCCGGCATAACAAGTAACAAAGCTTTATCTTTATTATTATCAGCATACTTAGCCATCCATCCATTTGGATTACATGTAATTATTAGATGTTTTACATTTCCAAATATATTGTCAGCATGTTCGATTGCACCTTTAGATTCTGGCGAATTTCCACTTCTTCCAAATGAAACTAAAATAGTTGGCTTTTCTTTTCTAAAATAATAGTAAGGATGTGTACAAATGTCCGGACTTCCAATGGTATCGAAATGGTGCGTGTTTTTCAAATTTAATTCTCTAGTAACAGTTGCACCAATATATTCGCTTGTACCAGCACCAGTGAATATTACATTATATTCATTGTTTAAAAAATCTTTCAATTTTTCTTTATTATTTTCGATAATATCATAAGTTTCCAACCATTTTTGAGGTTGTTGTTCAACTTCTTTTATGGCATATAAAGAATCATCGATTATTTCTTTTTTTATTCCTAATGTATCTATCATTTTATTTACCATTTATTATGCAATGCCTAAGTAAGAACATAAAACACCAAATACTAATATTCCAATAATTAAGAAAGTTGGTTTAATTTTCTTTTTCTTATATAAGAAATAAATTAATAAAGTAAACAAAGCAGGAACAATATTAGGGAAAATATTGTCAAAGAAATCAGCTTGAAGAGAAAATAATCCATCATCTCCAAGTGGGATATCAATCATGAATGAGAAAGATACATAGCTAGCAATTAAACCTCCAAGTACAGTTGTACCCAAAATTGAAGCAGAAGATGTCAAAGCCTCAACTTTACTTTGCAATAGTTCAATAGCTCTTGAACCCAAATTATAACCTAAATGAGCACATGGCCATTTAATCATATTAGCTACTAAAGCAATTGTCACAAATATAATTGGGCCTACTAAACTTCCTTTTGCTGCAATAGAGGCGCCAACACCAGCGGCTAAAGGCAACACAGTGCACCAGAAATACGCATCTCCTAGCCCTGCTAATGGGCCAAACAACGAATTCTTAACATTATAAATCAATTCCTTTGGAGAATGATCCTCTTCTAGCGCAATGATTATGCCCATCAAGAACGGAGACAAAGGAGGAGAAGTATTCATGAATGTACTTTGTTCTTTAAGTGTTTCACCTAGTTCTTCCCTTTTATCGCCATAAATTTTAGCCAACGTTGGAGCTAAAGAAGCACCAAAACCTGTACCTTGCATTCTTTCGTAATTATAATTTGTTTGAAGCAACAAAGAGTGCCACGCCATTTTGTTTAAATCTTTTTTAGTGATTAACTTATTATTAGATTCCATTACTTTGACCTCCGTTAGTAGATTCTTTGCTTACAGTAAAGTAATTTATTAGAGCTATAGCCGTACCAATAACTGCAACTGGTAAAATTGTTCCATAGTCAATAAAGCATGCTAATACAAAACCAATTAATAGATAAGGTAAATACTTTGGTTTGAAAATAATTGATAGCATCATACTAAATCCAATAGCTGGCATTAATCCTCCATCAATTCTTAATCCTTGGATTAATTTTTCAGGGAACAAAGCAACAATTGCACCAATTTGATTTTGAGCAGCATATGCGCACATGAATAATATAATTGCATACATTAATCCATTTGCACTAATTGTTAAGAAATGGAAACGAATCATCTTTTTATAGTTTCCGGTTTCAGCAATTCTATCACTTATATCGTTAAAGAATGAAAAAACAGTATTTTTCAAAACATTGATATACTGAACCAAATATCCAAAAGGCAATGATAAAGCAAAAGCCTCTGCTGGTGATAGATTTTGAGTAATTGCAAGCACTGCAGACATTACACCAGAAGTAGTTCCATTTGGAACAGAAGCACCACCCATTGGAACAAGACCGGTAAATGACAATTCTGCTAAGGCACCAACTATGCATCCTGTTGCAGGATCGCCTAATATTAATCCAACCATAGCAGCAGCAGGTAGTGGTCTATTGATTAGTCCGAATTCAAGAAGATCATCTAAACCCATAATAAATCCCCATAAAGCGATTAATAAGCCTTGAGTTAACGTAATTTGAAGCATAATTATTCCTTTCTAATTTTCTACATTTTAATTTCTTCTAGTGGAGCACTAGGTGTGGTTTGAGAAAAGACACGAATACCTTTAGATATAATATCTTTAATATTAGATACATCTTCTTCACTAACATACATGTTTCCAGTAATACGTTTTTTATCAGGGCTTGAATGCATATTTCCAATATTAACTTCCTTTATTTCTAAGCCATTATCAATTAAATAGGCCATCTCTTTTGGTGTTCTAGTAATAAGAAATATTTTTTGCTCTGGTGCTGCCAAAGGTATTTTTTTGACAGTTTCATCTAAAGTGAAAAATCTGATTCCCACACCTACAGTAGTAGCAAGTAGTTTCATCATTGCCATTTGTGTATTATCTTTGATCACTTCATTATCAGCAACGACTATTAGATTAGCGTTAATAAATCTTGTCCAGGCAGCTCCAACTTGGCCGTGGACTAAACGATTATCAATTCTTGCTAGTAAAACATTGTTCATAAGTTAATTAACTCCTCTCTTAGGAAAGCGCTTTCGTAATTTTATTTTAATCCAGTGTTTTTCATATTCAATAGTTGTTTTAAATAGTGCTATGAGAAAACTAATTTGTGCTAATAACTATTAAATCATAAAAATTACTATATTTTCCTAGTTAAAAATTCTATATTTTTTCAAAAGAAAAAGGAGCATAGCTCCTAATGTCATTAAGCTAATGACATTATGTGGTAAAAATTTATTAGGTACTTAC
>ERZ827168.3024-NODE-3024-length-18073-cov-7.392330_pt1 | contig 18073 bp, 21 predicted proteins | sample MGYA00519868_ERZ827168 | MGnify/ENA primary metagenome ERZ827168 (study PRJEB31778, sample SAMEA3449271) | human gut metagenome | biome: human gut; feature: human-associated habitat; material: faeces | place: United Kingdom | collected 2010/2012 ...
TCAAGCCTTATAGGCTTCAGAGAAAAACCACCCTTTTTAAGGGTGGATTTTTACTTAAAGAATCCTGAGGAAATAAAAGATATAGATGAATATAAACTTAATATCGATGATAAAGATAAATTCAGTATAGTAGATAATAAACTATTATCAAAAGGTGCTGAATTATTAGAAGTAGGTACTTATAAATTATCTATGAAATATAAAGATAAAGAAATTCAATTTCAAATAAAAGTAGAAGACACTAAAAAACCAGAATTTAAAACAGTACCAGAAAAAATAACTTTAGAACAAAACTCCAAAGATGTAGATTTAACAAAGTTCTTTGAAGCAGAGGATTTATCGAAAGTTGAAATCACTATTGATGGTGATTATGATTTATCTAAAATTGGTACTTATGAATTAGAAGTAATTGCAACAGATCAATATGAAAATAAAACATCTAAAAATTTTACATTAGAAATTATTGATTTAGAATCAGCTAAAGAAGAAGGTAAAGTTAGTAAAACTATTGATGGTACTATATATAAAAGTGATGCAATGATTGAATATGAGAATGCTAAAAACAATCCTGCTCCTTCTTCAAGCAATAATAATACTAGTTCGAGCAAAAACAACAATAATATAACAAGTAATAATTCAAGCAATCAATCAAGTAACAATACTTCTCAGCAATCATCAGAAGGTTACAGAAGAGATATTGCTAGCACATACGCATCTCAGATTAATGCTTATAGAAGACAAAATGGTAAATCTGAATTACCAATCACTACAGAAGCACAAAATGAAGCTGACATGAGAGCTAAACAAATTGTAAGCAATTATTCTCATAATGCTTCCTACGGTTTTGGAGAAAATATTGGTTATGGTACAGCAGGTGGTAACTTCTTTGAGGCTTGGAAAAATAGCCCAACACATAGAGAAACTATGTTAAGGAATGAAAATACAGCTATGGCAGTAAGTGTGTATGAGAAAAATGGAATGTGGTATGCAGTAGCATCGTTTAGAATGAACTATTAAAAAAGAAATGATTATTCATCATTTCTTTTGTCTTTATTCATAAGTTCTTCATATCCATCGAAGAATTTTCTAATATCAAAGTTATATTTCTGTGCTAAGTAAAATAAGGTATCTAATGAAACTCCTGTATCCACATTTGGACTTTCGATGTGTGAAATAAAACTTCTACTTAAATCGTTTTCTTCTGCCATTTTTTCTTGTGATTTACCGATTATTTCAGTTCTTATAGCTTTCATATTTCTTCCTATAAGATTAAATAAATCATAAATGTTGTTCATCGTTAGTACCTCCTATAAATAATTTTATAGGAAATATCATTAACATACTGCTCCTTCACAAGGAGCAACTTTATGTTTTATAAGTCAAAATTTGTGTTATAATTGTATTTGAGTAATCATAAAGCAGTATATATATGAATTACTAACGAAAGGAGAGTGTTAGTTGTAAGAAAATAAATACAAGGTAAATCCCGAGGCGATAGATATATGAATACTAGTAAAAAATTTTATAAAAAAAGTAATTGAAATGTTTTGGTCGACACTAATTACTATTTCTTTTATCAATTCTTTTAGAACTTATAATTTTCTTTTCATCGTATGATAATAAATCAGCAGATGTAATATTACAATCTAACAATTTAGAAATGTTGGTAGATAATTTATCTAACATATTCACAGATGGATTTCTTTTACCTTTTTCTAATTGGTATTCGTATAAGAAGGTGGTATCAATAGCTTCAGCAAATTTTTCTTGAGATAAATTAGATTGATACCTATAATATTTTAAATTTATTGCAAGTATATCTTTACTTTTCCTTGTAATAATCAATCGCCTCCAATCTCGAAAACCTTATTTTATTATATAGTTTGTGCAGCACAAAGTCTTCTATACACGTGTATAGATTATGGAAAGGAAGCTATAATGGATGCTATAGAAATTTTGTTAATAATAGCAGTAATTTTAGTAGTAATTTTATGTATTGTTCTTTTTATTTTGATTGACAAACTTAGAGGGTATAAACTACATTCAATATTATTAGAACGTAATTTAAAAACAGAACAAGAAGAGAAAGAATACTATTTTCGAGAAAGCAAAAGAAATGAAAGAGAATTGAAAATAGTAAAAGAACAAGAATTAAAGAAAATTAATAGTAATAAGAAAATTAAAATATCTGATAACACCTCATTAGTCATGAAAGATACTTTTAAAGAAAAAAAGGCTCTAGTTGGTGATTATCATGAGTGGATGCTTCAAAACACTAGGAAAGTATTAATGTCATTAGGCTTTGAAGTTGATACTGTAGAATCTGGTGATGACATCTATGATAAAATTGTTCATGGTTATACTTGTGACGTTATCATAACTAATAATCTATATAAGTATGGTAAACGTAATGGAATAGATATTTTACATGATTTAAAAGATATAGAAGGATTTAATATTCCTATTGTTGTATTAACTCTTTCTACAGGAGCTAGAGATGAGTTCATTTATGAATATGGTTTTGATGAATACATGGAAAAAGTATTGACTCAAAAACAAGCTGAAGAAGTTATGACAAGATTACTTTTATAAAATAAACAAAAAGAAAAATTATAAAACAATCTAATTTTTCTTTTTTTGTTGGAGTTGACAACAAAAGCAAGATGTACTATAATGTACTTATTCAATAAGTACATTTAGGAGGGGTGAAAATGGAAATTATCATTAGTAATAATACAAACAAGCCAATCTACGAGCAAATAACAAGTCAATTTAAACAAATGATAATGTCTGGCGAATTAAAAGCTGGAGAATCAATACCCTCAATGCGTTCTTTAGCTAAATCTTTGCACGTTAGTGTTATATCAGTACAAAGGGCTTATGAAGATTTACAAAAAGATGGTTTTATTGAAACAACAGTTGGTAGAGGGAGTTTTGTTAGTTCTTTTAACAAGAATTTTGTTCAAGAGGAAAAGCAAAGAGAAATTGAAGAACATTTACAAAAAGCAGTTGATTTAGGAAAAGAAAGTGGAATCAATTTATCTAAACTTATTGATTTGTTAAAAATATTTTACGAGGAGGAATAATGATGTCAGATTATGCATTAAAAGTAGAAAATTTAACTAAAAAATATGATGGCTTTTTATTAGACAAAGTTTCGTTTTATGTTCCAAAAGGAAATATAGTTGGATTAATTGGTGAGAATGGTGCAGGGAAAAGTACAACTATAAATACTATGCTTGAAATAGTACAAAAGGATTCTGGAGATATTTATATTTTAGATAGCAAAAAAAATAAAATTGATAATGATATTAGAGAAAGAATTGGAGTTGTTTTTGATGGAAATAATTTTCCTGAAGATTTAACACCAAATAAATTAAATAACGTATTAAAATCTATATATAAAAATTGGGAAGAGAAGAAGTTTTTTGAACTATTAGAAAAATTTTCTTTATCAAAAGATAAAAAGATAAAAAAATTCTCAAGAGGAATGAAGATGAAGTTATCTATAAGTGTAGCGTTATCTCACAAAGCCGAATTACTTATTTTAGATGAAGCAACTAGTGGACTTGATCCAGTAGTAAGAGATGATATTTTAGATATACTTTTGGACTTTGTTCAGGATGAAACCCATTCTATATTAATTTCATCACATATTACAAGCGATTTAGAAAAAGTGGCAGATTATATAGTATTTATTCATGAAGGTAAAATGATTTTTGAGGAAACAAAAGATAATCTTATATATGATTATGGTATCATGAAGTGCAAACAGAAAGACTTTGATAGTATTGATAAAGAAGATATAATCAGATTTAGAAAAATGGATTATGGATATGAAATATTAGTAAAAAATAAAAAAGAATTAGAACGTAAATATCCTAATTTTATAATGGACAATATTAAAATTGAAGATATTATGTTAATGTATGTAAAGGGGGAAAAGTAGAATGAAAGGTTTACTTTTAAAAGATTTTTATACGACTAAAGCTAATATATTAGTTGCATTACTATCATGTCTAGTAATGGCTATTGGATTATCCTTTGTGATTTCTCCTTCGGTAGTTATTATATTAGTAGCGATTCCTCTAAGTATGACAGTATCAGGAACTATTATATCTGATAAAAAGAATAAATGGACTCAATATTCTGTAACATTACCAGTTTCAAAAAAACAAATCATATCGAGTAAGTATATTGCATATTTATTTTGGGTAATCGTAGGCTTAATTGTTGGTACTTTAATATGCTTAGTAGTTTTAAAAATTACAAATACAACAGATAATTATATGAATATATTTATTGGATTTAGTATTATTATTTCTCTTTTAAGTGGAAGTATTATAATGCCTTGTAATTTTGTTTTACCAGAGGAACAATCAATAATTGGAACAATATTAGCTTATTCTTTAACGTCAGGAATACTTGCATTATCAATATTTGGATTAAATCAAATATTTAATGTTAGAGAAAATATGAATATTACTTTAGTTATTTGTAGTATTATAAGTGCTGTTATATATATTATCTCTTGGATAGTATCATCACAGAAAATAAAAAATTTTAATTAAAGATAAATCGAAGGTATATAAGATTTATCTTTTTTCATGTATAATTATATATGTTAAAACTCTTTGACAAACTTCCAAAGAACTTATGTAGAAATGTTAAGTATATTTATTTTATAATTATCATCGAAAGGAGAAATATATGAAACTCGGAGAAAATATTTTAAAGTTAAGAAAACAAAATGGATTATCACAAGAACAATTAGGAAAACAGGTTGGTGTAACAAGACAAACAATTTCTAATTGGGAATTAAATGAAACAACTCCTAATCCAGAACAATTAAAATTATTATCAAAAGCATTAAATGTAAGTATTGATGAATTATTAGATAATGATGTTAAAAATGTAGTAATAGAAAAAGTATCTAATACAGAAAGATTAGCAGGAATAATTATAAAGATTTTAAAAGTGTTTGCTGTCTTTGGAATTATATATGTTATTTTAATTGTTTTAGGAATAATTTTATTTAAGGTTTTTCCAAATGAAAAAGTAACAACTGTAAATGAAATAAAGTCTGCTACATTAAATTGTTCTATTGAAGATAATAATTATACTATTACAATAGGAGATGATAATTATTTTGATTGCCCTGAATGTAATAAAGAAATGAATGTATATTTAAAAGATATAACTGATTGGGCAAACATTGACCACAGTATAGAAAATATTGAAAAATATTTTAAAGATAATGGTGGAACTTGCGAAGATTAATTTTGATTAATCTTTTTTTATGTCACTTACTTGTCATTCTGATTATGTATAATGAATTTGTTACCAAAATGAAGGAGGTATTTATGAAAAAAGTTAGTAACACAGAGCAATTAGCTGGAACAATTAATAAAGGTATAAGAATATTCGGGAAAGTATTTACAATATATGCTATATTAGTTGTAGTAGCACTTGTGGGTTTAATTGTATATGCTTTAGTCAGATAATATTTTATTTGAGATTGACTTTGGAAGTTAATCTTTTTTTATTTTTTTCAAAATGTCACTTACTTGTCATTTTGGTTATCATATAATTAAAACGACAAAGGAGGAAATTAGATGGAAATATTAAGAGTTGAAAATCTTTCTAAGGTATATGGAAAGGGAGAAAATAAAGTAGTTGCATTAGATAATGTGTCTTTTTCAGTAGAGAAAGGTGAATTTGTTGCAATCGTAGGAGCAAGTGGTTCTGGAAAATCAACACTTCTTCATTTAGTTGGTGGAGTAGATAGACCTACAAAAGGAAAAGTTTTTATTGATGGCAAAAATATTTATGAGATGAATGATGATAAACTTGCTATCTTTCGTAGAAGACAAGTAGGACTTATTTATCAATTCTATAATTTAATTCCAATATTAAATGTAGAAGAGAATATTACTTTACCATTAGAACTAGATAATAGAGAAGTTGATAAGAAAACATTAAAAGAATTATTAGAATTACTCGGACTAGAACATAGAAGTAAACATTTACCTAATGAATTATCAGGAGGACAACAGCAAAGAGTTTCTATTGGAAGAGCTTTGATTACGAATCCAGCTATTATTCTAGCAGATGAACCTACAGGAAATTTGGATTCAAAATCAAGTGATGAGATTGTAGCATTATTAAAGAAATCTAACAAAGAATATAACCAAACAATTATCATGATTACTCATAATATGGAAATTGCAAAAGAAGCTGATAGAATCATAAAAATTGAAGATGGAAGAATTGTTGAGGAGGATTAGATATGAAGGTTTTAAATAAACTATCGTTAAAGAATCTTCTTCTAAATAAGAAAAGAAGTATAGGTACTTTAATTGGTATCATACTATCCGTGGCATTAATATGTGCAGTTGCTGGAATGTTTATCAGTCTTCAAGATGCTTTAGTTCAGACAACCGTTCAAAGTCAAGGTAATTATCATATTGAGTTATTTAATCAAACGGATGAAGATATAAAAGTTTTAGAAAATAATCGTGATATAGAAGAAATAGAGGTTTTAAATAATGTTGGTTATTCAAAATTTGATATGCCAACAGAAGAAAGACCATATATCCATTTATACTCTTATGATGATGAAAAGAGTTTTGCTAATCTAACAATAGATTTACTTGATGGAGAATATCCAAAGAATAGTAACGATATTTTAATAAGTGAAGAACTTTATTTATTGGATAGAGATAAATATGATATAGGAGAAGAGATTACTTTAAATGTTGGAAATAGAACAACAGTAGATGGAACATCACTTTCACTAGAAGATGTATATAACGAAGATGAAGTAATAAGTAATTCAACAGAGAGAACATTTACTATTGTAGGTATTATGGATAGAGATTATGGATTAGATCCACATGGAGATCCTGGGATTGGATGTCTTACGGTTGGTTTAGAAAATAATTCTAATAAACAGCAAAGTGTTTATATACGTTTGAAAAATCCAGCTAGTTATGAAAAATCTTTTTCAGAAATTTTAGGAACTACTTTTACAAATGATTCGCCTAATGTAACTGAAGAATATAGTATTAATGCTTCCTTACTTAGATGGCAAGCGTTAAAATTTGATTCTGGAACTACAACTATGCTTTATTCAATTATGGCTGTTGTACTTGCAATAATCGTTGGAACAAGTGTATTTTGTATTAAAAATTCATTTGATATTTCTGTAATGGAAAAGAGAAAGAATTATGGAATGCTTGCAAGTGCTGGAGCAACAAAAAAGCAAATAAAAAGAAATGTTATTACTGAAGGATTAATGATTGGTATTATTGGTATTCCAATCGGAATTATAGTAGGTTATATAGCAGTTTTCATTTTAACTATTGTAGTAAATAGTGTAATTGGAGATTTTATAACTCAAAATGTTGAAATGAGATGCGTTATTTCATGGCTACCAATTTTAGTATCTATATTACTTGGTATAGTAACAATTTATTTTTCAAGTATTAGAGCAGCAAAAAAAGCTAGTAAAGTAAGTCCAATTGATTTAATCAGAAGTAATGATGATGTAAAAGTTAATAAAAAGAAATTAAAAACACCATCTATTATTAAAAAGTTATTTGGTATTGGTGGAGTAATTGCTTATAAGAATTTAAAAAGAAGCAAAAAGAAATATCGTACAACAGTAATATCTTTAGCAGTTAGTGTATTTGTGTTTATTAGTATGAATACATTTATGTATTATACTTTCAAAGCAACAAGCACTTATTATAATAATTTAGATTACAATGTAATGGTTACAGCAAGTTTTGAAGATACTCCAAAAATGGAAGATGCTTTAAAGGTAAATGGTGCTGATAATTATACAATGCTATATCAAAGTTCTCTTACTACTGATGGTTATTTAGAAATAGATGATTTGTCTAAATTAACTGACTTTGGAAAAGATATTATGGAAGAAGGATTAAGAGAACAAGGATGCTATGATGAGCGAAACGATACATTTAATCTTGATTGCGAAAAGAAATTAAGAATGAATGTTATTGGTATAAATGAAGAGTCATTTAAAAACTATGTAGAAGAATTAGGACTTGATTATAATACTGTAAAAGATAAAGGTGTTTTAGTAAATAATTATGAATATATTAATGCTGATAATGTTCGTATAGAAAGAGGTATTTATAATTATAAAAAGAATGATACAATCAAAGGTACTTATAATGGTAGTCCACTTGAAATTGATGTTGCAGAAGTAACCAATGAAAGACCAGATGGACTTGAAAGATTTTGGGATTATGGTGGATATTTAATCGTATCAGAAGAAGAATATCGTGATTTGAGTTTTACACCTTATATTTTAACAATTAATGCTGATGATCCTGCACAAGTTACTTTAGATATTAATAATGAAGTGCCAGAATTAAATGCAGTGAATATGGATGAAAATGCTCAAGCTGAAAGATCTATTTATTTACTTATGTCAATATTCTTATATGGATTTATTGCAGTTATCACACTAATTGGTGTAACAAATATCTTCAATACTATTACATCTAATTTAGAATTAAGACAAAAAGAATTTGCTATGCTTAAAAGTGTTGGTATGACAAGAAAAGAATTTAACAGGATGATTAATTTAGAAACAATATTCTATTCAATAAAGGCACTTATTTATGGTGTAGCATTAGGTTCAATAGGTTCTTATCTAGTATATCTTGCAACAGCAAGTAAATTGGATTATGGTTATCATTTCCCACTTACAGCAACTATTATTTCTATCGTTGCAGTATTTGTTTTAGTATATATTATCATGCGTTATTCAATGAGTAAAATTAATAAACAAAACATCATTGAAACAATCAGAAAGGATAACATTTAAAGGGGAAATTATTCCCTTTTTTTGTTATAATATTAATAGCTGGAAAGGAGCATATCATGAATGTATTATTAATCGAAGATAATGAGAGTATTGTATCTGGATTAAAATATTCTTTAGAGCAAGAAAAGTATAAAGTATTTTCTTGTACTAATGTAGAAGATACCATAAAGTTTTTAGAAGAAAATAAGCAAGTAGATATTGCGATTATAGATATATCTTTACCTGATGGTAATGGCTTTGATTTGTATCAAAATTATATTAAAGAGAAAAATATTCCTAGTATATTTTTAACAGCAAGAGATAGTGAAGATGATGTGGTAAAAGGATTAGAACTTGGCGTAGAAGATTATATGACAAAACCATTTTCAACCAAAGAACTACTTGCTCGAATGAAAAGAAATATTATGAAACATAAAAACGAAGCGATTATCACTATAGAAGGTATTAGTTTTGATTTTGATAAAATGGAAGTAAGTAAAGACGGAAAGGTTATTCCCCTAACTAGACTTGAACTTAAAATATTGCATTTGCTTTTTTCTAATTTAGGAAAAGTTGTAAGAAGAGATTATATAATTGAAAAAATATGGGAATGGACTAGTAATGATGTTAATGATAATACGGTAACAGTTTATATGAAAAGAATTAGAGAAAAACTTGGTGTTGATATAATTATTACAATTAAAGGAATAGGTTATAGAATAGATGATACTAGAAAATAAAGTTCATTTAAAAAAGTTTTTATTAATATCAATTATACCAATTATAATTTTTCTAATTATAGGAAACATATTTTTCTTTTATCAATATCATTCTTATACACAAAATTATAATAATAAAATAGCCTCACTTGTTAATTTGCTAGAAAAAGAGTATCCAGATATAGATAGAAACGAACTGATTTCTATTTTAAATAGTGATGATAAAATATCTGAAGATATTTTTAGTAGATATGGAATTGATATTCAAAATGAATCTATAATCATAGAAAATGACCGATTATTTAGTGGATTTATAATTGTATATAATATCTTATTTATTGGTTTAGCTTTGAGTATTATTTTATTATATTTAAAGCATGAGAAAGATCAAAATAAAGAAATGAAAAAAATTGCAAGATGTATCGAGGAAATCAACAAGAAAAATTATTCTATTAACATTGATGAAAATAGTGAAGATGAACTTTCTATTTTAAAAAATGAACTTTATAAAATAACAATCATGTTGAAAGAAGATGCTGAAAATTCTAAAAAAGATAAACTTAAACTAAAGGATTCTTTGTCTGACATATCCCATCAATTAAAAACTCCATTAACTTCCATTAATATTATGCTTGATAATATTTTAGATAATCCAGAGATGGACGATAAAACAAAAGAAAAATTTATTCAAAATATAAAAAGAGAAATTACAAATATTAGTTCTTTAGTTGGAGAAATATTAAAATTATCAAAGTTTGATGCTAGTGTAATTAAATTTGAAGAACAGCAAGTGTTCATAAATGATCTTGTGAAAAGTGCTATTTCTAATATAGAGATGATGGCAGAATTAAAAAACATAAATATTGAAGTAAATAATCGAGATAATATTAAACTTGTATGTGATGCAAAATGGCAAATAGAAGCAATCACTAATATTTTAAAAAATTGTATAGAACATTCAAAAGATGATTCTACTATTACAATAGATATAGATTCTAATAAAATATATAAACAAATTACTATTAAAGACAATGGAGAAGGTATTGATGAAAAAGATTTGCCACATATCTTTGAGAGATTTTATAAAGGAAAAAACTCTTCTAAAGATAGTGTAGGAATTGGTTTAGCACTTGCTAAAACTATTATTGAAAAAGATAATGGCTCTATTAAAGTTGATTCAAAGAAAGGAAAGCAAACAACATTTATTATCAAGTATTATTAATAAGTAAGTTTTGATTAGTTGGATTTTAAGAGAATATTTTATCTTTCGAAAATTGTATAATACGATTATAATTTGAATTCTACTTTTAAGTGGTATAAATATTGCTAATTAAATGGTATATTTGATTCATGAAAAGGAGATGATCTTATGGATCAAAAAAAGATTGGTAAATTTATCGCTGAACTTAGAACAGAAAAAGATTTAACACAAACAGAATTGGGAGAAATATTAGGGGTTAGTTATAAGGCTGTTTCAAAATGGGAAAATGGAATTTGCTTACCTGACGCATCACTATATGATGATATATGTAAAATATTCAAAATTACAAAGGATGAATTGTTTGCAGGCTGTAGGAGAGAAATTAATTATAAAAATAAAATGAACTATATTTTATTGATTTTGTGTTTAATATTGCTAGCTACTTGCTTGTTTATACCTGTGTTATCTAATAATATAATTGGTATGAGTATTATAGGAATAGTTGCTATTATAACATTAGCCTTTTTTACTTCAAATATTTATAAATTAACTAATATAAGCAAAGATGATAGAAAAATTAAAGTAATAAAAATATTTAATTATTTACTTATCATAGCAATACCTATTTTGATTATATCCCAACATATATTTAATATAGAAAATTATAATAATGAAATTGTTATTATACTAATAATTTCATTAATTATAGCTAGTGGAACATTTTTTTATAAATTTCCTTATAATAAATATATTGGATTAAGGTTACCATGGACTGTTCGGGATGAATCTACTTGGAAAATGGCTCATCAAATTGTAGGAATTATTTCTTTACCAATATCTATTTTAACTTTTGTTTGTGCTTTGTTCTTCGATGTTGAAATATGTGCAACTATTGGAATAATTTTATGGATTTTAATACCAAGCGTAATTTCAGGGATACACTTTTATAAATTATATTGTAGAATGTAATTTATAAAATATTAAGTCAGTTCTATATCAGAACTGATTCAGACTATTAACAAATTCAATTTGTCAACAGTCTGAAATTAGTATGAAATCGTACTAATTTTTTTGACAACTATTTAGATAACTTTCTAAATAGTTATTGACTTTATATATATAATAAGATAAAATCTATTTAGACAAATGTCTAAATAGTGAGGTGATTATTATTGAAATTTCTGAAACTTTAAAAGCTATATCAGATCCTATTAGAAGAAATATATTAGAGATGCTGAAAAAAGGTAAAATGACAGCTGGAGATATAGCAAAGGAATTTAATATAACCAATGCGTCTGTATCCTATCATTTGTCTTATTTGAAAAGAGTAGATTTGATTAGAGAAGAAAAATATAAAAACTATATTTACTATGAACTTAATACATCGGTCTTTGAAGATATATTGGTATGGGTTTATCAATTTGTAAATAATGACAATAAGAAAGAGGAAGATAAGAATGAAAAAAATTGATTGGAAAATTTTAATCATAACAAGTTTAATCTGTATAATTCCAATAATTTTTGGAATAGTTTTATACGAAGAATTACCAGACCAAATGGCAGTACATTTTGGGATAAATAATGAGCCTAATGAATATGCACCAAAAGAATTTGCTTTGTTTGGAATTCCTATATTTATGACTTTATTACAAATAGTTTGTTGTGTTTTTAGTGATTTATTAGAACAAAAAAGGCAAAATAAAAAATATATTTCAATTTATAAATGGATAATACCAATTATTGGAATAGTGTGTTATTTAACAATGATAGCTTATGGTACGGGAATAAACTTGGATATGAGAATGATTGTTTGTATTACTTTAGGAATACTATTTACAATATTGGGAAATTATCTTCCCAAAACGATACCTAATAAATTTCAGTTAACATATATGAGGAAAGAACATTGGGAAAAAATTAAAAGACCTGTAGCATATTTCTTTGTAGTTATGGGACTATTATTTGTAATATCTACATTTTTAAATCCATTGGTATCATTTGCATTGGTAGGAGTTATTATAATATTTGCTGTAGTATTAGTTATGTATTCAATATATTTATTTCATAAAGATAGAAAAGTGAGGGGAAGAAGTAATGATTGAAATAAAAAATGTTTCTAAATCGTATATTAAAGGGAAAAAATCAGTAGATAATTTGAATCTCGAAATAAAAAACGGTGAGATATTTGGCTTTTTAGGTCCAAATGGAGCAGGAAAAACAACAACTATAAGAATGATAACGGGAATCTTAAATATTGATGAGGGAGATATTTTAATAGATGGAAAAAGTATAAAAAGCAATCCATTAGAGGCAAAGAAAAGTTTTGGATTTGTGCCAGATAGTCCAGATATGTTTTTAAAACTAAAAGGAATTGAATATTTATTATTTATGGCTGATATATATGATGTACCACAAGATAAGCGAAGAGAAAGAATAGAAGAACTTACAAAAAAGTTTGGAATATATAATCAATTAAATAATCAAATTCAAAGTTATTCTCATGGTATGAGGCAAAAAATTGTTATATGTGGAGCTTTGCTTTCTGAACCAAAAAATTGGATATTAGATGAACCGATGACTGGCTTAGATCCAAAATCTTCTTATGATTTGAAAGAAATGATGCGTGAACACGCAAAATCTGGAAAAACAGTTTTCTTTTCTACTCACATATTAGAAGTGGCTGAAAAGTTATGTGATAGAGTAGGAATTATAAACAATGGTAAATTGGTTTTTGTAGGTACATTTGATGAAATGAAACAAAAATTCAAAGAAGAAACATCCTTGGAAAAATTATTCTTAGAAATAACAGAAAAATAATTCTTAGGAAGGTGTTTATTTATGGATAAGGTTATAAAATTAACAAAAATATTTTTAAAAAATTCCTTTTCTAATATGGATGCAAGGATGGGAATTTCATCAAAGTCAAAAAGCAAAATATTGATTTATGGAATATTATTTTTATATTTTGCAGGATTAATCATTTTTTTGAGTTATAATTTGTTAGATGGATTAATATCTATTCATCAAGAAACCATATTCGTTGGTATGATTTTATTTATGATTTTTGGATTAGCCATTTTTCAAACTTTATTTTCAAGTATTAATATACTATATTTTACAAAAGATAATGAATATATATTGCCATTACCACTTAAACCCTATCAAATAATCCTTGCTAGAACTGGGGTAATGTTGATTATTGAATATGTTATTATATTTTTACTTGGATTAATTCCTTTAGTTATGTACGGAGTATTAACAAATGTAGGAATTTTGTATTATATTACAATGATTTGCTCTGTTATATTATTACCAATTTTACCAATTTTGTTAATAAGTATAATTGTTATGATTATTATGAGTTTTGCTAGATTTACCAAAAACAGAAATAGATTTCAATTAATTGCATCTATATTACTTATTGGAATTGTAATTGCTATATCGGTTGCAACTAGTGGAACAAGAGATAATTTAACTAATGAGGAAATGGCACAAGCTGTTGTTCAAGCAAATGGTATGATAGAGATAATGAAAGGATATGTACCAACAGTAGATTATATGGTAGAAGCATTAACTACAAATTCGTTATTTATAGTAGTAATTAATATTTTTAAAACTTTTATAATTACAGCAGTTGGTCTATTTTTATATTTGATTATTTCACAAAAATTATATTTTAAAGGATTGATTGGTAATTTATTTGGAAGTAGTACAACAACTTCTAATAAGAAAATTAATCAAGAAAAATATCAAAATAGTAAATTATATAAGAGTTATATTGGTAAAGAATTTAAAACATTAGCTAGAAATCCTGTGTTTTTATTACAATGTTTATTACCAGCTATTTTGATTCCTATATTAATGGTTTTCGTTGTTTATTCTAGTTTAAATGGAGATGGTGGAGTAGCAGAATCAACCATAAAAATGTTAGGTAATACTCCAACAAATTCATTTTTAATTATAGGTATTATATTGGGAATTATACAATTCTTCACTATGTTTATATACATATCCATAACAGCGATTTCAAGGGAAGGTGCGAATGCTATATTTATGAAATACATTCCTGTTTCATTGTATAAACAATATATATATAAAATTATTCCTAATATAATTATGAATATTGTAACAATTATTATATCATTAGGTATTGCACAATATATTTTACATCTTCCAGTATTAACTTTAGTTATTTTGTTTGTAATTGCAACTATAATGGGAATATTACAAAGTATCTTAATGATTATTGTAGATTTAAAAAGACCAAAGTTAAATTGGGATTCGGAATATGCAGTTGCTAAACAGAACATGAATTTGGTTTTTCCTGTTTTGTTATCAATGATTAATATAGTAATTATCGCATTAATGGTTTATTTATTTAAAAATATTAATGTATATTTAGGACTTGCAATGTTAGGATGTTTATTTATTATAGCAACTTTTGTTGCAAACAAATATTTATATAACAATCAAAATGAATTAGCAAGTAAAATATCTTAATTGGAAAAAGAACTAATATTTTGTTAGTTTTTTTCTTTATTTAGTTATTAATGTATAAGTAAAGAAAAAATTGTGTTTTCATGATATAATTAATATATACGAGAGGAGTGAGGGAGTGAAAGTAAGTGGATGGAAAATATTCCAAATTATTCAATTTATAATATTTGCTGGTGTTAGTATTTTCTTGTTTGTTAGACAAGTTGATGGAAGTGGAGCAGAAAATACAACAGATGTAAAACTAATAAGTTTTGCTGTATGGTTAGGATTTTATTTATTTTTATTAGCACTTGAGTATGGAATACGATTTTTATGTGTTATTAGAAAAAAATAGGAGGAAGAGTAATGAAGAAAAAAATTATAATTGCAGTTGTAGTTATTGTAGCTTTAATAATAGGTGTTTTGGGATATATGGTTATCTCTGATATGGGACAAGAGGACAAGTTAAAAACAGAATTGTCAGAAATAAATGATTTAGCAAACGCAGAAACTATTGATATGGATGAGATCAACAAGAGATTAGATAGGACTGTTACAACAGGAGATTATGCGAAAGTAGAAGAGGCTTTTAAATCATATTTGAGAGATAATTTTGATAATAGTATAGAGATTGCTGATTTAATCAATGATGAGAGAATAACAACTTTATTAACAGCAGATAACTATAAAACCGATGGAAAGGATTTTACAGAATCTAAAAATTATATTTCAACCACAAAGCAAAAATTAGAGGAATGCAAAGAAAAATATTCTGAATATATGACAAAGGAAAAAGCTATGTCATATATTGAAGATAAAGGTTTAGACAGTTACTATGTTGATCTATATGAACAAGAATATGTTGGAGATATGGATTCTGCAAAAGATACTACAGTAGAAGATTCTATAGATGAAATCATTTCATTGTTAGATACTTCTGAAAAAGTGTTAAATCTTTTATCAAATAATCAAGATACTTGGAATGTAGAAGGCGATAATATTGTATTTTCAAATGATAGCATTAGAAATCAATATGATGAATTAATTAATTCAATAGGCTAGTTTTATGACTAGTCTATTTTTATGTAATAAAGTATGGTATAATTAGATAAAACAAACGTAGAGTGTTGTATTTTAAAGATGGGAGAAAGATATGTTAGATGAACAAGTAAAAGATGTTATTCAAAAGTTTGGTTTAAAGGATAATAAAGCTATAACTTTTGGACATCCTAAAATGAAAATGAAATGGGTTTTGCCATTAGCAGGAGTAACTATTTATTCTGTTGAACAGTTTCAGCCATTTTTTATATATTTTGATGATAATGGAATAACTTTTTTTCCATTAGATTTGAATAATAAATATCAAGTGATGGGTAAATCTTTTGTTGCTTGGAATGATTTAAAAAGTTTTAAATTTAAAAAAGGATTAATCATGGAAGATGAAATACAATTGCAATTAGAAAATGGAAAACTAGAAATGAAGATTCCAAAATCAAAAGCAATGAATCAATGGGTAAAAGAAAATAATGAATATTTAATTGAACATAATCATTTTTGTAATAATTAACTATGTGGGAGGTAAATATGTTAAATTTAGAAAAAGTAATTCCAAATTTTATATCACAACGTTTATCTGGAAGAGAAACTTCTAAAGATCTAATGTAAGCAATTACAGTAGAAGTTGCTTTTTCTTCAACTGCTAAAGCAAGTTCACCAGTTTCATATTCTCTAATAAAAGATGAAACCATAGCAGAAGTTTCATATATGTTTTTATGAATATGATATTCTGAACAATTTTTTAGCTCTTGTATAGTAGCTAAATTTTTATAAACATCTTCTACATCATCCATCTTGAACTTTCTGATTTTTAAATTTTTTGTTTCTAAATCTTTCATTTTTACACCTCCCAAAAAAGTAATATATCATAAAGAAACAAAAAACACCATTTTTTTTATACATTATCCAACATTTAGTATACAAAACTGAAAAATATAAAAGTCAAACAAATAAAAGACTAAAAAACTTATATGAATATTATTATTAATTTTTGGGAAATATTCTTAATAAAGGACTAAAAAGGAGAAAAAATGATTTACACATTAACAATTAATCCAGCTTTGGATTATATAATAGAAATACAAAAAAGGTATGACGGTATGAATTTCAAGCAGTTGGAATACTTCGTCGCCGTGGCAGAGGCCAAAAGCATCTCCAAGGCGGCGCGCAAGCTACACGTGGCGCAGCCCCCCATCAGCCGGCAGATCGCCATGCTGGAGGACGAGCTGAAGGTGTGTCTGTTCCTGCGCACCAACAAGGGCGTGGAGCTGACCGTCGAGACGCGCAACATCGTCAAACCCAAATTCTCGTGGTCCACGTCGCTCACGCTCTCGCACAACAAGCAGATGGTCGAGGACATCGGCTCGGAGGACTTCGTCAGCGCCATGAACAGCCCCGGCAACAGCCAGTACATGATGTACGGCTATGTCAAGGGCCGTCCGCTCAACGCCCTTTGGGGCTTCAAGTACGGCGGCGTGTGGCACAACCAGGAGGAGATCGAGCGCAACAAGGTGACCAACACCTACGTTTCGGCCACGACCTCACTCAGCCCCGGCCTGCCGCGTTACATCGACACCAACAACGACGGTTCGCTGGACCAGAAAGACCTGGTCTATCTGGGCAACGCCGACCCCACGATCTACGGCGGCCTGCAAAACACGTTCAACATCGGTCAGCTGAAAGTCGGCGTCTACTTCGCCTATTCGCTCGGCGGCAAGATCTACAACTATTCGGAGCTTTACATGGCCGGAACCTACTCCTCGAACCAGTACCGCTACATGG
>ERZ827168.3026-NODE-3026-length-18058-cov-3.493640_pt1 | contig 18058 bp, 14 predicted proteins | sample MGYA00519868_ERZ827168 | MGnify/ENA primary metagenome ERZ827168 (study PRJEB31778, sample SAMEA3449271) | human gut metagenome | biome: human gut; feature: human-associated habitat; material: faeces | place: United Kingdom | collected 2010/2012 ...
GTGCTCAGGACACCGGACTTCGATCCGCCGAGCACGACTGCATTATATTCATCCTTATGCTTCTTAATATATTTACTTTTCGCAGCACGGGTATAGCCGTTCGCATCAACCTCTCCTGCTTTGCGCTCTACGGAAAAGTATCCGGTCGGATCGATCATGTAGTTGACCATCATGAAAGCCGCCGTTCCGACTGCGACGACTGCGAAAAAGAGGATCAGCCATTGTTTGCCTTTTTTCATTGTATTCTCCATTCATTATAATGCGGGCGTTTCGAGCATCAATCCACAGACCGCCCTTACAGGGCTATTCGCCATCTACGATGGCTCGAAAACACAGCTTTCCGCAAATAAATTTGCTCCAATCTGTCTTTCCGTTTTGTCGTCACTCGAAACTGGTGTTCAAAACTGGAAGTATAAAAACTGCACTACCTGGTTCATCTGTGTGATGCAGGCGATGAGAAGGATCGCAGCGTAAAGAGCGCTCTTCCAGGTCGGGCGGAATTTTTCCTGCATCGTCTTGGAGTTCGGCAGGAACCAGCAGATAAACAGACCGATCAGCAGCAGTACCGTACATCTTCCATTTCCCTTTACAAATCCCCAGCCCTGGCGGAGTATACCGTACACACTGTGCTCCAGTGAGGAAACATTCAGCATTCCTCGGTAAACATTCCATGCATCGGTAAATGTATTTGCGACAAACAGTACCCGCGCAGCCACAACGCCCAATGCGGTAAGCAGATAAGCGGCAGGCGCCGGGAAATGCTTTCCCCTGCGTTTCATCCAGCTCGCTGTGCAGACGAAAAAGCCGTTGACGATTCCCCAGACGACAAAGGTCCAGCCTGCACCGTGCCAAAAACCGGATACAAAGAAGGTCGCCATCGTTGCCACATAGTAGTTGCGCCATTTCGTTCCTTTTTTATAGACGGAACGGAAAATATAGTTACTCAGAAAACGAGACAGCGTCATATGCCATCGTCTCCAGTAATCCTGGAAATTTCGCGCCTTATACGGCGAATCAAAGTTATGCGGAATCACGATGTTGAACATCATACCCAAGCCGATCGCCATATCCGCATAACCGGAAAGATCAAAATAGTACGACACCGTATACTCGATCGAATGAAACCACGAACCGATCATTGGCAGTGCGTCCGTAATGTTTCCGAAAAATGCCTGGGCATCCGTCGTCAGCGGGTCCGCCAGAAGAATCTTCTTCGCACAGCCGATCGAAAAAAGGAACAGACCTGCCGCTACATGTTCCGGATTCAGCTTCAGATTCTTCTCATCCTCAAACTGCGGAACGACCTCCGCATGATGAATAATCGGCCCGACGATCAGCTGTGGGAAGAAGGTGATGAACAACAGATAGTTAATCATGTCATATTCCTTCGTCTCTCCGCGATACGAATCCACCAGAAACGCGATCAGCTGAAATGTGAAGAAGGAAATACCGATCGGCAGGACGATGTGCTTTAATGCATAATCACTTCCGCTTAAAAAGTTCCAGTTCTCAATAAAGAAATCCGTATATTTATAATAGCCAAGCAGTCCGACATTTGCCAGAATACCAATCAGCAGCAACAGCTTGCGCTGCGTCTTCTGCTCACCGTCCATGCGGACAAGACAGGTCCCGACAATATAGTTGCCAACGACGCTTCCAAGAAAGAACGGAAAGAAATCCGGGCTGCCCTGTCCGTAAAAATACAGAGAGGTAAGCACAAGCCATATCTTTGCAATGGAATAATAGCGGAACCGGTTCAGCAGAAAATATACGAAAAAAGTCACCGGTAAGAAAAGAAAAATAAATTGGTAGGTTGAAAATATCATTTGTTTCTCCTGTATAAAGGCCAGGCGGCGCATGCGCGTCCACCTCGCGGTTTTCAGTTATGATTTTGTGCTGCTACAACGGCATGTTCCCATGCTTGCGCACCGCAGGGGACGTCTCCTCTTCGTACTTGTCCGCAAGGAACCGGAATGTCTCCGTCAGGCGTGCCGTCGTCTCCTCCGGGAGGAGTACCTCATCCACATAGCCCTTACGCGCTGCGATAAACGGATTCGAAAACTTCTCCTCATATGCCCGCTTGCATACCTCATACTCCTTTTGGGAATCCTCTGCCTGCTCAATCCGGTGTCGGTCAATGATCCTCACCGCACCCTCGGCTCCCATCACAGCGATCTCTGCAATCGGCCACGCATAAACCACATCCGCACTCATCATCTTGCAGTTCATCGCGATAAATGCGCCTCCGTAAGCCTTCCGCATAATCAGGGTCACCTTCGGCACCGTTGCTTCAGAAAATGCATAAAGGATCTTCGCCCCATGCCGGATGATTCCATTTTGCTCCTGCTGCGGCCCCGGGAAAAAGGCCGGAACATCCACAAGCGTCAGAATCGGGATCCGAAAACAATCGCAAAACCGGATGAAGCGCGCCATCTTATCGGCCGCATCATAATCGATCGCTCCACCCAGATACATTGGCTGATTCGCGACGACTCCGATCACATGATGATCCATCACGCCAAAGCCGGTAACCGCATTCGGTGCAAACTCCCGGAAAATTTCATAAAAGCTGTCATTGAGCAGCAGGTTGTCAATGACGGCATGCACATCGTAAGCGCGTCTGGAATTATCCGGTACAAGCTCTTCAAACCGCACCGGTGTGCGTGTCTGCTCCGTGCGATGAAACATTCCGGCCAGCCAGCCGTTTGTCTCCCTCGGCGGCTGATGCAAGGCATCCAGCTCTGCCTTCGCTTCTTTGCTGCAGTTCTGCGGAAGATAGGTCAGAAGCATCCGGATCTCATCAAGGCAGGTCTTTTCATCCTCACATACGACATGTGCCACCCCGCTCTTCTTTCCGTGTACTTCGCTCCCGCCAAGCTCATCTAAGGTCGTCTTGATACCGAGCACCGACTCGACCACTGCCGGTCCGGTCAGACACATCTTGCTCAGATCCTTTACCATAAAAACAAAGTCACAGAGCGCCGGAGAATAGCTCGCCCCACCTGAGCACGGCCCCAGGATCGCCGCGATCTGCGGAATCACACCGGACGCCTTTACATGGCGCTGAAAAATACCGCCATAGCCGCTTAAGGAAAGGATGCCCTCCTCAATCCGGGCTCCGCCGCTGTCATTGAGCAAAATCATCGGCACACGCATATCGTAGGCCAGGTCCTGTATCCGGCAGATTTTCTCAGCGTGCACCTCTCCGAGCGTACCGCCGATCACGGTAAAGTCCTCAGATGCCACACACACCTTTCTGCCATGGATCGTTCCCCAGCCGGTGATGACACCGTCTCCCAAAAACGTTTCCTTCAGAAGAGAAGCACTGTCCTCACGCGTCGCGTGGAGACTTCCTGTCGGATGAAAGGAATCCTTGTCCAGCAAATACTGAATCCGCTCCAGCGCCGTGAGCTTTCCCTTCGCATGCTGCCTGTCTATCCGTGCCTGCCCGCCGCCTAAGTAATGCCTGCGGCGCAGCTCTTCCGTCTGTTCTATTCGATCATTCCACATAAATCTGTCTCCATTGTACCCTTTTAATAATGAGATATTGTTGTTGGGGTCAAAAGGTATTTTGCCCAAAACTGATGCCTACGAATTGCTCCGCTGCGAAGCAGCTCCCGCAATTCTGCAAACATTCGAAATCCGCTGATTTACTACGTAAATCGCTACTTTCTCATGTTTGGCGGGTCCCAAGTTCAAAAGCCTTATCATGCAAGCATGAACGGCTTTTTGACCTTTTGACCCTAGCATCATCATATCAGCGGTGCCACGAGCCGCATCAGCTGTCCGACTGCCTTGCGCGTCCATTTATCATGACGCACGTCGAACGGCGTCACGAGCTGGCATTTCGGGAGTGTCGAACGGATGTCATCCTCGATCGCCTGAATTTCCGGCATGCCATATAAAAGTGCCGCACACTCAAAATGCAGATACAGGCTGCGAAAATCGAGGTTGATCGCGCCGACGACTGCGCGGATGTCATCACTCACAAACACCTTCGCATGTACAAACCCCGGCGTATATTCATAAATCCTCACGCCTGCCTTCATAAGACGCCTGTAATAGGAATGTGCCAGTGCAAACGCATACTTTTTATCCGGGATATGCGGCAAAATCAGCTTCACATCCACACCGCGCTTTGCCGCATAGCATAAGGCCTGCAGCAATTCCTGATCCGGTACCAGGTACGGCGTCATGATGTGCACGTATCTGGTCGCACAGTTCAGGATCTCCAGATAAACGCGCTCCGCTGTGCGATCCGCCGCAAACGGGTTTTCCCCATAGGGAAGGACAAATCCCTCGGCCTGCGCCTCATGATACGGCCGCACTGCATGCTCCTTTTCGGATGCCGGCTGCAGATCCTGTTTCAGATACAGAGCCATATTCTCCGTTTTTTCCGTCAGATCCCACATTTTCAGAAACATGACGGTAAAAGTCCTGACCGCTTCACCGGTGAGCATCAGCCCTGCATCCTTCCAGTGTCCGAAACGTTCCTTTACATTTATATATTCATCCGCAAGATTAATGCCTCCGGTAAAAGCCACCTTTCCATCGATCACAACGATCTTGCGGTGATCCCGGTTATTGTAATGTGTGGAGAATATCGGATATACAGGAGAAAATACCTTGCAGCGAATACCCATACCACATAAATAATTCGGATACTGATAAGAAAGATTGAAGAGTTCATTCGTTCCATCATACAGAACGCGCACCTCAACGCCCTCTTCTACTTTTTCTTTCAGGAGCTTGAGTACCTCTCCCCACATCAGACCTTCCGCAATGATGAAGTATTCCAGAAAAATAAACCGCTTCGCATTTTTCAGCTGTACCAGCAGTTCCTCAAAAAAGTCTTCTCCACCCGGAAAATATTTTACTTCCGTGTTCTGATAAGTAGGATAGCCATTCTTCTGAACATAGTTTGCCAGCTGTGCCATCCGGTAATCCTTCCTGCCAAGGTCTGCAAGCACCTTCGGTTCCTGCTTGAGCATGCTCACAGTTTCCCTGTCAATTTCTGTAATACGCGCAAAGAGCAGCGCAGTCCCCGGCTGGAGTTCACAATACAAATACATCAGTCCGCCGACGACCGGGAAGAGCAGCACTAGCGAAGCCCATGCCAGCTGAAAAGTCGGATTCTCCGTGCGGTTCAGGATAATGAGCAGAATCACAAGACCAAACGCCAGATAGCCGCCAAAAAACACATACACATACTTCGCCAGCACATTCAGCCCGAGAAACAAAAGCAGCACCTGCAAAAGAATAAATCCAAGCAGCAATCCGGTCCGTCCGAATACGATATGCTTGATCCCTCGTTTTCCTTTATTGATGGATGCGTCCTTCAGATCGCGGATGTCACGCAGATCCATATTTTGAAAGTGTTTTTTCATATCTTCACATAGATTTCCTTTGATACATAAGCCTGCACGTAAATGCCGTCTGCCCGGTATTCCTCTGTCAGCAGCTCGCCTTTTTTTCGGATCAGCTGAATCAGCCCCGCCTTCTCATACGGATACAATCGCTCAATGTATATCTTCTGCTCACGCAGAATTTTCTCGATCGCATGGCGGATATCATCCAGTCCCTCCCCCAGCTTTGCCGATGCCGGAATACATACTTCCGCATGGTGATCCCTGCAAATCCTCCGTTCCATCAGCAGATCCTGCTTATTGAACACGGTGATGACCGGCTTATCACCTGCACCGAGTTCCCGCAGTGTCTCGTATACGACTCCCATCTGGATCTCCATCTGCGGACTGGACGCATCCACAACGTGAATCAGGATATCTGCACAGCAGGCTTCCTCCAGTGTACTTTTAAAGGCCTCCACAAGATGATGCGGCAGCTTCCGGATAAATCCGACCGTGTCGGTCAAAAGGATCTCCTGCTTACCGGAAAGCTTCACACCGCGCGTCGTCGTATCCAGCGTTGCGAACAGCTTTGCATCCTCAAGCACGCCTGCATTGGTCATCGCATTAAACAGCGCCGACTTCCCAACAGATGTGTAGCCGACGAGCGCGACAATCTTCTGTTCTGATTTTTTTCTCTGGGCACGGATCAGATCCCGGTGCCGGATGACCTCCTCCAGCTCCTGCTTCAGTCGGCTGATACGCGTCCGGATCAGGCGTCGATCCATCTCCAGCTTTTTCTCTCCCGGTCCACGTGTGCCGATGCCGCCTCCCAGACGTGACAGAGAATTGCCAAGGCCTGTCAGCCGTGCCGCCCGGTAACGCAGCTGCGCCAGCTCAACCTGCAGCTTGCCCTCGCTGGAAGTCGCATGCTTTGCAAAAATATCCAGAATGAGCAATGTCCGATCCATGACCTTGCAATCCAGCTCCTGCTGTAAATTGTTCAGCTGGGCCGGACTCAGCTCATCATCACAGATCACGCCGGTAGCCTCCGTCTCCCACAGAAGCGCACGCACCTCATCAAGCTTTCCTTTCCCAAGATAGGTTCCCGGATGAATACTCTCTCTCCTTTGAATGACTCTTCCGGCCACCTGTGCTCCCGCCGTCGCCGCCAGCTCTCCCAGCTCGCGAACAGACTCTTCCGTGTCATCCCCGTCTGCCTCCTGTACGCCAAGCAGAAGCACCTTCTCCTGAATTTCGTTTAATTCGATCAAACTCTTTTCCTCACTTTTTATTCTCTTGTCGACAGGAAGGTCCATTCTTTCTGCCCTGCCTCATCTGCCGGGTAGCTGGCAACATATGCCTCTGCCTTTGTCTTTGCCGTCACGAAATCCAGCTTCTTTTCATAGGCTACGATTTCATTAAAGTACAGATCCTGCTTGCCCTCCGTCCCGTCAAGCGCCAGCCCCTGGCTGATATAGGACAGTGCGCCATCGTAGTCCTCATCTGCGATCGCACAGAGCGCCAGCCCGTTATAGCTGCCCACACTTTCTCCGAATTCCGTCTGCATCTGACTGTATATGTCTTTCGCATGAGCATAATCCCCCTGTGCCAGATATACCTGACCAATCAGATCCATCGCAGGCTCATATTTCTGCTCTACCGGAACGATCAGCTGACTCTGTGCCTGATCATAGCTTCCGAGGTAATAATAAATCCGCCCGCGATTGTAGTAATCCTCCAGCTCTTCTCCCTGAATACTCAAGGCACTCTGAAGATAATCCCCTCCGACGCCAGAAAGATTCATCTGGCTGTATGTCTCATAAATATTCAGATACAGATCATAGTCCGTCGGATCGAATGCCACTGCGCGGTCAAAATCTTTTTTTGCGTCATCTGTATTGCCCTCGTGCAGTTCACTGGCTCCGCGCAGATAATAGGCATCCTCATTTCCATCAGAGGCATCCTCCAGCAAAGTCGTACACGTATCCACCGCTTTTTCATATTCCGCAAGGCGGTACTGCGCCGCAGCCAGATACAACCGCAAATCCAGCCTGTTCTCCGGCATTTTATCATCCGCTGCCGAAAGTGCAGAAGTAAAGGCGGCCTCCGCGTCCTCGTACTGCGCCAGTCCCATGCAGGACAGTCCGAGTCCCCGGTATGCCAGCATTTCCTGCTCGCCACTTTGCAGAGCCTCCATAAACAGCTGCTGTGCCTGCGTATAATCCCCGCTCTCCAACGCCTGCACGCCCTGCGTAGTCTTATCTCCGGTCGCGCCGCCCATCGCACAGCCGCCAAGCAGTACTGATACGGCAGCAGCAACGATGACAATGTTCCATTTCTTCATATATAAATAGTAATTCCTTTCTGGTGAACTATGAATTGCTATCCCTATTATACCGATTTTCTTGAAATTGTAAAGAAGGCCGCAGACCATTCCGATCTGCAGCCCACACCTGATTTATTTTTCCTCTATTCCTGTGTAAAGCGGACATTCGCAATCCATCCCTGCAGCTCTGCTGACAGGGCCTAACTTCGCTACTTGCTCATGAACGCAGTCGCTTCGCGATCATATGCACATCCATCTGCGGATACGGGATATGGATACCCGCCTCATCAAATGCTTCCTTGATCTGCTCATTCAGCTGCCACAGTACCGGAAAGTACTGATCTGTCTTCACCCAGCAGCGAACGCCAAGCACGACACTGCTCTCTCCCAGCTCTGCGACAAATACCTGTGCCTCCTGATCGTGCAGCACCAGCGGATGCTCCGTAAGGAGCCGCTGCAGGACTGCCTTCGCCGTCTGGATCGAGTCCTCGTAGGAAATGCCGACTGTGATCTCCAGCTTGCGCCGGTCTGCTGCCGTCACATTGACGATCACATTGTTGGCGAGATTGCCGTTTGGCACAATGACCTTGCGATTATCGATCGTGTGAAGCGTCGTATACAGGATCTCGATTTTCTGTACCGTCCCTTCCTGTCCCTGCGTGAGGATGTAATCACCGATCTGAAACGGCTGAAACAAAAGAATCAGAAAGCCGCCGGCAAGGTTGGACAGGCCACCCTGTAAGGCCAGGCCGATTGCCACGCCACCGGATGCCACCAGCGCCGCCACTGACGACTCTTTAAGTCCAAACTGCATCGCAATCCCCAGGATCAGCGTCAGGTAGAGGATGATCTTCAGCATAGATACCACGAAGGTCGCCGCTCCCGGTGACACATGGCTCTTATCCAGCATGGCCCGCACGACACGCACCAGCTTCGCGATCAGCTTTTTCCCGATCACATAGATCAGGGCACAGAGAACTATCTTCACGATCAGCTCCGCAAATCCCGGAAGATGTCCGCTAAGATAATCAATTGTTTTTTTCAGCATTACCTCTGCCTGCATAAAACCTCCACAACCTCATTTCATATCCGAACTAAATTCTACCACAGCCGTCTTTCCGGTGTCAATGCCTGGAAAATTGCATGCTACGGACGCTCCAGATTGCTTTTTTCATAGAGAAACTTCTCCGGCACAGTCACATGGAAGTCCCGCGCCACATCCCGGAAATCCTGCGGAGTGATTGTCTGGCGCTTCGCACCGGTCATGGAATAGACCTTTACGAGAATTTCCGCTGCCTTCTCCACCGTATGCATAAGTCCGAATGTCAGGTCAAAGTCCTCACCGGAGCAAAACATCCCATGGTGCGCCCAGATTGCGACATCATACTGCTTCATCAATTCACTTGTCGCCACCGCAATCTCTCTGCCACCCGGCACCATCCAGCCGACGACACCGATTCCGGAAGGAAATACAATCGGACACTCTGTCGCCATCTCCCAGAGCTCCCGCGTAAACACTTCGTCCGTAAGCGGCAGTACGAAGGTCAGCGCAATCACATTCGCCGGGTGCGCATGATAAATGACCCGATGTTTGCCCATGGAAATATCCTTTTTCACTTCGTGATTCATCAGATGGCTTGGCAGCTCACTCGTCGGACGCCCGCCATGCACCAGCCCCCAGCAGATGCGGTATTTGCTTCCCGTCTCATCAATTTCCAGAATGCAGGTCGAATCCGCCGGATCGAGTATCACATTTCGGAAATACTTTCCGCTTCCGGTCACCATAAAATATTCCCCGGACAGCTTCGGCACATCTGTCCCGATCTCCTTCCACTCTCCGTTCGTATTTAAAAACGGACGGATCTCCTCCACCTCTTCCGGCTTTAACCGGTAAGAGAGATTTCCTCCGTTGCGCTCATGCCATCCCTGCTCCCAACCATCATTGCACATCCGGATAAAGCCCCGGACAAAGCTGATTTCTGTGATTTCCATACAAATCCTCCTTTTCAAACGCGTTTCTCCAATACACGCTTCTCATATTCCTGGACCTTTTCATACCATGCATTGCGCACCGGCGCGCCGCAGCTTTCACAGAACTGATCCCACACTGCTCCAAACGGCATCGTCTTTAATTCCTCCTGCAGCATCAGCACCTCAGTCAGCTTTCCTTCCTGCTGAAGCGCTGCCAGATGTTCATTCGGACAAAGCAGCGCATAAAGCAGTGCTTTTCTCATACTGCGCATGCCGATCGTCCACGCCGCAATCCGGTTGATGCCCGCATCAAAGAAGTCCAGTCCGATCAGCACCCGGTTCAATGCATCATTCCGCACGATCTCTTTTGCGATCTCCTTTGTCTCATCGTCAAACAGTACAACATGGTCCGAATCCCAGCGCACCGGGCGTGTGACATGTAAGGCCAGCTTCGGGAAAAACAGCAGCATCGAAGAAATTTTATCTGATACGACCTCTGTCGGATGATAGTGGCCATTGTCCATCAGCGGCAGGATTCCACGGCTCGCCGCATAATTAACCGTAAATTCGGCAGAACCGACTGTATAGGACTCCAGTCCGATGCCAAATACCTTCGATTCAAGACTGACGAGCACCTTTTCTTTATCATAAGGCATCTCCAGGATCTGATCAAGTGCAGCTTTGAACCTTTTTCTCGGTGACAGACGATCCGCCGGAATATCCTTGTAGCCATCCGGAATCCAGATATTCATCAGACAGGGCTGCCCCAGCTCCTCTGCAAAATATTCCGAGATTCGGATGCATGCCTGACAGTGCCGGATCCAGAATGCACGCACCTCTTCATCCGGACTGGATAAGGTCAGATTGTCCTTTACCATCGGATGAGAAAACAGCGTCGGATTAAAATCGAGCCCAAGTCCCCGCTCACGTGCAAACTCCACCCATTTTGAAAAATGCTCCGGCTGCAGTGTATCCCGGTCTGCAAATTTCCCCTCCTCAAAAATCGCATAGGAAGCATGCAGATTCAGTTTGGCCGCCCCCGGTGCAAGTGCCAGCACTTCATCGATGTCTGCCATCAGCTCTTCCGGTGTCCGCGCCTTCCCCGGATAATTTCCGGTCGCCTGAATACCGCCGGTCAGGGGGCCCCTTCGGTCAAATCCGCCGACATCATCTCCCTGCCAGCAGTGCAGGGAGATCGGAATTTTTTTCAATATTTTCAGCGCCGCATCGGTATCAACGCCAATCTCCCTGTAAAGTTCCTTTGCCGCTTTGTAGCGTTCGGTTGTTGTCATCACACCTGTCCTCGCTTTCTTTTTTATATCTGCAATGTTCACTGATTCTTCTCTCCTGATACACGCAAGCCCCCACTGCTTATTGCGTAAAGCGGACATTCGCAATCCATCCCTGCAGCTCTGCGTTCACGTAATTGAAGTATGGGAGTAACACTTCACTTCACAAGACTGTAAAATACACGTCCGCGCTTCCCGGTAATCCGCAAACACTCCCGCCGCAATCATCTGCGCCGCCAGATTGCCGATCGCCGTCGCCTCTGCCGGGCCTGCCAGTACGCGCAGACCGGATTTTTCTGCCGTCAGCTCATTCAGATATTCCGCATTGCTTCCTCCGCCTACAATGTGAATCTCATCGTATGGAATCCCGGTCAGCCGCTCCAGCTCTTTGATCGCCTTTGCATAGCTCTCCGCCAGACTCTGATAAATGACCTCTGCCAGCTCTCCCGGCGTCTGCGGCACCGGCTGCATGGTACGTGCACATTCCAGCTGAATCGCATTGATCATTGACTCCGGTGCGAGAAATACATCCGCATTGACATCCACCCGTGATGGAAATGCCTGACTTTCCCTCGCCAGATCACAAAGCTCCGAAAACGAATAGTGCTCCGGCAGTTCCCGCCGCACCGACTGGATCATCCACAGTCCCATGATGTTTTTAAGATAACGGAAACGTCCATCGTATCCACCTTCGTTTGTGAAGTTCAGTTCACAGCTCTTTGGTGAGCAGTCCGGAGTCTTTCTTTCGATTCCCATCAGAGACCATGTACCGGAGCTGATGTAAATAAAGTCATCATCATTTGCCGGTACTGCAAGTACAGCAGATCCTGTGTCGTGAGTTGCCGGTGCAACTACTTCTACATCAAATCCGACTTCTTTCTGAAGTTCTTCTTTAAGATGTCCAATGCTTGTTCCAGGCATGATCAGTTTCTGGAAAATTCTTCTCGGATATCCGAGTCTGTCGATAATTTCATAATCCCAGTCTTTTGTTTCTGCATTTACAAGCTGACCGGTAGTAGCTTCTGTATATTCGCATGTCTTCTGGCCTGTCAGCAGATAGTGGAAGTAATCCGGTACATGAAGCAGTGCTTCAGCCTGCTCAAGATATTCCGGATGTTTTGTCTTAACTGCCATCAGCTGATATACTGTGTTGAAGATAGCTTTCTGAATACCGGTTCTTGCGTACAGTTCATCAAGCGGAATATATTTGTATACTTCCTCATCCATTCCTTCTGTACGATGGTCACGATAACCTACCGTATTTCCAAGTACTTTGTCATCTTTGTCAAGAAGTACAAAGTCAACACCCCAAGTATCAACACCCATGCTTACCGGAATCTTGCCGATCTCTTTACATTTCTTAAGACCATTCTTAATTTCCTGGAAAAGTCTGTCAAACTCCCAGCAAAGCTCGCCGTCTTTCTTTACCATTCCATTCTCAAAACGATGAACTTCCTCAAGCTCCATTTTTCCATTCTCAAGATGTCCAAGGATCAGACGTCCGCTGGAAGCACCGATATCTACTGCTAAATAATACTTTGTCATTTTATGAAACCTCCTCAATTGTAAAATTACGCTGTATGTATCAAGGTTCCTGTCTTATTGTCACACACAAATGTCGCATCGAACATTTTCCATAAACAATAACGTACAAATCCTGATGTTCCTCACACAGCTGCCTTTCTAATTGATGATATCATAGTACTATAATATCCATCAATAAATAAGAACCTTGTTTGTCTAAAAAAGTGTCCTTATTTGCAACCAGAATGTTCTGTCCACTATATTCACAAAAACCTCTCACATAAAGTATCCGGAAGATAGTGACAATATTTTCCGTGCTGCAATAATTCCTCTTTCACCCAGAAAACCCCCGGGGCAATGCCCCAGGGGTCTGTTTCATTCACAGTTTATAAACCTGCAAACATTGGACGTTGTGTCGTCTCTTTACTTTTTAATTAGTCGTAAAGGTTTGGAGCGATGTTTTCATCGTCGATGTTTGTAGAATCATACCAGTAACCAGCTGTAGGAACATCCTCAAGCTCAGCTCCGTTAGCAGCTGCTGTCAGAGCGTAGATTGCATAATATCCCATCATCAGAGGAGACTGTGTAACTGCACCAAGGAATGTTCCATCCTGAACTGCTGCTTTGATAATAGAACCAGCATCGAAACCAACACCGATAACGTCGCCGTTAGCTGCATCAGAACCAAGAACGTTCAGGTTAGCGTTAGCTGCAAGAACACCTTCTGCTGCTGTCTGGTTGGAACCGAAGATAGCGATGCAGTTTTCTTTGGAAAGGATAGCCTGAGCTTCATTGGAGCAAAGCTCTACAGTTGTCTGTGCCGGAACAGCAACCTGGATAACAACGTCTGCGTCAGCTTCTTCAGCGTCAGCACCTTCTGCTGCGTTTACATAGAACTCATTACCTTTAACTGCTACTGTTTTGCCATCAGCTTTAACAAGTTCGATCATTTTGTTGATGAAACCTGTACCACGCTGCTGGATGTTCTGAGCTGTAGCATCCTGGTTAACTTCACCGATAACAACCTGTCCGTCAGCGTTAGCTACAACATCTTTGATTGCATTATACATATTTTCTGCTGCTACAGAACCAGCCTGTGCGTTGTCTGTACAAACTTCGCAAGCGATAGATCCTTCCGGAGCATCTGCAATACCTGTATCAAATGTTACAACCGGGATTCCTTTGTCAGCGCAATCCTGAAGAGCGTCAAGTACAGAAGATGTATCACAAGCTGCCAGACCTAATCCAGCCGGGCTGGAAGCGATTGCTGTGTTAACCATGTTAACCTGGTCAGCGATATCGGACTCACTGTTCGGTCCCTGTGCTGTATAAGTAACACCAAGTTCTTCAGCAGCTTTCTTCATACCTTCCTGAGCTGCATCCCAATATGTAGCCTGGAAAGATTTAACCATCATCGGGAACTCATAAGCTTCGTTTGCTTTGAGATCTTTGAACTGATCCGGAAGATCAGCGGCCATAACTGTTGATGCAGACATACCTGCTACCATTGCTGCACAGATGCTTAATGCTACTACCTTCTTGAAATTCATAATTTACTTCCTCCTTATAAATTATATAGTTTTTTTATGATGATACGTCAGTAGGAAATTGTCTGACGCCCCACATCCTTTAATAAATATTCAATTGTTTTAAGCTTAGTTTAAAGCTGCTTTTTTCTTTTCTTTGACGATATCGATCAGGACTGCGATGATAAGTACAAGACCTGTGATGATCTGCTGCCAGTTTGCCTGCAGGCCGACATATGGAAGACCTGTTTTCAGAAGCATGATGACAAAGATACCAACAAATGTACCGATTACGGAACCGTAACCACCGGTTGCTGCGACACCACCAACGAATACACCACCGATAGCATCCATTTCAAGTCCGGCACCGGTACCAGGCTGTACAGTAGGTGTAACTGCTGCATAAGCGATAGCTGCAAGACCTACAAACAGACCACATACTACATAAACCATTACATGGTAGAATTTTACGTTGATTCCTGAAAGAGCTGCTGCTTCTTTATTGGAACCGATTGCGATGGTGTAACGTCCGAATTTTGTATGATTCAGAACGAATTCCATCAACAGTACCAGAATGATCATCCACAGGAAACCAATCGGGTAACGGGAAGCGCTTCTTCCTGTACCAACTGTAATCTTGAAGATTGTGTGGAACCATCCACCATCCTGTGTAAGTCCCGGCCATGGTGTAGCACTGCAGAGAGAGCCGGCACCACGGGTAATCATACATGTACAAAGAGTTGCAAGGAATGGCGGCAGGTTCATGATTCCGATCAGGACACCATTCAGTGCTCCGATCGCAATTCCCAGTACCAGGCAAAGTACCATAGCTGCTGCTACCGGCCATCCGTGGCTTCTTACCATTGTTCCGGCGATCAGTGCGTAACACACCATACCGGTTCCGATTGACAGGTCTACACCGCCTGTGATAAGCGGGAATGTAACACCGATTGCCATCAGAAGGTCATAATATGAGAAATCCAGCATACTCAGGATTGTGGTGTACTGTCTGAACTCCTTACTCATAAAGGAGAAAACAGCAGACAGTGCAATGATAACCAGCAAAACAATAAATCTCTGATCACTTAAAATACTTTTTTTCTTCTTAGTCATGACTGTCCTCCCCTTAATTGATATTTCTTGTTGCCTTATCCATGATGTGTTCCTGTGTTGCCTCAGAAATATCAATATTTCCTGTCACTTTACCTTCACACATTACAATGATACGGTCACTCATACGGAGAATCTCTGTCATTTCAGAAGAAATCATGATAATAGATTTTCCTTCTGCTGCCAGTTTACTCATTAACTTGTAAATTTCGTTCTTCGCACCGACATCGATACCTCTTGTCGGCTCATCGAAGATCAGGATATCACTGTCGCGGGTAAGCCACTTTGCAATAACGACTTTCTGCTGGTTACCACCGGAAAGGTTAACAACCAACTGGTCTCCGCTCGGTGTCTTTGTAGCAAGTTCTTTGATGTATTTCTCAGAAACTTCTTTTTCTTTTGCTTTATTGATTTTTTGCGCGGATTCTTCCGAGACGGTGAAAAATTCGCTGTGCATCACATGATCCGCGATGGCTTCCGTCTTGACGGGACGGAAGGTCCCAAGTCCGACGTGCAGCATGACGGGCGCGATGGAAACGCCCATCTGCTCGATCTTCTCAAGAAGCTCCTGCGTGAAGTGGAGACCGGCGGTCGGCGCCGCCGCGGAGCCCTCCTCCCTTGCGTAAACGGTCTGGTAATCGCTGTTGCTTTTTAATTCTTCCCGGATATAGGGCGGAAGCGGCATCTTCCCGATCTCGTCGAGGATGGAGAAAAGATTGCGCCCTCCCGCGGTATCGTATCGAAACCGTACGATCCGGTTCCCATCCGGAAGCACCGCTTCGATCACCGCCTCCAGGCCCGCGCCGAAGCGGACGAGCGTCCCTTCCTTCAGCCGCTTGCCCGGACGGACGATGACCTCCCATCGGTCGAGCTCCGCCTGACGGAGCAGCAGAAATTCCGCATCGGCGCCCGGCGTTCCGTCCTCGCGGATCTTCTTTCCGTAAATGCGGGCGGGGATCACCTTGGAATCGTTGATGACGAGCACGTCGCCCGCGTGCAGATAATCGGTGATATCGCGGAAAATCCGATGGGTGATCTCTCCGGTTTTCCGGTCGAGGACCATGAGCCTTGCGTCGTCCCGCCGCTCGGTCGGATGCTGTGCGATCAGCTCTTCGGGGAGCGCATAATCAAAATCCGAGGTTTTGAGCGTGATTGGCTTTAATTCATTTTTTATCATTGCGCATCTGGCTTTCTTAGAACAAAATATTACAATCCATTATAGCATGTAAAATCTTGCGGTTCAATACCGATTTGTAAATTCATGCAATCCAAATAAGATCCGCCGGCTGACCGCCGGCGGATCTTATTTGAGCTGGAACGTTCCGAATCGGACGAGGCCGCTCTTTGCCTTTACTGCTCCTTCAATACGGAAAGAAATTCCGAAAGATCGCTTTCGATGTCGGCAAGGCTGTCGCAGATGCTTACCCATTCGGTCCAAAAGGACTTGTATGTGCGCACGAGCATGACCTCGGTGAAAGCGACCGAGCGTTTCAGCGCGTCCTCGGAGACACGCAGCGTCTCGTCGTTTGAGAGCTGCTCCGCTTCCTCCGGCGCCTGCGCCGCTTCGACGGCTTTCCGGTTTTCTTCGGCAAGACGCGCATCCTCGGCGAGCTCCTGCTCTGTTTTTTTCCTTCTGACGGTGATGAGCGCGCGGCTGTAGTAGCCGGCGTCGTATGACTTGTCCTCTTCCGTGACAAGCTCCGAATAGCTCGTCTGGGCCTCGTCTTCCTTTTGGCCGAATTCGAGGTCGAGCTCATAGCCGAGCGCCTCGAATTCGGATGTATGTGCTGCGCACAGCGCCGAAACATCATCTGCAAGCTTCCTTTCCGCCTGTAAGATTTCGGCATCCGATATTTTTTTCCGTTTGATTTCCACCCAAACACATCCTTTCGTTATGGTTTTTAAAATTTTCAAGTTTCAGGGCTCATGTTTTACATCTATTCATAAAAAAATGTTGAAAAATTCTCTTTTTTGTTATAGAATAAGAAAAAGGACAAAAATAAGTGGGGAAAGGACCTTAACATGCCGGCTTATCCAAACGATCAAACGATCACTTTTTCGATTGAAAGCGACAAGGAAAAACAGAACAGGCGGATCCTGCAGGAGGTATACGCCGCTCTGCTGGAAAAGGGCTACAATCCGGTCAATCAGCTTGTCGGCTATCTTCTCTCAGAGGATCCGACCTATATCACCAATCATAGGAACGCAAGAAGTCTTATCCGGAAAATCGACAGGGACGAGCTGCTGGGCAGCATGCTGCGCGCTTATTTACAGATTTAAGAAAAAGCTTTTCTCTGCGGACAGCGCCTGCTCCCTCCCCTTTTTATTATAACGGAAAAGACGCTGGAATTGCAAGTGTTTTTTTCAAAAAGCGGCGGCGGTGAGCAGAATCGGCAGCACTTTTTCATATATTTTGTAAAAATCGGAAGGGGGCAGGGGATTTTTCCCGTAGCCGCATTCGATGGTGAACGCCGGAATGCCGAGTTCGGAGATGACCCAGTCCTTGTAGCCGCCGTAGGAGGCGATCCCTTCGGGTGAGGACACCTGATATCCGCTGACGTTCGCAAAGCATTCGGCGAGCATGCGGGAATCTTTCGGCGCGCTTCCCAGATAATCCCAATAGATCTCCTCTCCCTGTGTGTGGAGGGCGACGGCGCAGTGCAGATTCGGACAGAGAAATCTCGTGAACTGGCAGAGCGCCGAGACCTCCGGTTCGCTTTCCGGGTATTCTCCGCCATAGCGCGTAGGACCGCCGGAATAGATGCCGTGTGCGTGCTCAAGCCTGCGGCATTCATCGAAGCCGGCGTCGTAATTATGATTGAGGTCCACGCCGCGCGCGTTGGCCTGCCAGGAGGAGAAATTGAGATTGCCGCCGTTCATGGAGATCAGGCGGTCCCGCAGCGGTCCCGCCGTTTCGGCGCCGCTGATTTCGATCTCGACTCCGTCCGGATTCAACATCGGAAC
>ERZ827168.3039-NODE-3039-length-17952-cov-3.647427_pt1 | contig 17952 bp, 18 predicted proteins | sample MGYA00519868_ERZ827168 | MGnify/ENA primary metagenome ERZ827168 (study PRJEB31778, sample SAMEA3449271) | human gut metagenome | biome: human gut; feature: human-associated habitat; material: faeces | place: United Kingdom | collected 2010/2012 ...
GAATTTGGGGGACTATCACTATGAAGCAGGAACGAATTGATCGGATCAATGAGCTGGCCCGCAAGGCGAAGGCCGATGGATTGAGCGTGGAAGAGGAGGCCGAGCGGGAAGCGCTGCGGCTGGAATATAAGGAGGCCGTTCTGGCCAGCCTGCGCAGCCATCTGGAGAACACATGGATTGTGGATGAAAAGGGCAACAAGCGGAAGCTGAAACCCAAGGGGGAGAAATAATGGACTACCATGAGGACTATCAGCCGCAGCGGCAGCCCAACCGCAGCGGCGGCAAAAACGACAATGATTTAGGCGCGTGGCTGCTGATTGGCGTGATGTTTCTGGTGGCATGGCCGGTGGGCCTGATCCTGCTGATCAAGAAGCTGACCGACAACCCGCAGAAGCTGAAAAAAGCGGCATCCGGTACGGCGGATTACGTCCACGCCGGGGCGCAGGATCGAAATACAGCGCAGAACGCCGTCAACAAGGTCACGCAGACGCCGCGTCCCAGTGCCGGTGGCGCCAGGACGCTGAAGATCATCGGTATCATACTGGCGGCGCTGGGCGGCGCCGCGATGATGCGCACAGCGTTTAACGATCTGAGCTTTGCCATCGAGTACGATCAGTGGTGGTATTTTCTGCGGCAGCTGTTCTATCCCACGGGACTGCTGGCCGGTGGACTTGCGCTGCTGACTGGCGGCAGCCTCATGAACCGCAAGATGCGCCGCTATGCCAAGTATCTGGCCTGTGCGGGCAAGCAAGACGCTATTCCACTGGCTCATTTCATGAAGGCCGCCAACGTGGGAGAAAGCAAGGCTGAGCGGGACCTGGAGGCCATGGTGGAGAAGGGCATGTGGGGGCCGGAGGCCTATCTGGACCGGGGCAACGACATGCTGTTTCGCACACAGGCGGCGGCGAACGAGTATTTCTCTGCCCGGCGGGGACAGGCGGCAGCTGCGCAGCAGCAGGCTGCGGAAAAGGGACTCGTGGGGGCAATCGCTTTGTAGCACATGGAACTCACTGTCCATTTTCCAGAACCAAATCGGCTCAAACAGGTTGGCAAAACTGTGAAACGCCGTCAAGAGATTTTCTGAATCCGTCATAAAACACCCATCCTTTGTATGGTTTGTTTTCATTATAACGGCGGCATTTTGTTTCATCAAGGGTTACTTTTTGCCTTTGCGTGCAGCCTTGCGGGCGGCTTTCTTGGCGCGCTTATCCAGAACCTTTTGATTTTCTGCATCAAAATCCAACCCACGCTTGGCGCAGCGTTCTTTCAGCTCGGCAATGCGGGCAGCTTCGGCTTCCTCTTTCTGTTTTGCGCGCTCCTGCTGCTCCATAACACTCTGGGGAATGTACTCAATGCCCATAGCCTCACATTCGGCTTTCTTCTTCTCTTCCAGTGCGTGCTGTACGGTGGGCATATCGCGCTCGATTTTAAAGAAGAACGCAAACAGTACAAAGAACAGCACGCCCTGTGCAATCATGGCACCTTGATAGGAAATATTGATCCACTGTGTGGCTGCGGCGGGCTGGTCCGCATAGAGGGCAATCTCCTTGCCCTTTTTGTTCACGAAGCTGCCAATCTGTTCGGGGGTTGCGTACTTGGAAACGACAAGTCCCAGATTGAACAGCGCCTGCCCGATGCCCTTGGAGAACATCTCGGCAAAGCCGACCAGCGCGGCGGTAAAGCCCTCGGCGCGGATGCCCTGCGAATATTCCACATGGTCGATGCTGTCACCGATAAAGGTCATCAGAGAATACACAAAGGTCATGGTACCCAAGCTGCCCAGCGCCGTGCCGCCGTACACCATGCCGGTGTTGCCCGCACCGATAAAGGCGGTCGTGCAGCCGAGAATCGTCATAAGAGAACCGACAATGATGAGCTTCTCGCGGCCAAACTTTTTGAACAGGGGCAGCAGCACCAGCAGGGCCGGCCCCATAGGTGCCATAGCAATCATCGTGAATTTTGCCTGAATGGAAGCAAACTCACCGTAAGCGTTGCCGTTTACGACCCAGCCCGCGTAATAGACCTGCGAAACGCTCTTCATGGCGTTGGTAATCTGATACAGCAGAATCATAATGATAAGCATGATCCAATACTTGTCCTTGATGCAGGCGAGGAACTGCTGCAGGAAGGTGGCCTCCTTGACCTTGACCGCCTCTGTCTGACCGGTCACGCCGTACTGGTTGCGGCGTTCCTCGGTGATGCGCTCACGGGTGTAGAAGTACTGCACAAAGGTCAGCGGAACGGCAACGCAGCACATAAAGACCATGCACAGCAGATAGCCCTCGCGGTTGTTGCCGCCGGTCAAACGGCAGACAGCCGCCAGAATCGTGGGGAACAGGATGGAAATCACGCCGGTGCCCATGTTCTTGGTAATCTGCCCGGCCATAGAGTTGTTTTTGCGCTGCTGGAAATTGCGGGTGGAGAGGGCAGCGCTCAACTCATAGGCCATATACCACATGGTGTAGCCGACAGAGTAGAAGAGGTTGTAAGAAATAATAATCCAGATGGCCTGTGCCTTTACATCGCTGAACGGGATGCAGAACATCATCAGCAGGCTGACGACGATAATGGGCAGCGACAGCAGGAACCACGGGCGCAGCTTGCCTTGGCGGCAGGTGGTTTTGTCCAGCAGCTTTGCCATTGCGACGTTGGTGATGGCATCCAGAATCTTGCTGATCAGCGGGAAGATGATCATGAAGCTGGCAATCCACGCACCGCGTGAAACCGTGAAGCCCAGAACATCGGTCAGATACTGGTTAAAGTAGCTGTTCACAATGGATTGCAGCAACATGGCACCGAAAGGCCCGGCCACATATCCCAGCAGAAGCTCCTTTTTTGTCACGTTTGCAGAGGTAATGCGTGAGTTCCAAAACGGCTTTTGAAAAGCATTCGCCAACAGGCCGTCATGGGTAGAGGTGTTGCTTGGCATACATTTTCCTTCTTTCTGTTTTTCCAATTCCCCGCAGCCGAATCGGCAAGCTGTAGTGCCCCAAAGGTTTGCCGCACCGCTTCTGCACGGCAGTGGACTGTGCAGAAACGGTCAAAATGGGGATGCAGGTGTAGAATCCTGCTGCGGAGCTTTCTATCCGTATTATACTTAAAATGCGACGCACAGAAAAACCACAATGTTGTCCGAAAGATAACAATATTGCGCACTTTATGCCGAAAAGCAAGATTTTTACTATATAAACAATATAATGGTTCTCTTTTGAGCGGGATGTTTGCTATAGTCAAGACAATCAAATTTGTAGGCTATTGGCAATATTTACGCCGTTTGAAAGGAGAACCACTCATGCGCACCCAATATACCTTTAACACCGACTGGCAGTTTACCAAGCCCGGCACAGAGCCGGTGCCTGTGACCTTGCCCCACACATGGAACGCTGCCGACGGAACCGACGGCGGGAACGATTACTTCCGTGGAACTTGCACCTATACAAAGGAGTTTTCCGCCCCCGACCACGCCGATGATGAGGAAGTCTGGCTGGAATTTGAGGGCGTGGCGATGACGGCAGTCATTGCGCTGAACGGTCAAGAATTAGCCCGCCATGCGGGTGGGTATTCTGCCTTTAGAGTCAACTTGACCTCGGCACTGGCCGCGCAGAATACACTGACCGTCACAGTGGACAACAGCGCCAACCGCACGGTCTATCCGCAAAAGGCAGATTTTACGTTCTACGGCGGAATCTACCGTGATGTACATATCATTATTGTACCGCAAATGCACTTTGCACTCAATAACCACGGCGCACCCGCCCTACGCGTGACGCCCAAGGTGGCCGATGATCTGCGGCGTGCTGTGGTTACGGTAGAGGCGTTTTGCGAGAATGTTCCGGACGGTACACAGGTTACGTTCGCCATTCCGGATGTGATTGAAGTCAAAATGCCCGTGCATAACGGAAAAGCTGTTGCAAAAGTTGCCCTAAACCCGGTGCATCTGTGGGATGGCGTGGTCGACCCCTACTTATATAGTGTGGCTGCGGCGCTGCCGAGCGGTGACGCCGTGGCAGTCAACTTCGGCTGCCGCAAAATCGACTTCAAGCCCGACACGGGCTTTTGGCTTAACGGAAAAAATGTCCGGCTTGCGGGCGCGGCGCGGCACCAAGACCGCGCAAGCCTCGGCAATGCGCTGACCACCGCCGAGCACGAGGAAGATATGCAGATTTTGCGCGACATGGGCGCGAACACCGTGCGTTTGGCCCATTACCAGCACGCGCAGTATTTCTACGACCTCTGCGACAAATACGGTCTTGTGGCGTGGGCAGAAATTCCGTATATCACCGAGCATATGCCCGAAGCCAACGCCAATGCGCTGGCTCAGATGGAAGAGCTGGTTACGCAAAACTACAACCATCCGTCGATTATCTGAGCCAGCGTTTTGATCGCCAATGTTTTTGCGAGACCCGGGACACCCTCCAGCAACACGTGGCCATTGGAGAGCAGCGCAATAAGAAGCGATTCCACAAGGTGCTTCTGTCCGACAATCGTCTGGTCCATGCCGCGAGTAATCAGATTTACAAAATCGTTCTTACTTGCAACGAGATCGTTTAATTCCCGAATGTTTACCGTTTCACTCATAAGTAGGAATGGTTATGATATTGATTATAATTAGCTATATTAGATTGTATAAAAGAGTCGGGCCGGATATAGTAGGGAAAGGTCCATACGCAGCCTGCGCCGACAGTCGGTCCGTGATATTTCCAGACGGGATATCTGCCTCGAACCGCGGTGCAAAAATATGAAATAAGGACCGAAAGTGTGAAAAGCGAATGTTAATTTTATCTACTAAGCCTTTAGCATTTTTAAGATTTAATTATTTTTTGCTGTTAGGGTCGTAGAAGAAACGTTATTCAAGCCTGGCGTCACGATAAATAAGCTCGGCCTGATGTTCGGCATCGGCTTCGCTTGTTTTGTCGCCGCTCTTGATGCCATACTTTTCAGCCGGAGGAATCACTACAACCGTATTAGGAGCTATATGGTCGGGATCGCTAAGCGAGGCTTTGTTTTCCAGATAAATATATACCCAGAATTTTTTCTTGCCATAATGCTCGAGCGCCATGGTTGTGAGATAGCGGTTGACTCTTACTGTATCAAGTTCCACACTTATGGTTTTGACCGGTTGTATTTCGGCCGATAAGGTATCAACCTCCGTTGAATGCTTCACAGCGGAAGAGGAGCTGTCGGGGAGCTCGGTTACAATCGTTTCAGGTTGCGACGCGGGAAACACCTTAACGCCTTCCGCCTCAATATTAACGTTCTTAACATGGTCAATGTTTAGCCGTGTGCACATGAAATAGCCAATCAAAAGTCCGGCTATCAGCGAAAGCACTGAGAAGAGTATAATATTTAATGTGTGACGTCCGGAGTCGGAATGCACCTCGACAATGCGTTCTTTCTCGATGATTTTTTCAACAGGTGGCGTCGCTGCCTCAATGGGGGCAGGTAAGGTGCCTGCCTTTGTGTCGGCGAGATTCTGTATTGGAGAATTGCCTGCGGGCCTGATTGTCTCTGGCCTGTTCTCCTCGGCCTTGTGAATTTCAGAGGCCTTAATTGACTCTGGAATTGGCGGAGGAACGGCCTTGCGCTCCAGTTTTATTGTTTCCGGTTCTGTAACATCCTGTTCCGGCGTTGCTGCAATTTCAGCATCAGCGTTGGATTTATTTGCCACCCCATCAGTGCTATTGGCTGAATCGTTTGCGGGAACGGTCATTTCTTTGATGTCGGATTCGCTCTCCCTCTCTTCTTCGGGAATAGGGATTATCTCGTCGGTCTCGATATCCAGTTCAGAAACGCCATCGGGAAGCTCCATCGGCTCGAACATTGCAAATGGAGTATTGATTTCAGCTGCGAAAGTGGAATCGGGTGCGAACGCTATTGACGGCTCTGTGCCGAGCGAAACAACCCTGAAGGTTCCAATGCCGGGAATTGTTGTGCTTCCGTTCCGTTGAAGTGCAGCGACTATACTTGCCGTCATTGCCTCGACCAGGGAACGGCTCTCCGGTTCTGAGAAACAACCGGATGCAACGATGCGGGCAATCAGCTGAGGAAGGGCGAGCGTGCTCATTTCTGTACCTCCTTTACTTTTTTCCGAAGCATTCCTCCGGGCTTAAACTGCAGTTCGATTGAAGGGGGCAATAGCATGTTTCGGCCTGATGCCAGATCGCGGACCACACTTTCGTCATGTTTCACCCCTTCGAATGTCCCGAACCCGGGAATGGCTACATTGTTTTCATTGCCACATTCTTCACGTATTATATCGGCGAATACGGCAAGAAATCTCGCCACACGTGCTGCATCTATGGAGCTACGTCGCGAAATGTCAGAGATAATATTGTCTTCCATTCTCGGCAAATAACAGGGTTAATGGTTACACTTACAAATATAAGGATATGGCGTAAATTACGACACATTAATCTCGTTTTTTTAAATCTTTCAAACGGCAGTCGCAGGAATCTTTGCATTCATTGCAGCAATTACCGCATATCGGGGTATCCTTACAGTGCAGTCTCCGATTGAATCGGATAATCTTCAATATTATCACGATGACGACCGCTACAAGAATCAATCCCACAGCAATCCATTGAATAAGCTGGCCGACTGGCATCTGATCCGAGGTCATTTGAAGTGTTTTTTAATTGAGGCATTCAGTTTGGATGGTGTCAGGCTTTCCGGGAACTCGTCGAATGAAAGACGAAGAGAGCATCCTTGCCGAAACTCTGAGCAACCATATGCGGTTCTCCCTTTCAGAAGATGGCCTTTCCCGCAGAGCGGGCATACAATCTGCTCAAGAGATTTTATCGGCGGCTTACGCTTTGCTTTGGGCTTGGTTTCCGCCAGATCGGATTTACCGGCATCTTCTTTTGCACCCGAAGTAGCGGCTTGCGGCACATCTATTTTTTTCATAGAATTGTCGTTAAGAACATTGCTGACAATTCCTGAAATCAATTCTTTAAGTTCATCGATAAATTCTGAAGCGCTGTAGGCACCACGTTCAATCCGACGTAGTTTATTCTCCCACAATCCGGTAAGCTTGGCGCTTTTAAGCAGTTCTTCATTTATTGTGATGATCAGCTCGATACCGGCCGGAGTTGCAACAATATTCTTTTTTTGCCTTGCTATATAGCCGCGTTTGAAAAGGGTCTCGATGATTGATGCTCGTGTAGAGGGGCGCCCGATGCCGTTTTCTTTCATCGCATCGCGTAGCGTTTCGTCGTCAACTGTTTTACCGGCTGTTTCCATAGCCCGGAGCAGAGTTCCCTCGGTATATGGTTTCGGTGGCTGTGTTGTCCGTTTTTGTAGGGATGGTTCATGGGGGCCGGACTCTCCTTTTGTAAGCGGCGGCAGGATCCGGTTATCTCCAGCCACATCGTCGACCGTATCAGCAGGAACTGAGTTTTTTTTATCAAGAACATCGCGCCATCCGCTCCGGGTAATAACTTTCCCGATTGCTTTGAATTCCACTTCGCCTGACCGACCGACCGCAGTGGTCTGGTTGAATTCGCAGTCGGAATAGAATGCTGCGATAAATCTTTGGGCGATAAGATGATAAAGATGCCTTTCATTACCTGTCAAAACAGCCGGCGACTGTCCCGTAGGTATTATCGCATGGTGATCCGTGACCTTGGAATTATCGAATACTTTCTTACTCTTCGGTATCTTGCCGGCAAGCACCGGAGCCGTAATATCGGCATATGGCGTCATCTGCCGCATGATTTCCGGAATCTTTGGATAGATGTCGTCGCTCAGATATGTTGTATCGACGCGCGGATAGGTAGTCGTCTTCTTCTCATATAGACTCTGAATCAATTTGAGAGTTTCGTCGGCAGTCCATCCGAAGCGTTTGTTACACTCCACCTGAAGCGAGGTCAGGTCGAACAGGCGGGGAGGGGCTTCTTTCCCCTTTTTTTCCTGAACGTCAGTAATTGTAAAAGGTAGAGGCCGGATTGCCTCGATTGCTTTGATTGCTTCGGCCTCCGAGGAGTAGCGGCCGCCTGTTGAGTTGAATGTTACCCCTTTATACTCGGTTTTGAGTTCCCAGTAGTCTTCCGGTTTGAAATTGCTGATCTCGCAATGTCGTTGCACAATAAGAGCGAGCGTTGGGGTCTGTACACGTCCGATAGAAAGCACCTGCCCGGGACGCGAGTACTTCAAAGAATACAGTCGTGTGGCATTCATTCCGAGTATCCAGTCGCCGATGGCTCTCGACAGACCGGCGTGATAAAGGTTGTCGAAATCAGAGGATGGCCTGAGCGCTTTGAAACCTTCGCGGATTGATTCATCTGTCAGTGAGGAAATCCACAATCTCCGCACCGGGCAAGATGTTCCGGCCTTCTGCATGACCCATCGCTGGATGAGTTCCCCCTCCTGACCGGCATCACCGCAGTTAATCACTTCGTCAGCCTGATGTATCAAAGTCTTGATTACGTTGAACTGATGTTCGTAGTTGCGTTCCGCGATAAGTTTGATACCGAATTTCGGAGGAATCATTGGAAGCGAACTGAGACTCCAGCGTTTCCAGTATTCTGTATAATCGGCCGGCTCCTTAAGCGTACAGAGATGCCCGAAGGTCCAGGTTACAGAATAACCGTTCCCTTCGTAAAAGCCGTCACGTTTCACCGATGCGCCGAGAATATTCGCAATATCTTTGGCGACACTTGGTTTCTCTGTTACACAGACAATCATCCTGTAATGTTATTCAATATCTTATGCCGGGTGCAAGCGTCTTACTGTCGTGCCGGACACGTTACATCGCCTTTTACCGTATGGAATACAAGCGTGGCTGTCTTGGGGATAACACCTTTAAAAGGGAAATCAATTTCAAGCATGATTACGCCCTGATCCTCAAACTGAAAATAGCGTTCGAAGTCAACACCGTCAATATCGGTAGCCTTGACAATTTTTGAACCCATTACGAGGTCAACACTGTCGATGCGCTGGGAGGTATGGGGAATGCCGACAACGCAGACGGTTAACCGGACTCCGGTGTCGGTTGTAACTGATTTATCAGGAATAATGTTGATTTCCGCGTCAAGTTGGTTTACCTGTGCCGTCGCATCAAACGAGGAGGAAGATGCGGCAACACAACCAAGCGTTAGTGCAAGTATAAACTTAAGATGTTTCATAGTTTTCGTGTTATGTCGTTAGTCCTGAGTTAGACCGGCTGTAAATCACAAGGTTTATCCGATATCAGTGGATATTTTTCATTCCGCACTTTTAGCTTCCTGCCAAAGGCGTTCCATTTCATCAAGCGACAAATCTTTGAACGTCTTGTTTTTCGATTTGATTGCCGATTCCATATGATTGAAACGCGAAATGAATTTTCTGTTAGTCAGCTCCAGCGCATTCTCAGGATGGATGCCATACAGACGGGCTGCGTTTATTATGGAAAAAATGACATCGCCCATCTCCTGTTCCATACGCTTGCGTTGCTCCTCGGAAACTGCATCTTTGCTTTCAAATCCAGAGGCTTCAGCCGAAAATTCCGAGATTTCTTCTTTTACCTTGTCCCATACGTCAGCGGGCTTCTCCCAGTCGAATCCGGCGTTTGCCGCTTTTTCCTGAATTCTGTATGCTTTGATAAGTGCAGGGAGGGCGGACGGTACACCCGCAAGGATACTCCTGTTTCCGCCTTTTTCCTTCAGTTTGAGCTGTTCCCAATTCTGCTCCACCTGATGGGCATTGTCGGCTTCGACGTGTCCATATACGTGGGGATGACGATATATAAGTTTTGTCGCCAAAGCGTCGCATACCGTCACTACATCGAATTCTCCTTTCTCCTCACCGATTTTGGCATAGAAAAGAATATGGAGAAGTACATCGCCAAGTTCTTTCGCGATTTCCTGGCTTTCGTTCTTGACAAGGGCATCGCATAGCTCGAAAACCTCTTCCACTGTGTTCTGCCGGAGGCTTTCATTGGTTTGTTTTGCGTCCCAAGGGCATTTTACGCGTAGCGTGTCGAGCACATCAATCACTCGGCCTACTGCTTCGATTTTCTCTTGACGTGTATGCTGTTGCATCGGGTTGAAATGAATGTTTAGTTATGTTCGGAATACTTTTTCATGCCGTCTTCAAGCCATTCTACAAATTTTGTGACGTTTTCATCATAGAAGGCCGGGGCGGAGAGAGCATCTCCGTTATTGTTGAGAATGATATAGTACGGCTGGGAATTGGCGCCGAATTTTGAGCGCTGGAGATAACTCCACTTGTCGCCTACCGTTTCAAGCAATAGAGGCTTGCCGTTCTCTTCCACGCGGATGGGGGCCTGAAGCGGGGTTTTATCGTCGACCATCAGTTTTATCAATACGAAATTGTCCTTGATAATCTGTGTCACAATGGGTGTATCGAATACCGCACCTTCCATTTTACGGCAGTTCACGCATCCGTAACCTGAGAAATCGATGAGTACGGGTCGACCGTTTTCGGCTGCGTATTGCATTCCCGCATCGAAATCGTCGAATTCTTCAAACTGACCTCCTGCATATAGATTGAAATCCTGAGTGTAAAGCGGCGGTACAAATGCACTTACCCCCTTCAGAGGCGCACCCCATAGACCGGGAATCAGATAGATTGCGAAACTGAATGATGCAAGCGAAAGGAAGAACCGAGGGATGCCGATATGGTCTAAGGGAGCATCGTGGCTGAAACGTATCTTACCGATAAGATATGTACCGAGCATTGCAAATATCACTACCCAAAGTGCTATGAAGATTTCGCGGTCGAGGATTCCCCAGCCGTAGGCAAGGTCGGCTACAGAGAGGAATTTCAGGGAAAGTGCAAGTTCGAGGAATCCGAGCACGACCTTCACCGAATTCAGCCAGCCTCCTGAGCGAGGCATTTCTTTGAGCCATGACGGGAAAATTGCAAACAGAGTAAATGGTAGCGCGAGTGCGATGGCAAATCCTGCCATTCCGATTGCCGGACCGGTTAGATTACCCATCGAGGCTGCCTCTACAAGCAGCGTACCGATAATAGGTCCGGTGCATGAGAATGACACCAGGGCGAGCGTGAAAGCCATGAAAAATATGCTGATAAGGCCCGAAGCCTTCTCCGCCTTACTATCGACTGAATTGCTCCATTTCGAAGGGAGTGTAATATCGAAACCTCCGAAAAACGATATGGCGAATATCACCAGAAGCAGGAAAAACGCGAGATTGAACCATGCATTTGTCGAAAGCTCGTTTAATTTCCCGGCTCCGAACAATCCCGTGATTATGAGACCGAGAGCAAGATATATAATTATGATGCTAAGTCCGTAGGTGATGGCGTCGGAAATCGATTTGCGCCGTGAGCCGCTTTTTTTCAAGAAAAAGCTGACTGTCATCGGAATTAGCGGCCAGACGCATGGAGTAAGCAGCGCAATAAGTCCGCCCCCAAATCCCCATATGAATATCATCCACCAGGAACTGTTGGAAGTCGGTTGTTCGGCCGCACCGTCGTCAGCAATCTGCACCGGGTTCCACCATTGGTTTTCATCGGGTTGAGATGTAGGTTTTGACGAGGCGGGAATTGAAGCCGTTGTCGCAGAATCTGTTGCTGAGGGCGGAGTGTCGGCTACCGTTCCCTCTCCGACGATAAGCGTAAAAGGTGATTTTGCCGGACTGATGCACGTCTGGTCGTTGCAACCCTGAAAATAAACATATCCGCTGATTTCATGGGCTTTCCCGTCGGCAATTTCGAGTTTTTGTACAAAACTTACATCTGAGTCCCACCACTGCAGTTTCAAGGAAAATATCGGATCGAACTTCTCTACCGGCTGCCTTGAAGGAACCGGCTCGCCAAGAGTCTTGACTCCTTCGGGCAGCGACAGGACAAAAGCTGTGGAGTTGGGACCTCCCTCGGGGAGATGGAGACCGTACAGGTGCCAGCCCGACTCAATTTTGGCAGTATATTTTATGGTAGCGCTCTCGGCTGAGTTCTGTTCTACGGTCGTATCCCAGACGATAGGGGAGAGCTTCTGTGCTGTTATCGACAAAAATGCCAGCAGGCATATAATTGTTGTGGTGAATCTGTTCATATGTCTCAACAGTATTGGTAGATTGGCAATTCTAATGTGGATAGGAGGCGTTCATCGTTTCGGAAGTATCCGCAGATTGAACGTTTTTCTTTCAGGCGGCAGACATGTGGCATCGTTGCATCCCATAAAATCTACATAACATTTAATACGTAGACCCTGAACATCTTGATTGGAAATTTTAAAGGGCTGCTTGAATACCACCGAACCTTCCCAATATTCCACTTCGGAATTGTATAAGGAATCATGTTTTTTTATGGGTGCTTTATCTACAGAGAGTTTACCGTTGAGAACAACGCCGGTGTTTGTCTCAAAGGTGAATCTTGTCGGTTTTGGCCCGTCGGGTGGCATCTGCATGCCATAGAGATGCCAACCTTCAGCCATGGTCACGGTAAATGTTATTACACCTTCCGTATTTGAAATCATGCGTGCGTTGGCGCGCCAGGTTATCGGTTTTGTATCAGACTCATTAGCGCCGAAATGCTGCGCTTTGCCGCCTGCTATGGAAAGAATAGCGGATAAAAGGAATATTATGAGATTATGCTTCATCTTATTTCAGATTGTGTGTGATACGTATTTGGACTGGACATTTCTTATATCGCCGAATCATTGAGTATTCGTCCGTCGAGTCGGCGCATATGGGCTTTGTATTCTCGAGAACCAATGTATTTTTCAATCGCGTCAGCATGCGAGGCATTATGCATATCTGTACCGATAAAATCCACAAGGTTTTTCTCAACCAATATCTCGGCCATACGCTTTATTTCCTTTCCGTAGTAGCCTGCCAGACTCAGTAGGTTTACCTGAAAGAGGGTCCCCGCTGCATGAATCTGTTCGTAACGTTCGGGATGGGGGAAATAATAGGTATATCGCTCTGGATGAGCGAGCACCGGCCGATAGCCTTTCACGTTTAAATCGAAAAGTCTGTTGTCAAGGTCCCATGCCTCCTGTACAAACGGATTCTCGACAAGCAGAAAGTTATTCGGGAGTGGCCGAATGGCGCCTTTCTCCAGCTCGGCAAGAAAAAAGGCGTCCAGACGATGTTCTGCCGAAAAGTCGAGCTTCACTTCGAGGTTTCTTGCGGATACTTCCTGTTGTAAAAGACTGAATGCATCTGCAATTACCTTCGGAGTATTTTCAAATGTATCCTGGGTAATGTGCGGTGTGCAGAATATTCTTTGAATCCCCCATTGGGCTTCGCGTTCCACCAGATCCGCGCCTCCGGCAGGTGTGGTCTGTCCATCGTCGATGCCGGGCACAAGATGGCAATGCATCTCTGTTTGGAAAAACAGTTTGCGGTGCGTTTTTTTGTTGTGGAACAGGAAGTTAAACATATTAAACCGTAAGTCTCAAATAATCTGGCGGATGTCGTCGGGAAACGAGCGTCTGTCGCACAAAATTGTTGCAAAATTACGAAAATATCGCCTCGGAAACAATAGGTGGATTGAGTTTTGACAGACCCGTTTCCTCCATCGGTCTCTTGATGAGCCAAATGCATTATGGAGTGGCGTCGGCTGCGGAGCATCCGCTGTTTTAATCTGTTAAAAATTTATTAAATGAAAGTTGTAGGATGCTTTAGGGTTTGAGAAACGACGTGAAATTGTAAAAAAAATCGTAACTTTGCACAAATTGTAAATCGATGAGACGGAATCGGCCGAGATGTCAGCACCATCCCGATTTGGCGATGCCTTTGGAATCCGGTCTTTATGGATAATTCATCGCATTAGGCATCCTTTCTGTCGCATCAACACATTATGTCATTTTTCACAGGATGAGAAATAAAAAAATTCTGTACGTTTCGCAGGAAATCACCCCTTATCTGAAAGAGTCAGCAATCGGCGATGCATGTCGCCTCGTTCCGGCCAAAGTTCAGGAACTCGGCTTTGAAGCTCGTGCTTTCATGCCCAAATACGGGTGCATCAACGAGCGACGGAATCAACTCCATGAGGTAATAAGGCTGTCCGGCGCCAATATCTCCATCGACGACAACGACCATCCGCTTATTCTGAAAGTGGCTACTTTGCAGTCGTCGCGCATGCAGGTGTATTTCATCGACAATGATGATTTCTTTCAGCGCCATGCCCTGCAGGATATTGAAATACGTCTTACTCCTGAGGAAAACGACGAGCGGCTTATATTCTTTACCCGTGCTACGATGGAGACCGTTAAAAAACTCCGTTGGGAGCCATCTGTGGTTCATTGCTCGGGATGGATATCGTCGCTCATTCCCCTTTTCATCAAATCGCAGTATGCCGACGACCCGACCGTAGGTCAGGCTAAAGTAGTTTTCTCGCTTTTCAATGACTCTTTTGAGGGTACCCTCGACCAGCGTTTTGTAGAGAAGCTTCTCCTTGATGGTTTTCCCGACGAACAGCTCCTTCCGCTCACAAAGGGGGAAGCCATCGACTGGAGAACTCTCAACAAGATCGGAATTCGCTATGCCGACGGCGTGGCTTTGACATCCGACGAGGTCCCGGACGAACTGCTTGAATATGCCGCCAGTCTTGGCAAACCGACCGTCAAAGTCAACACAGTCGATATAGATGCTGCTCCTTTGGTTGAGTTCTATAAAGCCCTTGGGGATTGAAATACATTCCATCAGATCAATAAAGTATTTACTTGAGATGACACAATATAAAGGTCTGGCCATTTCGTTGCTGTTGGCTATTCCATCTATCGCCGCCCTTACGTCGTGTGAGGACACTCCTGATATCGGCAATTCGCTCGTTGAGGATGAAACCGAGGTCGTGAAAGTCTCGGATTTTACAGTAGTCGGACGTACCGTGGGCAACACCTCGGTTGAAACCCGCAATCTCGTTGAGATGCTTGGCCGTATCGATGCCGACGGCTATGGGAAATTAAGCGCCGAATTCGTTACTCAATTGATGCCGGCGGCCCAACTCAGCTCCAACCTTACGCGCGACAACGTCGACTCCATCAGAATTGAATTCTATATAAATAATGGAGCATATGTGGGCGACTCTCTCGCCCCGATGGGACTTGAGGTATACAAACTCAACCGACAGCTTCCTGCCAATATCAACAGTCAGTTTGACGTTGCACAGTATTATGATCCGGCCGACTTGATTGCCAGCAAAATATATACCTGCAACGCCCTTGGTGCCACAGATTCCATCCAGAATCTTTCATATCGACAGATTAATGTAAAACTCACGGAAGTCGCTACGCGCAAAGTCGCCGACGAACTGATTACACTTTACGAAACGAATCCACAGGCATATCTTTTCCCCGCTATTTTTGCCCGGGAATTCCCCGGCATATACGTTAAAAACAGCTATGGCAGCGGACGTATTGTGGAAATCTCACAGACGCAGATGACGCTCTATTACCACACTACCTCCGTTGACGAGAATGGCGAAGAGAAAATTGTAAGACATTCCGGCAGCTATTTTGCGGTAACGCCCGAGATTATCCTGAACAACATGTTGCAATATGACATGTCGACTGATCTTGACCAAATGATTGCAGATGGTGATAAAATAATTGTAGCGCCAATCGGCAAGGATGTGGAATTGGAGTTCCCGATTGAAAAAGTGATTGAATACTATAATGCCAACTCCGGTTCGCTTGCGGTAGTCAACACTCTTTCGTTTAAGTTGCCGGCTGAAGCAATTGATAACAACTACGGAATCACCCCACCCGAACATCTGCTTCTGGTGCTGAAGAGCAAGAAAGATAAATTTTTTGCCAACAATGAGTTGGCCGATAATGTAACGTCTTTTTATGCCGCCTACAACTCGACCGACAAATGTTACAACTTTGGAGGCCTGCGCAATTACCTGCTCGACGTGCTTAAAAAGAAGAATCTTGCTCCGGAAGATTATACGTTTGTCCTGACACCTGTAACCGTAGTTACAGAAACCAATTCCTCCAACTCGTATTATGGCACTACTACTGAGTATGTCAGTGCAATCGACCCATATATCGGCGCCCCTCGCATGGTAAAGTTCGATTTCGATAAGGCGGAAGTTTCTCTGACGTTCTCAAAACAGACACTTGACTGAATCTCGTTTGTGCAACCATCCTCATTTGAATCAGGAATATGATTGCCGGATGTTCACAAACAGTAAAAATGAAATCCAACGAAAGGTTGCTAATCTGAAAAAAGATTTGTAACTTTGCAATCGCAAAACGGGAGAATAACCGGTTTGCAAATAAAGCTTAGACACCCCATTTCGGGCGATGTCAGGTATCAAGCCGCAATAGCTCAGTTGGTAGAGCATTTCATTCGTAACGAAAAGGTCGTGGGTTCGAGTCCCACTCGCGGCTCATAGAATAGCTGATAATCACTTGGTTATCAGCTGTTTCTGTAAAAATCGAGTAGCCAAAGGGTAGCCAAAACGATAAAAAGGTGTACTGTTGAAGAGAACCAAAGAGAACTCATGCTGTTCTAATTCTAAGGACAAATTGCAACCTCCCTCAAACACATCCCCCATGATAAACGAGCTTGTTCAAAACCTCATCACCATCAATAAAACCATCGAAGGACACGAAATGTCCTTTGAGAACGCATTGTCCATCGTGAAACTTTATGATGAGATGCCGGAACCGAATAATCTGATTGATGAAGCTGAGGAGATGGCAGCATACGATATTGATGCTTTGGAAAAGTCCGTCATGAAACTCAAAGAGGAATCATGGCGATTTTTGAGTGTCGGTATGCCAATGCTGAAGGGGGTTGATTTCAAGGCTATCGCACAAAACTACCCACGCACCTTTTATAATAGGTATCAGAAAGCCGAGAAAGAGTTGACTGCATATTGGAGAGACTACTGCCGACTTAATAATCGGCTTGATTACCTAGATCTCGATTCCCAGGAATACATAGAGGCAGAGAAACGTTGCGAAGAAGTCAAAGCAGAACATGATGAACGGCAAAAGACGGTTCGGGAATTATACACCGAATATGAGCAAGCCAACATAGAGAGCGCACCAGTGTTTCGGTTCAGAGCCGATTTTCTGGAGGCAGTCATTGTTCGTTACCGTGACATAGCGAACGCGATACTTGCAGACATCAAACGAATCAGGGAGGGCGGCTCATGAAGAAGATTTTGATGAAAGATGCCGAGCAGTTTCGCGATACCGTATCTGCCAAGCTCTGCAACTGTCTTTATGATGCCTGCAATGAGTTCCTGTTTGAGTTCACCACACCTATAATGTTCAGTGTCCACATGAATCTTAGATCTGAACAAAATTTCTTTCAGCTTATAAAATTCAAGCAGCTTCATATATGTTATATGGTGTATGCAGTTGAGAAATTAATTTCCCCAACTGCACTTGGGAAGGAATGGTCATCGCTGTTCCTGAAACGCTGCGGCATAAGTCAGACCTACTATAAAAGCCATCGACTTGATGATGCCAGAAGCGACGTCCCGGCTAACATAGAATTTCGTGAAAACATAGATAAAGCCATCAAAATCTGGGAAGAGATGAGACGCGCCACACGATAATCACAATTTCAACACGACAGAATACGATTTCTGAAACTCAAAACGCATTATATCGCTGAAATTCAGCATATAGTGCGTTTGCATTTTTTATGTTTCGACACAACCGGCCAACATGGTGCCACATTGAGAAGGCAGTAATTTTGCAACGGAAACGAAAGGTACTCAATGCATGCCAAGAGTATCCGGGTATTTCCAAAAGTATCTACGAAAAACAGACAATAAAATATGCAAAGAAAACTTCTCACCTCTAAGGAAGCAGCGCAGTATCTCGGCATCTCGCTATCCTTTCTCCGCAAGATGATGATGAACCGGATCATCCCCATGTACAAGCCAAATGGCAAACTCTGTTACTTTGATCCCGAAGACCTCGACGCCTATCTTACCAGTGTTCGCATTTCCTCTCAGGATGAAATCAGGGAGCGCGCTAACGAATATCTACGCAAATCCGGCAACCATGTCTAAGGGAGTTAA
>ERZ827168.3043-NODE-3043-length-17939-cov-8.734399_pt1 | contig 17939 bp, 15 predicted proteins | sample MGYA00519868_ERZ827168 | MGnify/ENA primary metagenome ERZ827168 (study PRJEB31778, sample SAMEA3449271) | human gut metagenome | biome: human gut; feature: human-associated habitat; material: faeces | place: United Kingdom | collected 2010/2012 ...
CGATACGGAAATACTTTGACGCTTCTTCAATGGTAAGGGTGTATTTTTCCCATACGGGAATATCCTGTGCATTACTCATAAAACACCCCCTCACTTTCGATTACGTCTGCTATATCCGTACACATCTGCTCCACAAGCATTTCCTGTTTTTCGGAAAGGTGGGTACATTCATCAATCATTTTCATGTAGTTTGAGCCTGTCAGCCTGTCGATTTCCTCTATCATCACGATTGACGGCATGACCTGTCTTTCCAGCCATTGCAGAGTGCGTTCCATATTGACAGGTACGGGGTTCATTTCAAAAGGTAAACTGTCATGGGAAATGAATATCTCCCACAATGGATAGTCGGGAAATTCCACAAAATCGGTAATGAGATAAAACACCAAACCGTGAGGGTTATACGTCAATAACAGTTCCTCAACTGCCTGTACTGCCTTTTTATCACGCAGACGAATTTCAAAACGGTTGATAATATCCGTATGTTTCTTTTTGGTTGCTTGTTCCTTTTGTTTTTCATACAGGCAGAAATATTTTGTGCTTGCCTTTGAGCCGATATAAAGGGTACTTGCTAAATTACGGTTTTTTCCGCTTAGTTTTCCACCTTGCACATTTTCATAGTTTTTACAGCGACATTCCGCACCGCCATTTTTGTATTTTTCAGACAAAACGGGAATATCCAGCAGACCGCACATATCATTGATTGCCAAGTCAAAACGTCGGATAACACCACCACAGTCAAGACAGCGGTTTAAGAATGAATACCAATCTCTGTTCTGTGCCTGTAAAACATATTCCATGTTGCGTGAGCCTGCTCCTTTTAATTCCAAGAATACGCCCATGTGTTTATCATCAGAAGTCATGACCTTGATTTCCCCGTAGGCGTAATGCTCCTTATAGCCATAATATCCATAGTCATAATGGATAAAATAATCTGCTTTCATGCCAAGCACCTTTCGGATAATTTCCAATGCGTCAGTCGTTGGAAAACGGACAGACAGATAATCAACGAGCAGATAAAAAGGCTTATCGCAGATATAGTAATTCAGACAACGCAGGATAATGTTCTGTGTTTCCTTGCTGGCGTTGGCTTTTCCGTTCTCAAAGCGGTTGATACTATATCTTGATACATGGGTAAGACTTGCAAGTTCTCCTTGTGAAAGACCGCTGGCAAGACGTTTGTTTTTCATTTCAAGTGCAAATTCTAAATTGTTCATTGTATTCCTCCAATCCCACAATAGCCTTGAAATACCTGTAAACCACTATTCAAAAGAATGTGAAGTTACTATCTTCTTAAAACTCCTCATTACTCCTTACAGCTTTGGGGTTGCATGGTTTTTGACTTGTCTTTTGTGAAATAGTGCCCCCCTGTTAGATAACGGGGGCACAGTCAAGGCTCGCAGGCTCGCCAGCCGACAAAGCATTTCCGTCCTTTGACGGCAAGCCGTCATGGCGTTGTTGCTGACGCACGCCAGCAGTCCTACAATGCTTTGTCAGCCAGTCCTGTTTTTGCCTTTTCTAACAAGTTCCATTTCAACCAATATTCATATCTACGGGTTTAATCAGATAGGTGTTTCTTTTTGAATGTTTTTGTATTTCATTCTATTGTGCTTATTTAATTGCAAGAACATAGTAATTCTTATATGCTTATTTGTCAATATCTTTTTTTGCCTTTACAAATCATATTAAGCATGATAGACTTATAACAGCGAAGATATAACGAGATATGGAGGGTTATGCAATGAAAATAAGCCATTTAGGAAATAATATACAGACCATAAGAAAATTTAGAGGAATGAAACAACAGGAACTTGCGGACAAAATCGGTATCAATATGCAGAGCCTTTCCAAGATTGAAAGAGGGTTGAACTATCCTGCTTATGAAACGCTGGAAAAGATAATGGAAGTGCTGGACGTAACGCCGAATGAATTATTATCGGGAGAATGGAAGTATGTCAATCAGTCTGAAAAAGAAGTCTGTCAGTTTTTAAGAACAGAAGAACGTCTAAATGCAGAACTGAAACACGGACACTATGATAACTTCTTTGACAGCGAGGAAGAATGGCTGGAATATGAATTGGAAAAGTTACGGGAATACATTACAGACTATATCAACGGGAAAAGCATTGAAGCGTCCGACCTTTACCCAATCAAAGAATTTATCCAGCATTTGAAGTTTCAAAAATTACTAGACCGCTATGATGATTTATACAGTATGGATATGTTTGGGGAAAGCATAGAGGGACATAAATATAGGACACCTTATCAAGTCGTGAAAATGATAAATCCGAACTCAAAAGAGGATATGGAACTGTTACGGGAAGTATTAAGAAATAACCATTTTGATGATGAGGACGAGTAATCTTTTTCCTCTTGCGAGAAGATACAGCAAACAAAAAGCCCGATCAAGAGTGCAAAGCACCACCAATGGTGGCAAGCTCTTGACAGGGCTTTTTCTTTTCTGTTGTGGGTACTCAAGAGGAAAAAAGGAAAAGTGTGATGTCTCAATTTTTTTATCTTGCACGCATAAAAAGATTGAAAGAGGTGTTTGTTTCCAGTATAATGTTTTTTGTATAGAAGCAAGGATTGAATTTTTTTGAAAGAAAGGGTTGACAGTCATGTTCACACATTGTTACGCTTGCGACAGACAGACAGACAGACAGACAGACAAGTAAATTCTGCCCTTTTTTCAATTCTATCAATAATAAACAGAACGCACAGATTATCCAGTTATAAGGGGGAGTTTGTGCGTTTTTCTATGCAAAGAATTTATGAAAAATAAGGAGTGAACAAACTATGAAGAAAAAACAAGTCCTTGCAGTAAGTTCCGCATTGATGATTGGAACAACAACTGCACTTACAGGGCTTCCTACTCCTGTCATGGCACAGGAAAACACAGAAGTTGTGCAGGAAGCCGTTGTAGAAGAAAACAAGACAGAGCAAGTTCCTGTGGAACAGAAAACAGAAAACGCAGAAGTACAAGAGAATATAACAGACAAGGAACAGGAAGAAACTGCTGAAAATGCAGAAACTTTAAAAGAAGAAAGTACAAAACAGGAAACACCTGCAACACCAGAAAAAGAAGTGGTTACCGAAGATAAGACCGTTGAAGCAAGCAAAAATACAGAAGTAAAAGCTGGAAGCATTGCTATTGATGAAACACATTTTCCAGACAAAGTATTTAGAGAACAAATCATTGCAGAATTTGATAAAGACGGCGATAGTGTGTTATCTGTTGATGAAATATCAAAAGCCCAATTCTTAAACTTACATGGTATGAAAACGATATCTTCATTAGAGGGTATTCAATATCTAACAAATTTGCAGTCTTTAGATGTTTCTACGACTTCTGTTTCAGACTTAAGTCCGGTTAAAAACTCATCTTTAAAAAGATTAGATTGTCGTTCTTCAAAAGTAGGAAGCGTTGATTTAACACGTTATCCGAATTTGGAAGCTTTCCTTTGCGATAATACATCAATTAACAGTCTTGATGTATCTAAGAATGAAAAATTGAATACGTTATTTGCAGATAGTACCTCTATTTCCAATTTAGATGTAACAAACAATCCTAACTTAGAACAACTATCTTGTAGCAATACAGGATTAATGGAACTTGATGTCACACATAATCCGCAATTAGTCACTTTAGATATAGGAGATACAAAAGTAAAAACACTTGATATAAGTAAGAACCCTAATTTGAAACAACTATCATGTTATATGACAAATATAGCTGAATTAGATGTAACAAAAAACACAAAACTGACACGCCTTTTTTGTCATGATACAACTATTAAAAAATTAGATTTAAGCAATAATTTAGAACTTGAAATGCTACGTTGCGGTGAAATTTTTGAACAAGGGATAAGAGGTCTTGATATAAGTAAAAACACAAAAATTAAAAAATTAATTTGCGATGATTTATACTGGTTAAATGTCGGAGAGAATAAAGTTCTTGAAAATAATCATGCTTTTGTAGGCAACGGTTATATTGATATTAAAGGGAATAAAATCGACTTAAAAAAAGATGTTGAACAAGGAATAGATATTTCAAAAGTAAAAGTTACTGCAAATGGAACTTTAGATAAAGATACAGGAATTATAACGGTAGATGATGTAAAAAAACCAGTTACTTATGAGTATGATTGCGGTACTTATAAAGACGGAAACGTTGTTTTAAAAGTAGAATTATCGTTAAACTCACAAGGAGAAGATAATACAGCACCAACTATTTCTGCAAATGATGTTACATTGAATGTAGGCGATACTTTCGACCCATTGGCAAATGTAACAGCAACAGATAAAGAGGACGGAACTATCACTTTGACAAAAGATAATATTGTTGCAAATGATGTAGATACTTCTAAGGCTGGTACTTACCATGTGACTTATAAAGTAACAGATAAAAACGGAGCTTCTGCTAAAAAAACGATTACTGTAACTGTGAAACAAAATACAGGCGACCTTAACTCTGCTCCAATCATTTCAGCAAATGATGTTACATTGAATGTAGGCGATACGTTCGATCCATTGGCAAATGTGACAGCAACAGATAAAGAGGACGGAACGATTATTTTAACAAAAGATAACATTATTGCAAATGATGTAGATACTTCTAAGGCTGGCACTTATCATGTAACTTTCCGTGTAGTAGATAAAAATGGTGCAATTACTGAAAAAACAATTACAGTTACCGTAAAAGAAAAAGCAACAAATAAACCTGTAAGTCCACAACAGCCACAGAAACCGAGCAAGCCAACTACTCCAACAAAGCCTAGCGGACAAAAGAACCCTGTAAAAACAGGTGATATGACAAACGTAGGATTGTTTACTTCTATGTTTGCTGGTTCAACCGGTGTATTAGCTGTTTTATTCGGTAAAAAACGTAAAAGAAATAAGAACAATTAACAAAATGTATAATAACAATCAATAGCGACTAATGATTTTCATGTAAAAGGACACCAAACTATACGGTGTCCTTTTCAAATTCTTACGTCATATCAAGGCTCATTCAATCGTGGTAAATTCGTGGTAAAATGAGTGCTTTCCTATATTTCAAAATGCTTGAAAGTATAGTGTTTATGCGGATAATCAAAAATCAGATATAAAATTTCATTATAACTATTAGCTACAATATTTCCGGAAAATTCATCATGGGATAAAGTTGGCTGGGTAATTTCAAATCTTTCCAAAAGTTTATACCCGCACTTTTCTCCATCCGACAGCATCTGTACAATTTCCAGCCGGTTCGCATCGCCCAAAGCCTTGCATATCAAAGCCACATCCATTGCATTCATATTGACACCTCACATTGATCATTGTCTATGTTCAATATAATATATACATAGATATTTGTCAATGTATGTATTTTAAAAAAGAGAATCAAGTTTTTGATTCTCTTCATACATTCATTATAGCTTTTATCATCCATTTTATTTGCCCCAAACAGCCGCTGCATTCGACCTTACAAGCAGTTCTTCCACAGGCAGACCAATCGGACAAATATCATGACAAGATAACGACTTCCCGCATCCCTCAAAATATTTCTTCTTATATTCAGCAGAAATCTCATTCAAATGAGTGCTTTCCTGTTCTTCATTCAGAATCCGAAATGCGTTGACTGCAGCAACAGCGCCTGCGAAAGTCCCATTTGCAGAGAAGTTAGGACACACTTCAAGGCAGCAGCCACACATCAGACAGCGTGCCGACTGGTATCTCGGTTCATGTGTCCACGAACTCATATAAGCTTCACTTTCAAGCCAAAGGTTCAGTTTTTTCAAATTTTCAAACAGATTTGACCGGTCAACGATCAAATCTCTTACAAGCGGAAATTTGCTTAAAGGTTCCAAGGTGATTGTAGAACCTTTTAACGTATGTAGAAATGTAGAGCATGCCAGCCTCGGACGTTCGTTAATCAGCATGGCGCAAGCCCCACATTTTCGCACCATACAGCTACATTCCCAGCTGATGGGAGTAACTATATTCCCTGAATTATCTTTCAAAGGGGTTCTACTGTTCAATTCCTTTAGAACAGTGGCAACAGAGCTGTTTTTGCTTCCGTCAAACTCAAATTCCTGCCAATAACTGTCTGATTTCTGACTCTCCTGCCGCCTGATTCTTATTTTATATACCAAGTGAATCACCGCCTTTCTGGAACAGGTACAAAGGAAATCTGTATCTGCTTTCCATCAAATCTGGCTACCGTTGTTTTAAGGTAATCATTGTCATTGCTCTTCGGATAATCCTCCCGCCAGTGTGCACCACGGCTTTCTTTTCTTGCAAGAGCACTCTTTAGAACTGCCATGCCAAGCAATGGAAGATTTCCTGTCAGCGCTTGTACCGTTTGAATCCCATTTAACAACGTATTCTCATTTCTGACAACGCCCATAGTCTCCTGCATCACTTTGTTTAATTGCTTTATTTCTGAAATTTGAGACGCTGGTGGAAAATCTATCTGTGTCGCACAAGATAGATCTACTACATCTGCCTGTTCGCATGCTGATTTTGCCGCAACACGTCCTCCGTATAACGCTCCTAACAGAGAATTTCCACCAAGACGGTTGGCACCATGATATTGGGCACAGCATTCTCCGGCAGCGCAAAGATTCTGAATCGGCGTTCTGTGCTGCTCATCCACCAGAATGCCTCCCATAAAATAGTGAATTCCCGGTAAAACAGACACCGGTTCCTTTCGTATATCTTTATGCAGATAGGTCATACAATCGTCTGCCAGACCAGATAGCTTATTTGAAATAATCTCCTCCGATATTTCCGTCATGTCAAGAAATACCTCTGATTCATGGCTGACCTTCCATATCTCTCTGGCGGTAATATCTCGTGGCATCAGATTTCCAAGCTCCGGGTATTTTTCCTCCATGAAATACCATTGTTTTCCATCTTTCATGGCAAACAACCTGCCACCTTCCCCTCTGGCCGCCTCGCTGATGAGCATGCGTTTTCCACCACATTTCACAGTTGTCGGATGGTACTGGATCATCTCGCCATTTGCCAGAGGAACACCAAGCCGGAACAATTCTGCGGTGACTTCTCCTGTATTGCTCAGCGAACCCGTTGTATTTCCAAACAATCCGTGCATACCACCGGTGGCAACAATAACCGCATCCCCCGGTAATTCCACAGTCTCCTGACTGTATTCATCCCTGATTACGCAGCCACAACAAATATTGCCACACAGACGAAGTGTTAGGAAAGAATGATGGCTGAACCGTTCTACCATACCAGATGCTTCTTTCCTGCGAACAGCGTCTATCATAGCTGTCATGATCTGCTTCCCGGTATCGCTCTGTGCAAAAGCAGTCCGTTTCTTTTTCTGCCCGCCAAAATTCCGCAGATCCACATCATCATAGCCACTCATGTTAAATTTAACTCCAAGTTTTAGCAGCCAGTGCACCAGCTCCGGTGCTGCCTGTGTCATTCCCCAAACTGCATTTGGATCTGCCAGACCACATGCTGCCTTTATTGTATCTGTAAAATGTTCTTCGGGACTGTCGTTTTCATCTTTTGTATTCAAAGCTGCGTTGATACCGCCCTCCGCCATAACAGACTGTGCCCGCTCTGACGGAAGGGAGGAAACCAGTTTTACATTGCATCCATTTTCCGCTGCCTGCAAAGCCGCTGAAAGTCCTGCCAGTCCAGCACCTATAATAATAATTGTCTTACTCATAGATATTGCCACCCAATATAATAGAAAATAACTGCGCCCGCTATAAACAGAAGGAGCACCGAAAGAATCAAATAAATATCACCCCTTCGTTCTTTATAACTGATGATTCCCAGCGATACGAGCAATGGGCGGATATTGATAAAAATATGAACAAAGATTGCCGCCACGAACAAAAGCTGAGTTACCATCTTTACCGTTGTAAAAGGGAACAAAATATATGTCCCATTCTGCACCTTTCCAAACAAGCCAATATGGAAGAACAGCAGGATCAGTATTGCCAGCCCACTGGCTCGTCTCGCCCAGAATATGGCGTTCTGTTTCAGATACATTTTTCCGGATTGCTTCGCTGTCTGTAAACTCTGAACTGTCAGGATGACACCAATCACCGTATGCACAACAAGAATACCAACACCAATCCATGCAAGAAGTTTCCCTGCACTACTTCCAACTCCGTTCAGCATAAAGCTGCCCATGATTCCATGAATCATAAAAATGAGAAGCATTAAAACAGACAAAATCGTATTCCATTTTCTCATAAATTCCCGCTCACCTCATTTCTTCGCTGTCCATGATCATATAGTCCATCTGTGTTAGCGTTGTAACGTCAATAAAATCATCCGATGCCAGGAATACATCATACTTTCCACTTACCACTCTTGATAGCATCATTGTGTTACTGTACTCTTTCAGATCTACGGAAAAACCGGCCTGTTTCAACCTGTCACAGAGTTTCTTAGCATAACTGACAAGCGGATAATCCGTCTCAGATACATATAACCGAAAACTAATGTCCGTTTTCATGAGATCTGTTTCATTTGTTTCCGAATCGTCCAGTGCCAATTCTTTTAATTTATTCCGGGTGTTCTCGTTGTCGAGACCATCTGACATCATATTAATACCGAGAACATAAGAGCCTTCCAACTGTGCGGAGGCTTGAGCCGCCTTTTTTGACTTCGGTGTTGCTCCTGTGACTGCATCAATCATAGAAGGCGGTGAATGTAAAATGGCACCAAAACCTACAAGAAAAACAATCGTAACAACTAACAGAATCAGTTTTCGTTTCACATTCCCACCTCATTTCCTATTCTTTCAAAATTCTCATTGCGTTCAAAACAGCAATTATGGTAACGCCTACATCACCAAATACAGCTTCCCACATTCCCGCAATACCAAGAGCGCCAAGAATCAGGAACACACTTTTAATCCCAAGAGCAATCACTATATTCTGCATGACAATCTGTTTTGTCGCTTTTGCTACTTCAATCGCGTCCACCAGCTTAGACGGTTCATCTGTCATCAGAACTACATCTGCTGCTTCAATGGCCGCATCCGAACCAAGCCCACCCATTGCAATACCAACATCTGCACGGGCAAGGACAGGAGCGTCATTGATACCATCACCAACAAAAGCCAATTTGCTTCCCGGTCTCTTTTTACTATCTAAAAGCTCAACCTTTTCCACTTTTTGGTCAGGAAGCAGCTGTGCATAATATTCATCCAACTGCAATTCTTCTGCAACGGACTTCCCAATTTTTTCATCATCACCGGTAAGCATGACTGTTTTTTCCACGCCGATATGTTTCAGGTCAGAAATTGCTTTTTTACTGTCCGGCTTCACTTCATCTGTTATCAAAATACATCCTGCATATTGACCATCTACCGCCAAATAAACTTTTGTACCTGCGTTTTCACAGGTTGTGTACTCTATACATTCTGTATCCATAAGTTTCGTATTGCCAGCAAAAACTTTCTTTTCCCCTGCCATTACACTGATTCCATATCCTGAAATTTCCTTATAATCAGAAATCACTGACTGATCAATTTCTTTTCCATAAGCAGCAAGAATGGATTTTGCAATAGGATGGTTAGAAAAACTCTCTGCCTCTGCCGCATACTCCAGAACCTGTTCTTTTGAAAATCCATTTGCAGGCAAAATATCCGTCACATTGAAAACACCTTTTGTAAGTGTTCCGGTTTTATCGAACACAATAACGCTGACATTATTAAGTGCCTCTAAATAATTGCTTCCTTTTACAAGAACACCTCGTTTAGATGCTGCACCAATGCCGCCGAAGAAAGTCAGCGGGATTGAAATAACCAATGCACATGGACAAGATACCACAAGGAAAACAAATCCTCTGCGAATCCACTCTGTCCAGCCTCCGCCAAGAATGATCGGTGGCAGAATCGCCAGAAAAGCTGCTAAGATTACAACCACAGGTGTATAATAACGTGCAAATGTAGTAATAAAATTTTCTGTTGGTGCTTTTCGGCTTGACGCATTTTCCACAAGATCAATAATCTTTGAAGCCGTAGATTCACCAAATGCTTTTGTTGTCTTAATCATTAAGACACCCGTCTGATTCATACAACCGGAAAGTGCTTCGTCTCCTTTATGAACACTTCTCGGAACTGATTCTCCTGTTAAGGCGCTTGTATCCAGCATAGAATCTCCATCCAATACCACACCGTCTAATGGAATTTTTTCACCAGGCTTTACAATAATAATCTCACCAATGGAGACATTTTCTGGAGATATGGTAATCAATTCCCCATTTCTTCTTACTGTAGCAGAATCTGGACGTATATCCATTAAGTCTGATATAGATTTTCTGGAACGCTTAACAGCCAATGACTGAAAAAATTCACCTACCTGATAGAATAGCATAACAGCAACTGCTTCTGGATATTCACCAATGACAAAAGCCCCAATCGTAGAAACACTCATCAAAAAATGTTCATCAAATACACGCCCCTTTGAAATGTTCCTCACAGCCTGCCATACAACATCTCCACCAAGAATAACATAAGAAACAATGAGAAAAGCTAACTCGATAGGCAGTGGCACTTTCGCAAAAACAGTCAATGCCATACCAATGGCATAGATTGCTGCACCAGTCGCTAAACGAACTGTCAACTTCTTATCCTCATTGTTATAGGATTCATTGGCCTCCTGCTTTTTTTCCGGTATATAAGATTCCTGTACAATTTCAGAAACTTCCACATCTGGCTCATGGCTATGAACAATCGTTTCAATCTGACTGGCTATCGTATCTGCGGCTGTCTGAGCAACATTGATTGTAAGCGTCTGCTTCATCAGATTTACCACTGAGGATTGCACTCCATCCAACTCTCCGACTTCTTTTTCAATTTTTGCGGAACAATTTGGACAGTCCAACCCTTTTAATAGAAATATGCGTTTCATGATAATCTCCTTATAATTTGTTTAATTGTTCAATTACTCAACTATAATGTTAAAAAATATTATTTCTGCCAAAGATGCTCAAATCCCTTGTCAATAATCTCTTTCACATGATCATCTGCCAGCGAGTAGTAAACTATCTGTGCTTCTTTACGGAATTTTACCAGATTCGCTAGGCGTAATGCCTTTAACTGATGCGAAATTGCAGATTTTGTTACCCCCAGTAGCACTGCAAGATCACATACACACATCTCACTCTGTTCTAGAGCGTGTAAGATTTGTACTCTAGTTCCATCTCCAAATAGCTTAAACAAAGAAGCCAACTGGATATAATCATCTTTTGGCTGCATCTTGGATTTCACATCATTCACAATATCCTCATGAATTACATCGCAATTACAAATATAAGACGTTTTTGACATATATTCACCTCCAAATAATAATAGTTGAACAATTACTCAACTATTATTATACTTATTTTTAAATTTATGTCAATAAGCTGATGTTAGTTCCCCATAAATTTTACAATTAAAACCAGCTCTTTATTCTTTTCTTAATCTTTTTTCCCAGTATACCGTTTTGGCTTTCTTGTCACACTTCCTGTAAATTCCAAATTTGTAACGCTGAGTTTATATGTAATTGTCATGGTTTCCATATTTTTTAGAACACATACCATTTCATTCGTTAATTCCGGCAAGCGTTTTAAACACGGAAGTTTCCTTTTGGCATTTGCATATACATGTCTTGCGTCAAAATAGAACTGATTATTTGTAAGAATAGATTTTTTTGCATTCTTATAAAAATCCTTGGCCGAAAGTCTTGTCTCCACTCCTGTTAAATGTAGAAAGTGATCTATTGGAAAAGAAACTTCAAAATATTCATCTCCACAAACATACAGAAATGTTTTACCTGCCAAATTTTGGAAATATACGATTTCCGCCTCTGTAATACCTTGTCGTATTACGTTTTTCTTATCTACCTTTGTTGCCACTTATACCTCACATGCCAAAAAGAGTGTGGCATTAAACCACACTCTTCTGAGAATTACTTTTGTAAAAGAGTTTTCTGCTGGTTGTCAGCCTCGGTACCCAGTTAAGATACCCATAACGACGTGAAAATCATTAAGTCCCCCACGTGGACTACAGCTTTATCCAAGCTACCAGGCTCGATGCCCAGTTAAGACATCTAATGAGATGGAAGTTTACCCTGCTCCATCTGCAGCCCAACTTTTAATGATGCTCTTACATCGAGAACATTTCTGTTCTTGCTTTTATTATACTCAATCATAAAAAAATCAACACAGATTAGCAAATTATATTATTCCGATCCGATCTTCCAAAGGTGTAAATAAGGTGTAAATTTTACGTTTCTATCCAAGAAGCCCAATAAAATCAAGGCTTTTGCCCCGTCCCTTAAACACTGCCGTGGCAGATGAATAATATTTTTATCATTGTTTTGTTTCTCCTTGTTTTGCCCCGGAATGCCCTATTTTGCAAGGGATTCCGGGGTTATTGTAAAATGCTCTGAAATTACAGATTATGGCAAATCAGAGCAGAACCCTGCAAGTTGTTACTACCTGTTAGTAGTAAAGCTGGTAGTAAAATGAAGCTTCTTACTACTAAGCATTCTCGTGATATATCATCCTTATATTTTTAGAACCACATATCGGACATTTTTCTGGTTTCTCATGTATTGCCACATCATGATCTTGCATTAAACAATTTTCACAAAACAGATATTCTTTACTAAACAATGCTTTTCTTTTTGCCGCAAGTTGTCGCATTATTTCCCATTTGCTAGGATTTTTCCCCATAATAAAATCAGGCGTAATAAAAAGTGATGTTTTAACTTTCAAGAATGTATCATCCAATTCTGTTTCAATATATTCATAATCGTCATATAAAAAAATAACATATCTTCTTTCTCTTTCAGCTTTCCATTTGCTATCTTTAACAGAAAGAATCCAATATTGCAATATCTCCTGTAAAAACATTTTCTTATTATTGTCAGATAAATCAAACATGTCTATAACGCTAAATAAGTATTGTAATTCCGTCTTTGCTTCTTCAATGTCATATAAAACATCAAATGTTATTACTTGAGCTATATATGGTCTTTTCATAGTATCTGGCAAATCTGCGTCAGCGTCAGCCTTTTTTGTCAATGTATATAATCCAATAGGTCCAATCAGGTCCACAATTCTATCATTTTTATATCCATACAAACATTCTCCATAACCGTCTTGCATATGGCTATTATTTATTGACTTACTGAAACATGACACATAATAGTTTCGTGTCTCAGAAAAATCAATGTCTTTTATCCAGTCATAATGAATCCATGACATATCTTCAAACAATTCTGGAATAACTTTTTTCTCTCGCTCATCATTAAGCAGCTCTGTTTTCTTCATCCAAATTTGATGATTACTAATACTACTCTTTGCAACTTCTATTGGCAGATATTTACAAATATAATCATTGTTATACCCATTTCTCGATTTTAAAATGAAATTGCTTATCATCATCATAAGCACACCCTTAACTGGTCGAATGTTTGCAGGCTGCTTATTCATTCTAAGTAGTTTTGCTTCTATTGCTAATAATTTGTATAATTCTTCTCTTGTAAATTCCCATAACTTTTCTCTTTTACTTCCATGCATATTACTAATATCCAGTAACATAGATGTATATGAATGAGTCAAGGTATCAATCTCTTCTTCCGTTTGGCAGCTTTTTAACGTTTCCTCTACAATTTCTATTAATTGTTCTGCAAATGACTTATTCTTTTCTATTGTGAACTTTTGATATGCTATGTGATACAATCTCAGTGGGAACATAAGCCCCTGTTCATATGGTATTACACGATATGTATTTTCTTCATCACAATTAATCACAGGATTAAACCAAGAAGTAATTTTCTGTAATCTAGTTACCTGCGTTATAATATTGTATATATATGTTTTTAATGAAGATATTTGATATGCATTACCAACTAAATAGAGAAAATTCAGTATCCCAACTTCATACTCGGTTACACGAACCAATCCAGAATTCTCATTCAAATTCAAATCATGCTCACACGTTAAAGACAAAAGGACTTCTCTTGTCTTATAAGACGGATTTTTCTTAAATTCTTCTACACATTCACATAATGTATCTAAAATCTGTTCACGAGCATTCGCAGGCCATTTTTCTGGTTTCTCCGCTGTTTTTTCCTCGTAATACATTTCACAACCATTCCTTTCATATGAAATCAAAACCGCTTTTCCCATCTTCCTAAATCATTACCACCGGCTTAGCCGGTGGTTTGCTCTGCGGCTATAAGCCGCTGTTCCCTGCTTGCCTCTAAAGAGGCTCTGAAAGTTCGCCTTCCGCGCTGCGTTCTCTGGCTGGCTCTAAAGAGCCTTTTTAATTTGCCTTACTTCACAGGCTCACCCGTAAACGGGTCAATATACTCTTTGAGTGTCATTTGATCATATTCCAAATCTTCTTTTAATTGATTCCGAATATATTCCTCGATTTTCTTCGCATTTTTTCCTACTGTATCTACATAATAACCTCGACACCAAAAATGTCTGTTCCCATATTTATACTTCAGATTAGCATGCCTTTCAAAAATCATAAGCGAACTTTTTCCTTTTAAATATCCCATAATTTCAGATACACTATACTTCGGCGGAATTCTTACAAACATATGAATGTGATCCGGACATGCTTCCGCCTCTATAATTTCAATTCCTTTTCTTTTGCATAATTCACTTAATATGTGCGCAACATCCACGCGTATCTGTTGATATATCACTTTTCTTCTATACTTTGGTGCAAATACAATATGATACTTACATTCCCATCTTGTATGTGCTAGACTATTCTTGTCCATATTGGATACCTCCTTTGTTTTAGTGCGGTTGGCGAACCTACACTTATTATAACATTGGAGGTTTTTGCTTGAAGCTAAAGCTATTTGGGAACACACCTGCATAGCAGGTGGTTTATTTTTACTGCTAAAAGTCGCCGCCACCCTTAAAAAGGGTGGCTCGGGACGCTGGGTGTAACCCCTTGGTACCCGACAGCGTCTCAAGGCGCCCTAGACTTTCTCTTCGTTCAAGTCTCTATCGCACTTGACGCGTTGCTTATGCCCATGAATGGGCGTTTGTACTACTTCGACTTAACCCTTAAAAGGGTCTTCGTACTCCTTCACACTTAATTTATCTTGCATGATATCGTACTTTTCTTGAGCTTGAATATACTTTTTTATTGTCGCTTCATTTAATCCTACTGTGCTGACATAATATCCCTCTGACCAGAAATGTCTGTTTCCAAATTTATATTTGAGATTTGCATGTCTGTCAAAAATCATAAGTGCTGACTTTCCCTTTAAATATCCCATAAAACTCGACACGCTCATCTTGGGTGGAATACTTACCAACATATGAATATGGTCAGGCATAAGATGACCTTCGATAATCTCCACACCCTTGTATGCACATAACTGTTTCAGAATATCACGTATATCCTCTTTTAATTGATTATAAATAATTTTTCGTCTATACTTAGGAGTAAATACAATATGGTATTTACACATCCATTTTGTATGGGCGAGATCATTAGACTTATTCGCCATAAAACACCTTTCCTTTCTTGCAATAGTGACTGAACAACTCTATTGTAACGGAAAGGTGTTTTTCTGTATAACGATTTGACTCCACCCGCATAGCAGGTGGGTTTTTGCTTCATGCGTACTTCGTTTCTCTGTTGAGAAACTCGTAAACACGCATTCAGCAGGCTAAAGCCTAATAACAAAAAGCCTGTCCTTTTATAGGGACAGGCTAGAACGGCTATGCTATACGATTATCCTTAAACATGTATTGTAGCGGGACATTATGATTTTTCGAGTAATTACATATTAGGGCCTTTATATCTTCATCTACATAATCCCAATTAGCATAAACCAATACTGTTGAGAATTTCTCCTGAGCAAGATCTACAGCTTCTTGAATATCCCATATTGAACTAATATTCATATCGTGTACGCATGCAGGCTGCATACGCTTTTCATTCAATTTGCAGAATTTCTCCATTTTTTTGTATTTAAAATGCCTTGTAATTATAGTATCATTTCCCAATAATATTGGAACATACCAATCACCTTTTGCTACTTCCTCAATTGGTTCACAATATTCAAAATCTAAATAATCACTTCCAAAATTATTTGCTATTACATGTTGCTTCGCTTCATTGTAAATCTCCTCAAGAGCGCTAGTCAGTTCTGGAGATGGACTATATATACCATTTATAACTAGCATCAGTTGCCATCTTGATACGTTGAATCCATACTCATAACGAAGGACTTTTGACACAAGCTCATAACCTGGAAAAACTATTTTAAATCTGTTTCGTAAGTTCCTATCATTAACATCGTTCCACCTATAGTCTGATTTAATATTTTTAGAATATACTGGTTCCTTATCATAACGATTTAATACTTCTTCTACATCATCAAGGAATTCACTCGGTGCAATCATTTTTCCATCAAAAACTCTTTTCATATTGAACGGACTAATTTTATATGGACCGAAATAAAAAAGGTAATGTGCCATAAAGAATACATCCAGCCCTAACCTTTTCCTCTTTTCATTAAGAGACAATTGACGTTCAACTATCTTTTTCTTTTCATACTCTGGATCAAATGCCACGCTTTCTGGAATCATAACCTTCTCATATTCAACCGATATGGCATCCAACAAGCATTTTAGCTGTGAAATATTACGAGGGCAATGAACCTTCGTTGTCCAATCCAAAACAGATCTACCAGAAGGCATATTCATTTCATCCTTTTGGGGCAAAGAATCAACATAATTTTGTATACCTTCTTTACCTCGTCTTATATCTAGTTCTGCATTCAAAGCGTCAACATCAATATAATATGTTATGCCATTATCAATGTAAGTCTTTTCCATAAAATTCATGTCTTATTCCTCCTTCAGATAAAACCCTATCACAAAATCAAGCAAAACATGAACGCGAGATGGTTTTCAAGGAGCGCGACTTACTTTTTTAACATTATTCTAACCTTTTTCATATTTTCCGGCTTCTATTGTTCATCCGAAAAATCAATTTGAAACACGCTATCTATAATTTGATCTAGGCCTTCTATATATTTTTGCTCCTTTTTATCAAATACTCTCATGTATGTACGAATCACCAAGTTGCCTTTTTCATCATGCAGAGTATCCATACTATAATGTACTTCTCGTTCCAAGAGTTTATATAATTCGACGGTGAATATTTTTTCTATATCATTTATAGTTTGATCTTCGCCTCTGTTCTGTTGATATTTTTGTCCAACAAGCGCAAAATGTTCTTTAATCCAGTTCTTATAATTACCGTCTTGTTGATCAATCATTCCAATATATTGGTTCCACTCTTCCGTAATTCCTGAGGCAGTGCTCTTTGCTATTCTTTCATAAATATCCTTATTAAGAATATTCATCATATGAAATTGAACCATTTTATTTAGATAACCAATCAAACCACTATCATCTTTTTCGATTGAATTAATATATGCGAGCGGAGTAATGCTCTTATTTCCAGCTAATAAATTTAACTCTACTAAAAATATTTCAAATGATATAAGAGCATAATTCTCTGTTTTACAAATTGAAATGGCATCTAAATCAGAAGTTCCTAATAAAAGCCGCAGTTGAGATTCTGGAATATTGTTTAACGAAAAGTCCTTCTTATTATCAACTGTAGGTATTTTTTCAGCATATTCTAGCAGTTCAGTTACATACTTCATCAATTCTTGCTTTGAATCATCTGAATTTACAAAAAACTGCAATTGATCATCAACAACAGCTACCGTTCCTCCGCCATCTCGTTTCTTCTCAGAAATAACTTTATCTTTCTCATCTCTTAGTTCTAATACTGTGGACTTCGGCAGATATACATTATTATCGATTAACATCTCAACCGGTACATCTAGTAAAAAAAGAAGGATAAGTGATGAAAACGACAGAATGTAACCTTCCTCATTTATGCAAGCTACATCATT
>ERZ827168.3044-NODE-3044-length-17939-cov-4.166406_pt1 | contig 17939 bp, 14 predicted proteins | sample MGYA00519868_ERZ827168 | MGnify/ENA primary metagenome ERZ827168 (study PRJEB31778, sample SAMEA3449271) | human gut metagenome | biome: human gut; feature: human-associated habitat; material: faeces | place: United Kingdom | collected 2010/2012 ...
AAAGGACAGAATGCAGACATGGAAAGACAGAGCTTAAATGGCAGATGGCAGATGCGCAGGGTCGGCGATCCGGTATTTTCAGAGGCCATTGTGCCGGGCAGTGTTTATACGGATCTGCTGCGCAACGGACAGATGGAGGATCCGTTTTTTAAGGATAATGAGCTGAAGGCGTTAAGGCTTATGGACGAGGATTATGAGTACGTTACCAGCTTTGACTGTGCAAAATCCGTTTACTGTTCGGATCGCAAGGTGCTTCGCTTTGACGGAATCGACACGATCGCGGACGTCTATCTGAACGGAGAGATGATCGGAAGTCCGGACAATATGCATCGCACCTGGGAGTACGATGTGACCGAGGAAGTAAAAGAGAAAGGCAATGAGCTTCGCATCGTATTTCATTCACCGAACAAATACATCGCAGAGGCGTTTCAGGTGAGCAAAACGCATGGCAGCGAAGATGCGATGGATGGTTTTGTAAATATCCGTAAAGCGCACTGCATGTTCGGATGGGACTGGGGTGCACATCTGCCGGATGCGGGACTGTTCCGTCCGGTGACACTGCTTGGCGTGGATGAGGCAAGAATCGACAGCGTTTATGTGACGCAGGAGCATGCAAATGGCAAGGTAACACTGCACTTTGCAGTTGATGTGGACTGCTGCCCGGAGATGGAAGATCCGTCCGGAATGTGGAATGCAGAGACAGAGGAAGTATCTGAGAATGAAGCAGATCCGCAGGAGAGCGGATTGTACTATACGGTAAAGGTGACAGCGCCGGATGGCACACAGGTGCATGCCACCGGCAGTCCGGAACAGCTTGTGATCGAGAATCCGCAGCTGTGGTGGCCGAACGGCTATGGCAGGCAGGATCTGTATACGGTAGAAGTGACCCTTTGTTTTGAAGGAAAAGAGCTGGATTGCTGGAAGCGCCGCATCGGACTTCGTACAATGACAGTGGATCGATCGAAAAATGAGTGGGGCGAGAATTTTGCGATCTGTGTCAATGGCGTGGATATCTTTGCAATGGGTGCCGACTATATTCCGGAGGACCATCTGCTCGGACGGGTGACGCCGGAGACGACGCGGGCACTGCTCGAAAAGTCAAAATGGGCGAATTTTAATGCAATTCGTGTCTGGGGTGGTGGCTATTATCCGGAGGACTGGTTCTATGACCTCTGCGATGAGCTTGGATTTGTCGTATGGCAGGATTTCATGTTTGCATGTGCGGTTTATGATCTGACGCCGGAGTTTGAGGCGAATATCCGTGCGGAGTTTATTGACAATATCAAGCGTCTGCGCCATCATGCAAGCCTTGGCCTGTGGTGCGGCAACAATGAGATGGAAGAGTTTGTCTATGCAAAGAACAGCTGGCTGACGAAACCGCAGGAGGTGCGGGATTACTATCTGATGTATGAGCGCATCATTCCGGAGATCGTGAAAGAATATGATCCGCAGACATTCTACTGGCCATCCAGCCCGTCATCGGGCGGGTGCTTGGACGAGCCACAGGATCCGGAACGCGGCGATGTACACTATTGGGATGTATGGCATGGCAATAAGCCGTTTACGGAGTACCGGAAATTCTATTTCCGTTTCCTGTCCGAGTTCGGCTTCCAGTCGTTCCCATCGATCAAGACGATCGAGACCTTTACAGATGATCCGGATGACATGAATATTTTCTCCTATGTCATGGAACGTCATCAGAGAAATGGAAGTGCAAATGGAAAGATCATGAACTATATGCAGCAGACCTACCGGTATCCATCGGATTTCCGCACGGTACTGTATGCATCGCAGCTTCTGCAGGCGGACGGTATCCGCTATGGTGTCGAGCATTTCCGCCGCAACCGGGGACGCTGTATGGGCGCGGTATACTGGCAGCTCAATGATTGCTGGCCGGTAGCATCGTGGTCATCAATTGACTACTGCGGGCGATTGAAAGCGTTGCATTACTATGCAAAGCGGTTCTTTGCGCCGCTGATGCTCTCCTGTGAGGAGCGGGGTATGATGTCGAATGCACAGCCGCTGAACTGGCAACATTCTGGCGAGTTTGAAAAATCGATCCGCTTAAATGTGGCAAACGAGACGAGAGAGGATGCGAAGGTGATTGTTCACTGGGCATTGCGTAAGGCAAGCGCCGAGGTGCTCCAATCCGGTGAGGAGACAGTTACCGCACCGGCGTTGACGAGTGTATGGCTGGAGAAGATCGAGTTCCCAAAAGCAGATCCATATTCAGAGTATGTCAGCTATGAGCTGGAAAAGGATGGCGAGATCATTTCGGCAGGAAGTGTCAACTTCTCTTATCCGAAATATTTCCGCTATGAAGATCCGCAGCTGACCGGCCGCGTCATCGGTGACGAGATTGAGGTGACGGCATCTGCTTATGCGAAGAGTGTGGAGATTTTGAATGAGAATGAAGATCTCATCCTTTCTGACAACTACTTTGACATGAACGCCGGGACAAAGCGCGTGAAGATCGAGCACGGTGATGCGGGCAAGTTGCGGCTGAGAAGTGTGTACGATATCCGATAGGAAGCAGCTTCCGCAATTCTGCAAACATTTGAATACGTAAATCGCTACTGTGAAAATGGTGCCAGGTTATAAAGCGGTTGTCATTGACGGCAAGAAATATCTGAGTGGAAAAGGAAGGAAACCCGAAGGACGGGGCGGCAGGAGGAGTAAGATGCAGGAAAAAACAATACAGTTAAGATCTGGCCAGGCGCTTCTGCTGCGGCAGGTACATCCGGAAGATGCCAGGGCTATGCTGAATTATCTGGAACGCACCTCGGCGGAGACGCATTTTATGGTGCGCCTGCCGGAAGAAGTGACGTTTTCGCTGGAGGAGGAGCAGGCGCTTCTGGCAGACTGTCTGTCATCGGATCGCAGAATCATGCTTGCAGCCTTTGCCGGAGACTGCATCGTTGGAAATGTGGCGATCGCCCCGGTAGGAGAACGATACAAGGTACGGCACAGGGCGAATCTGGGGATTGCGATCGTGCAAGAGTACTGCAACTGCGGACTTGGGACCATCCTGATGCAGGAAGGAATCGCATTTGCCAGGGAAGCTGGCTATGAGCAGGCAGAGCTTGGGGTATTTGCCGATAATGCGCCTGCAATCCACCTGTATCACAAGTGCGGTTTTCGGGACACCGGAAGAATTCCGCGGGCTTTCCATCTGCCGGATGGCAGCTGCATCGATGAAATCCAGATGGTGAAGTTTCTGACGCCACCGGATATCACATACGGTGTGAATGGATAAGTATTGTTGTATTGTTTGGTAAAATGGTGATAAAGGGGACAGCTATCGCTTTAGGGTAACGGTAGCTGTTCCTTTTTATACAGCTTATTATTTGATATAAACTGATGCCTACGAATTGCTTCGCTGCGAAGCAGCTTCCACAATTTTACAAACATTCGAAATCCGCTGAGTTACTACGTAGATCGCTACGTTCTCATGTTTGGCGGATCACAAGGTCAAAAGCCTTATCAAGCAAGCATGAAACACATGACCTTTTGACCCCTATGATACACGGATTGCTTCGCATTTCATGCTCTCGCAATCCTAAAACACCTCAAATCCGCTCATCGGATAGCGGCAGCCTCTTTGGCAAATGCAGTTGTCACAAGTGTGTCATATGGCACGCGCGATTCCAGCTCTCCCGCATCTGTCAGTATATCCTGTAGCAGCTCGAAGCTTTCCTGCTCAAAGATCAGATTTTCCTTCCACGTATCCTGAGCCGCATAGCGTGCGACGATCATCGTGATCGTTTCAAGATCCGATTCCGGGAACTGTGGCGCGATCACTGCGGCGATTTCTTCCGGCGTGTGTGAATGTACATATTCCATTCCACGTTGCAGTGCGTTTGTGAATGCCTGAATGATCTTCGGGTGCTCTGAGAGATAACCGGATTTTGTACAATAGGCGGTGTATGGCACATAGCCTGAATCGGTACCGAGCGAGGCGACCACGGTTCCGACGCCTTCCTGCTCCAGAGTTGTGGCACCCGGCTCGAACTCTACGGTGAAGTCGCCCTTTCCGCTGGAAAATGCGGCGGCAGTAGAGCCGAAATCAATGCTCTGATCGATCTGCACCTCCGATGGATCAATGTCATTTTGTCGGAGAATATATTCAAAAACCATTTGAGGCATACCACCCTTACGGCCTCCAAGCACATCTTTTCCGATCAGATCCGCCCATGTAAAGTCCGGCATTTCCTCTCTTGCAACCAGAAAGTTTCCTGCTCGCTGAGTCAGCTGCGCAAAATTGACAGGGGCATCGCCTGCACCGCCGCTGTACGTGTAGATGGAAGCTTCCGAACCCATGAATCCAATTTCTGCCTCACCGGAGAGCAGGGCGGTCATCACCTTGTCAGCGCCAAAACCGGTGACGAGCGTCAGGTCGATTCCTTCTTCCGCAAAATAGCCCTCTTCAATCGCCACATACTGCGGTGCATAAAAAATCGAATGCGCCACCTCATTTAATGTGATTTCCGTAAGCTCTTTTGCGCTTTTCGCCGTTGCCTCTTTTACCGTTTCCGTTGCAGCCTCTTCTGCAAACGCCATAGTCGGTAGCGCCGTCACGCTAAGCAGGGCGGACACCGCCAGAGAAATCCATTTTCTATTTTTCATATCGTTACTCCTTTACAGACATCTACTGTTACAGTATGCCGTAAAATGCAGAGGTGTTCTCGCGCAATATTTATTTGTGTTTCTGGTGTCACTGCAATTCTTGGCAAGGGCAATTCTGTAAAGCGCTGCAGCCGGATGATATGTCACCGAACAAGTAGCAGCGCTACCTGCCATACTGTGCGCGGAATTGTTGAGGGGTCAGGCCCGTTGCTTTTTTAAATTGCTTATGAAAATAAGAGCTGTTTGAAAATCCGGTTTTTTCGCTGATTTCATTTAAAGAAAGAGAGGAATGCAGCAAAAGATCTTTGGCACGGTCAATACGTGCGGTATTGAGATAGGAGCTGAGTGTTTGGTGAAATTTCGTATGAAACAGACAAGAAAGATAATCTGGATTCATATGAACGAAAGCGGCAATAGAGTTCCGGTTCAGGCCGTCAGATTCTAGATGTTCGGTGATATATTGCTGCACATTTTGTACAAATTTATCGGTTTCTTGATCTGCGTATGACGGGAGGGACGTGATAACAGCTGCAGGAGAGGATTCAGGGAGTGTTTTTATAGCTTTGAGCAGTTCTTTTTCCAGAGCAGCTGGATTTACAGGCTTTAAAATATAACTGAAGCAGTGCATTTTGATGGCTTCCTGCGCATAATCAAAACGCGGGTGTCCGGATAAAATTAAAGTGACAATAGTGTAATGCTGTTCCTGAATCCAGTTGATAAGAGAAAGACCGTTTTCACGGGACATTTCGATGTCGGTAATTAGAATATCCACCTGTTTTTTTGCGATAATCTGCCGTGCTTGTTCGCAGCTGTATGCGGCAAAAATGGAATCAATTCCGAGTACATCACAGCGAATCGAAGATATAATCCCCTGAACAATGTAATATTCATCATCAACAACTAATAAATTCATATGGTCACCTCGTAGTATGTAAGTGGTTTGTCTGTTCTGCATCTGTTTTCAGATCAGAAATAAATGGAATATCAATGTCAATGCGGGCACCAAGTCCCGGCTCATTAGAGAAGAAAATAGAAGCCATATCACCAAACATCAGGCGAAGCCGCATGACTGTATTGTAAATTCCGATGCCATATCCGTTTTTTTGCACTTCCGTATAGTCGGTAATATGATTGTATAATGCGAGGCTTTGTTCATCAAAGCCGGTTCCAGAATCAATGTGACTGAGATGAATCCTTGGCTGCCCATCTTTTTCATACCAGTGTCCCTGAATATAAATATGGAAGGGTTCTCCCATCACGACATTAGCTTTGATTGAATTTTCTGTAAGCATGAGCAGAAGCATTGGAAATACCTGGGCATCTATCATGGACGATTCAACTTGGATTTGATATGTGAGTGTATTTGGAAAACGCAGCTGTGTCAGCTGAAGATAGTTTTTTGTATAGTACAGTTCTTCCTTGAGAGAAGCACTATTTCTGGTGACAAGTGTGTAACGAAGATGTTCAGAGAGCGTCTCAATAAACTTTCGGGTTGTTTTTGTATTTTTTGGATCCTGAGAAAGTACAAAAATAATATTTAGACAATTAATCAGGAAGTGGGGGGCAAGCTGAGCTTTCAAATATTGCAGATCGGCTCTTTTTTTTGCGAGCTGTTCTTCATAAATAGAAATACGCAGATTCTGGATTTCATTGATCATATTATTAAAAACATCTGTAATAATAAGAATCTCTTGAAAGGAACAGGGCGTTGCAATTTTTGATTCGAATTTTCCACTCTGCAGAGAGGCAATAACTGGATTGAGGATTCTTGAGGGAGTGTCAAAAAAGTAATTCATGGAAGAAATCGTGATGGTACAAAAGAAAAGCAACAAAAGAAGGATAAAAAGCATCAGACGGTACAATGGAGTCAGCTTTTTATGGATATAGTGAAAAGGAATCAGTGCCATAATGTAATAATCACAGCTGCTCAGCCGGACAGAGGCAGTAAAGTATTTCTGTAGGGAATGATCCTCGTAGCAGGAAATCTGATTTAAAGATGCAGCAGGGTCAAGATGGATATCATGGTAGGAAGGATTCCCGACGCAGTTTCCTTTGTCATCTGCAAACAGAATCGTTGCGCCAATATCCTCAAAGGGTTTGAAAGAGGCAGAAAGTCTGTCCAGTTCAATCCATGCACCGGCATATACATTCCTTGTCCGGATTACACGGGTAAGAAAATAGTGGTCGTTTTCGGAGAGCAGAAACCAGCTGTTTAGATTCAGCTTGCTGCCGGATTCGCCCTGGGTATAGTTTCGCATCATATTTTGAATTAACAAGGAACATTTTATATTATTCTGCTTGCTATCGCAGAAATTGCTGATCTGAGGAATGTAAATATCAGAATCAGAGAAATACATAAAAAGACCAGCAAGCGTAGAAAAGGAACAGGTGCCGGTTGACAGTGTTTTTTTAAGGCGGGCAATTCTTACATAGCGTTCATTTAAGTCGCTGGTAGTATTCATAATTGCAATATCGGTATTTTGCAGACAGTTTTCAGATAAATAGGTTAGTGTTTCCTGAAAGCGCTGTTGAAGCTGCTCATTGTAAAGGTTCATGGTTTCCTTCATAGTCTCATATACCTGCCTACGCATAATAGAAGAAAAATAAAAGGAACTTCCTATAAAAAGAATGCAGAAAAGTAGAATGAGAAAGAGAAAGCTTTTGAAAAACAGTTTTTTAATTGACTTCGGATGAAAAATATGAGTGATGAAATTGATGTAATTACTAATAAAAAAAGAAATAAAGTTATACATTTTGCCCATAAAAAAATCACAACCTCTCAGATATAAATGGTAAATTTATAATAAATCTAAGAATAGTACAATATTTTCTAATAAAAATTGATTTAAAAGAAGGGGATTAATGCTATTATAATAATATCACAAAGGGAATGCAAGGAAAAAACTTCTATAAAAAGAAAGGGGGAGAGAAATGAAGAGAGGTATCATTCGGGCAGACAGAGGATATTTAAGGAAGGAGGCGGTGGATGACCGGGTATTCAGCGCATTTGTAGAGCATGCTGGAAATGTAATTTATAATGGCATTTATCAGCCGGAGCATCCACTGGCAAATGCAGATGGCTTTCGCGAGGATGTAATCCAACTTGTAAAGGAGTTGCATTTGGCGGGAATCCGTTATCCGGGGGGCAATTTTATCTGTTCTTATCGTTGGGAGGATACGGTAGGACCAGTAGAAGAAAGACCGGTGCGTGCAGATCTTGCATGGCGGCAAAGGGAGCCGAATATTGTAGGATTGGCAGAATTTGAAAAATGGGTTAAGGCTGTAAAAAGTGAACTTATTATGGCGGTAAATCTGAGTACAAGAGGTGCTGTTGATGCAGCGAATTTAGTAGAATATTGTAATCATCCGGGAGGAACTTATTACAGCGAGCTTCGGAAAACACATGGACATGAAGTACCTTATGGTGTGCATGTATGGTGTGTGGGAAATGAAGTGGATGGTCCATGGAATATCGGACAGAAACGAGCAGAAGAATATGGTTGGGATGCGGCTGAGGCAGCGAAAGCTATGCGGCGTATTGATCCAAAAATAGAGTTAGTAGCAGTCGGAAGTTCCGGTACACAGTTGGATACGTATCTGGAATGGGACCGGGTGGTATTAGAGCGGGTTTATGATTCGTGTGACTACATTTCTTTGCATCGCTATATGGGTATGCCGGCGATTGATGAATTGTCTACTTATGATCGAAGAGATACCGGTGATTATCTGGAACTGGCATCGCGGCTGGAGCGGAATATACAGGATGTTATTGCGGCATGCGATTATGTAAAGGGTAGAAAACACAGTGATAAAACGATGTATATTTCCCTTGATGAGTATAATGCTGTTGACATCGGACCGGAGGCAGATGATTTTCTGAAGGAATGTGATCCGTGGGAAGTCGGACCATGCACAAGGAGAACAGGAATTTCCATGCGGACAACACTTTTGTTTGGCCTTGGTATGCTTGCAATTTTGCGTCATACGGATCGGATCCGGATTGCCTGTCAGTCTATTCTGATTAACGGAGACGGAATGGTGATGTGCAGTCCGGATGAGGATGCTTGGGTAAATGGCTCCTGGCATATCTTCCGGCTCTGCTCCTTATATGGAAGGGGAAAAGTGCTGGAGACTGTACAGGAATCTGACCGGTATGATACGGCGACATGTAAAGATGTAGCTGCATTGGATAGTGTATGTATTTATCATGAGGATACGAAAGAGCTGGATATTTTTGCTGTAAATAAGACGGAAGAAGATATGGAATTTACCGTGCAGGCAGCAGGTTTTCAGCAACTGCAGGCACTGGAACATCTTACCGTTACGGCAGAACACTTATCAGATCGAAACAGTGCGAAGGAGAAAAATAAAATTACTACCGTAAGTACACAGGATATTACCTGTGAGGCAGGACAGATTCAGTGTATTCTGAAACCGTATTCATGGAATGTATTAAGAGTAAAGGAAAGGATAGAGTAGAAATATGAAGAGAAGACATATTACAGCAATGTTTGGGTTGATGATTATGGCGATGGCTGTCGGGATCAGTGTTTGCGCAGAAGAAAATACGGATGCTGCAGCACAGGCGATTGCGGACAGAAAGGAAGAGGCAGAGGAGTCAGGAGAATACGAAAAAGTGGTCTTTGCTTTTTACAACTGGACTGGAAGGCCGGCCGGAACAGATCGAATTCAGGAAAAGATAAATGAGAGGATCCGGGACACTCTTGGGTTGGAAGTAGAACTGTTGGTGATGGATTCGGCGGCCTATACACAGAACGCGCGTCTGATGTTGTCATCAGGAGAACAGATTGATATATGGAATTCCTGCCCATTAGGATATACAGCCTGCGTAAATGACGGCTATTGTCTTGATCTGGAGGAGGATGATCTGATTCAGACATATGGTCAGGGGATTTTGGATACGGTAAATGCGGATTATGTTCAGGCCTGCCGTGTAAGCGGTACTCTTTATGGCCTGCCACAGATGCGCGATATGGCGATGGGAGCAGGTGCTTACTGTATCGGTCAGGAATATCTGGATGGAATCGGTTTTGACTATACATCAATGTATGAGGATCCGGAGAATCCGGATATTATTTATACCGATTATGAGACGCTGGACAATATTTTTGCACAGTTGCATGAAAAATATCCGGATAAATATGTTTTTGCGATTAGCGACAATATGATCGGCCAGGGAACGATCGTAGATAGTGTCGGCGGAGATTACTTTGGCGTATTGTTGGATCCGGCAAACAGTCTTCAGGTAGAAAATCTGTTTACAAGTGACATTTTCAAGGAAACCTGCCAGCGGGTATACGAATGGAACCAGAAGGGGTATATTTCTCAGGATGCGGTAACGAATGATACGGCACTTTCCGCACAGGTAAAATCCGGAAGCTATATGTCCATGATGGCCCAGGCAAAACCGGGCTACAGCACACAGATTTCTGGGGAATGTGGTCGTCCGATGGTTGTATTTCAGGTAGAACCGGATATCATGAAATCTTCTGCAGTAACGGGTATTCTGTGGCATCTGAATCAGGGATGCGAGGATCCGATAGCAGCGATGCAGCTTCTGAATGCATTTTATACGGACCCAGAGCTGTCGAATCTGATTATCTGGGGAGAAGAGGGAACTGATTATATCGTAACAGAGGATGGGCATATTACGTTCCCAGAAGGCGTGAATGCGGATAATTCGGAATGGTATCATACGATGAACTGGTTGCTTCCAAATCAGTATATTGCACATATTTGGGAGGGAGATCCGCTTGACCTGTGGGAAAAAATGGAAGATTTCAATAATAATGCAGTGAAGTCAAAGGCACTTGGATTTACCTTCGATAACAGTGATTATGCTGCAGAGTATACTGCTTTAAAGAATGTATATGACGAATACATTAAGCAGATTATGTTTGGCTTTGTAGAGCCGGAATCCGGAATTGCGGAAATGGAAGAAAAGCTGGAGTCAGCAGGACTGAATGAGTACATTGAAGCAAAACAGGCAGCAATTGATGAATGGGCAAAGGAAAATAATGTCGAATAAACCGGGAGGTTGGCAGGGGGCGGTTTTCGCCCCCTGTTTTATACGGGATCAGGGGCTGCTTTGCCTGGCGCAGAGAACGGAGGAAACCATGAAAAAAGGGCGTACACACAATAAAGCTGTTTTAAAAAAATATTTTCCGGTTTACCTTATGGCATTTCCGGGACTTCTGTATTTGTTTATCAATAACTATATGCCACTTCCAGGACTTGTTTTGGCATTTAAAAAGTATAATGCAAAGAAAGGCATCTGGGGATCAAGTTGGGTTGGCCTGAAAAATTTTAAGTTTCTGTTTGCGACAAACGATGCATTTATCATTACAAGAAATACATTGTTTTATAATATTGTGTTTATTATTGTGAATACAGTGGCTGCAATCGCAGTGGCAATTATCCTTGCGGAGATGCGGCATAAAATAAAAAAATTTTACCAGTCTGCCATTTTACTTCCATATATGCTGTCTATGGTAATTGTCAGCTATCTTGTATTTGCATTTTTGTCTACGGAAAATGGATTTATTAACAGCACTATTTTACCATTGCTTGGAAAAGAGCGCATATCTTGGTACATGGAGAAGAAATATTGGCCATTTATTCTTATTTTTGTAAATCTATGGAAAACGATCGGCTATAACTGCATTGTTTACATGTCTGCGATTATTGGTTTTGACCGTGGGTTTTATGAAGCAGCAGCGATTGACGGAGCTGGAAAATGGCAGCAGATTACCAGAATCACGATCCCGATGTTGAAGCCGACTATTATTATGATGACGCTACTGTCGATCGGACGGATTTTTTACTCTGATTTTGGGCTGTTTTATCAGGTGCCGCAAAACTCCGGCGCATTGTATCCGGTAACCAATACGATTGATACATATGTGTATCGTGGGTTGTTGGAGTTGGGAAATATCAGTCTGTCTGCGGCTGCGGGTCTGTATCAGTCTGTTATTGGATTCATTCTTGTGCTTGGTACGAATCTGTGGGTGCGTAAAATAGATCCGGATAATGCATTGTTTTAGGGAGGTGATTTGGATGCAAACAAGAGAAGAAAAGATATTTCAGAGAATTGGCCATTGCGTGATGATTGTGTTATCTGCATGCGCGATTATTCCGATGATACTTTTGGTAATGTCCTCTGTTACGGATAATAATACGCTGATCAGCAATGGATATTCCTTTTTTCCGGAGAAATTCAGCCTGTATGCGTATCAATATATTTTTAAGACCGGAAATGCAGTTTTGCAGGCATATGGAATTTCTGTTATACTGACAGTGATAGGAACGGTCCTTTCTCTGACAATTACGACATTGCTTGCATATGCACTGTCGCGGCCGGGACTTCCGGGAAGACAGTTTCTTTCCTTTTATGTATTTTTTACGATGCTGTTTAATGGCGGTTTGGTTCCGACCTATATGAATTATACGAATGTATTCGGACTGAAAAATACATTCTGGGCGTTAGTAATTCCAGGTCTTGTGACAAATGGATTTTATATTCTTCTGATGAAATCTTATTTTGTCTCTTCAATTCCAGGGGAAATCACAGAAGCAGCAGTGATTGACGGAGCTTCTGAATTTCAGACATTTTACCGGGTGGCACTTCCGCTGGCGAAACCGATTGTAGCGACGATTGGTTTGTTTTCCGGTATTGGGTACTGGAATGACTGGCAGAATGGATATATTTATCTGACCAAAAGAACTGATCTTTATTCTATTCAGAATCTGCTAAACCGAATGATTCAGAATATTCAGTATCTGAGTCAAAATTCGGGGAATGTCCGAAATGCTGATGTGGGGCTTGCGGCGATTCCGAGTGTATCAATCCGTATGGCAATGGCGGTTGTCGGAATTCTGCCGATTATAATTATTTATCCGTTTATACAGAGTAACTTTGTAAAAGGAATTACGCTTGGAGGCGTAAAAGGATAGGAAAATTGAAAAAACCGGATTACTTGTAATTGCGGGATTTATGTTTTTGGGTGACGGGTATTTTATATGTATGACTGCTTCTAACGTGTGCAAGAAGCTAGAAGAAAATATTACAGATGAGAATGCCGATTGACGCCCGAGACGGAAAAAGAAAGAAAAGTGTCAGGAAATCATTTCTTGACACTTTTTTGCCATGCATGTTATACTCAAAAACAGAAGAGGTGATGGCATGGGTGTGGATTTTGAGCAGGAAATCAGAGAAATTTTTGGGACGACGGATTTGACAGCATTACGGGAGATTTCCAAAGCTGCTAATGAATATCAGCATATGGTGGAAAAATCCGTGAGAAAGCAGGCCTCAGGTCGGAAAAATTCATTTACGGAACCGCAGATTGCACGTATTCTTGCCTTGCAGAGTCAGGGAGAGAAGATTACCAGTATCGCGAAGCAGTATCAGGTTTCACGGCAGACGATTTACAGCCAGATCCAGCGTGCACATCAGTTTAGTGATGATCCGGATGTGCGGATGCGAATGAATTTTATGAATCGGGACTGGCTTTGCACAACGATCGATATTGATTTTCGACATGAGAAAATTGCGATTCAAAATTATACGGATCAGATCCCTTTGCGTGCATTTGGAGTCGTAGAGCACCCGGACTGGGCAGATTTTCAATATTTTCTGGAGGATCGCTGCTTCCCGAAAACGCGAGACCATGCAAAGGAAATTTTGCGTGAGTTGGGGGTACCATTTTATGATCCTCTGCTGATTATAGAAAAGACGAAGGGGCGTATGGAGGGGGATCATCAGTGGATATTAATTTTGAAAAAAGAGGAATGCAGATGAAACAGATGAATTTAGATGCGTATTCGCCTTTGCATAAGACAGGACATACCTCAAAAGGTGATCAGAGAAAATGGAAAATCGATCAGTGGTGGTATAAAGCGGACTATATGGGGTATGAGGGACTGGCAGAAGTACTGATATCCAGACTGTTGATGAAGAGTAGTCTGCAGCAGCCTTTTGTGCAATATGAACCGATACAGATCGAATATCATGGGAAAAAGATCTGTGGATGTTCCAGCCGGGATTTTTTGCAGGAGGATGAGACGTTGATTCCTCTGGAGAAGCTGTATCGACAGTACACGGGTGAAAGTTTGGCTGCTAAAATCTCTGGATTTTCAGAGGTGACGGATCGAATAAAATATCTGGTGGATGAAGTGGAGCGGATTACAGGTTTAGAAGAATTTGGAAATTACCTGACTGCAATGTTGGAAATAGACACTTTTTTTCTGAATGAAGATCGGCATACGAATAACATTGCAGTTATTTATAATGAAAAGACACGGAAATATTCCTACAGCCCGTTGTTTGATCAGGGGCTTTGTCTGTTTGCAGATACGAGTCAGGACTATCCGCTGGAACAGTCTGTGGAGAAATGCCTGGAAATCATAGAGGCGAAGCCATTCAGCCGGGATTTTGACGGGCAGCTGGATGCGGCAGAAGAGCTCTATGGTGTGCAGCTTCGGTTCTGTTTTACGATTACAGAGGTGGAACAGGAACTGGAGCAGATGAAAGCGTTCTATCCGGAACAGGCTTGCCTTCGTGTAAAACAGTTAATAGGAAGGCAGATCCGAAAATACTGTTATTTAACCGAGTAAGCCGCGAAGCAGCATTCGGTTATGGCATATTAGGAGGAGGAGCCCGCTTGCGGGAGGATTCCTTATGATCCTGCAAGTAGCGAAGCTAGACCCTGTCAGCAGAGCTGCAGGGATGGATTGAGAATATCCGCTTGACACCGCAGGGATGTATGCTGTTTGTATAAATATGTTGATCGGGATGGGATTTACAAATGAAAGAAAAGAAATTTGATTGGGGTTATTTTCTGAGACATATTGCGATTATTGCGGTGCCGGTTGCGCTGCAGAATCTGCTCACAACGACCGGGAGCATGGTCGATACGATCATGCTGGCAAAGCTCGGGGAAAAGGCAGTCGGGGCAGTCGGGCTCTGTGCGCAGTTTTCAAGCCTGATGTTTGCCGGCTACTGGGGGTTTGTCGGAGGCGGCATGCTCTTTTTCTCGCAGTACTGGGGCGCGAAGGATGATGACGGGATCACCCGCTCTTATGGGCTTACGCTTCTGTTTATGCTGAGCGTCGGGTTGCTGTTTGCCTGTCTTGCGCTTTTTGCACCGGAATTTGTCATGCGCGTCTATACGGATAAACCGGAAATCCAGAAGATTGGAGTTTCCTATCTGCGCATTGTAGGGCTTGCTTATCCGCTTCAGGTGCTTGCGATGGCGATGAGTGCGCTGCTGCGCTCGATCGAACAGGTGCGGATTCCGCTTTACGGAGGCATTGCTTCGGTGATCGCCAACTGCTTTTTTAATTATCTGTTTATTTTTGGAAAATTTGGTCTGCCGCGTATGGGTGCAGCCGGAGCGGCGATCGGGACAGTGATGGCAGGTATCGTAAACCTGCTCGTTCTGGTTGGCTTTATTCTTTATAAGAAGATTCCATACGTGCTGGAGGCTTCGAAGCATTTTCGGTGGTCTCGGATGGCGGTTAAGAAATATCTGGAAAAATGTTTTCCGATCATCTGCAATGAGGTGCTGATCGGTGTCGGGAATATGCTGATTAATGTTGTGCTCGGACGTCAGACTGAACAGGCGATTGCGGCAGTTGCGGTATTTCGGACGATGGAAGGACTTATTATCGCGTTCTTCAGCGGATTTTCCAATGCAGCCTCAGTACTGGTCGGAAAAGAAGTCGGCGCTGGCAATCACGAGGCAGCCTTTCAGCGGGCCAAAAGGCTTGTATACCTTTGCAGTGGAATTATCGGTGTGGCCTGTCTGACATTGATTCTGGTGCATGATCCGCTGCTTCATGCGATGGGGCTTTCTGGCGAGTCGTACCGGATCGGTACGGCGATGCTTGTGATCTACAGTGTGGCGGCGCTGATCCGTATGGGGAACTGGGTTCAAAATGATACTTACCGGTCGGCGGGAGATGCGGCCTTTGGCTCTATGCTGGAGATTACCTTTATGTATTTGATGGTGTTGCCATTTGTATATCTGTCGAATTTTTATTTTCATGCGCCGTTTTTACTGGTGTTTGCATTTTGTTATGTGGATGAACCGATTCGTTATATTATCATGCAGCGCCATCTGTACTCCGGAAAATGGATTCGCCCGGTGTCGGTGCCGGGACTTGCCGCCCTTGGAGAATTCCGCAAGGCACATGGAATCTGATTTTGATTGACAGCAAAAACCGTGCGAAGTAGAATACAACCAAACTACGGAAAAATATTTGCTTGCCAGGCAAAGATGGATCCGGAGGAACAAAAAGGAGCAGAATGATGGAAAAAAATGAGAAACAGGTCGATGAGGGCCTGCAGGGAAATGAGAAGGTCGAGACGGCAATCATGGCGCTGCAGCAGGAACCGACCGGTGAAATGCTGGCGCATACTCTGACCGTGATCCGCAGACGGATGCGGGAAAGCGGTCAGCTGGTCCTTGCATTGGAGGCACCGGCGGGAGAGATGATGCAGGTGCAGGCGATTCAGACAAAGGACGGGCAGCGTTGGTGGGCGGCCTTTACCGGTTTTGAGGAAGAGCTCAAGGGCAGTGGCAGCGTGATGTCGACCTTTTTGACAGATATGGAGCAGTTGTTCCGTAAAGCGCTGCTGGCAGATGAGATTCAGGGAGTCATCCTGAATCCGTGGCAGAAGACGCTGATGCTTGATAAGACCTTGATACGCATTATTCTTGGAGAGGAGTAAAGAGAGATGATGGAGGCAGACAAGAAGCTGGTAATCCGTAATGCCACTATGGAAGATCTCTTTGTAGTAGCTGCAGTTGAAGCGGAGTGCTTTCCGGTCTCGGAGGCAGCGACGGAGGCGGAATTTAGGGAAAGAATTGCCTGCTATGGCGGACATTTCTGGTTGCTCTTTGAGGATGAGCGCCTTGTTTCCTTTGTAGATGGTATGGTTACGGATCAGGAGGATCTGACGGATGAGATGTATGAGCGGGCAGAGCTGCATCAGGAAGCGGGGGAGTGGCAGATGATCTTTGGTGTCAATACGATACCGTCCTGTCGACATCAGGGCTATGCGGGACGGCTGCTGCAGCAGGCGATCGCGGATGCGAAGGAACAGGGACGCAAGGGGCTTGTACTGACCTGCAAGGATGCGCTCATTCCCTATTATGCGAAGTTTGGATTTGTAAATGAGGGAGTATCGGAATCTGTGCATGGAAATGTGGTCTGGTATCAGATGCGCCTGAGGTTTTAAGAAAACAGAAAAGTGGATGCAATAACAGCGTGGATAAATTTACAGAAAAGCCAGAAAACGGTGGAAAAGTCTTCTGGATTCTGGTATGATAGTGAATACGAACAGATAAGCAGTCACCGTTTCGGCGGTGGCTGTTGCTGATTGAACGCAGAACAGGCATTTTTCTGCTTTGTATAAAATGATGTTGGAGGCAAAAGGTATTTTGCCCCCTATAAAGGGAGGGGTTTTGTGCAGAATTATTCAGGTGAAGTGGGACTTCAGTATCATATTCAGCTTCGAAAAGGGGATGTCGGGCGGTATGTGATCCTTCCGGGAGATCCGAAGCGCTGCAAAAAGATTGCAGAGCATTTTGACAATCCGGTGCTCATGGCAGACAGCCGCGAGTACGTGACCTATACCGGTTATCTGGATGGGGAGAAGGTCAGTGTGACATCTACCGGTATCGGAGGGCCGTCTGCGTCTATTGCAATGGAAGAGCTGGTGCAGTGCGGCGCAGACACCTTTATTCGCGTCGGTACCTGCGGCGGAATCGATTTGGATGTAAAAGGTGGTGATATCGTTGTGGCGACCGGAGCAGTGCGGATGGAAGGTACGAGCCGTGAGTATGCACCGATCGAGTTTCCGGCAGTGGCGGATCTGAATGTGGCAAATGCGCTGGTGGCATCGGCAAAAGAGCTGGGTTATACGTTCCATACCGGAGTCGTACAGTGCAAGGATGCATTTTACGGACAGCATGAGCCGGAGCGCATGCCGGTCAGCTATGAGCTGTTAAATAAGTGGGAGGCATGGAAGCGTCTCGGCTGTAAGGCATCGGAGATGGAGTCGGCAGCGCTTTTTGTCGTGGCCAGTCATCTGCGGGTGCGCTGCGGTTCAGATTTCCTTGTGGTAGGGAATCAGGAGCGTATGACAGCAGGCCTTGATAATCCGATCGTGCATGATACAGAGGCAGCGATTAAGGTGGCTGTGCGGGCATTGCGCAAGCTGATTGCGCAGGATCGCGAAGCGACTGCGTTCATGAGCAAGTAGCGAAGCTAGGCCCTGTCAGCAG
>ERZ827168.3048-NODE-3048-length-17913-cov-17.545694_pt1 | contig 17913 bp, 18 predicted proteins | sample MGYA00519868_ERZ827168 | MGnify/ENA primary metagenome ERZ827168 (study PRJEB31778, sample SAMEA3449271) | human gut metagenome | biome: human gut; feature: human-associated habitat; material: faeces | place: United Kingdom | collected 2010/2012 ...
AACCTCGCTCAGCGCGGCCTGGATGGCCTCCTCCGTGCGGCGCAGGGCGTCCTCGGTGTAGGTGTTGGCCACATGGTACAGCTCCTTGCTGCGGTCCTCCGCGCGGCGGATGATCTCACTGCTCTTCTGACGGGCCAGCTGGATGGTCTCACTCTCGGACACGATGGTCCGCGCGTCCAGCTCCGCCTGCCGCAGCATGGACTCCACTTCCTTCTTTGCACCCGCCACATATTCGCTGCGGGCCGCGATCAGTTCCTTGGCCTTCTTCAGCTCCAGGGGCAGCTTGGCCCGGATCTCGTCCAGCAGGTCCAGCGCCTCGTCGCGATTGATGACGCACTTGTCCGAGCTGAACGCCACGCTCTTTGCCTCGTCGATCATGCCGAACAGCATATCCAGCAGTCTCTGCACATCCTTTTCTTCCATAGGGCAGTCCGTCCTTTCTCTTATTTCGGTCAGCGATCAGCCACGCTGCCGCATCAATTCCTCGGCGACCGGCGCCGGTACATACTTTTCCAACGGCTGGTGGTAGCGGATCATCTCCCGCACCATGGTGGAGCTGAAATGCTCAAACTCCGCGCTGGCGGGCAGCAGCAGCGTCTCCAGTCCGGGGCAGATGCCCTGGTTGATGCGGGCCATCTGGTTTTCCAGCTCGAAGTCGGCGCAGTTCCGCACGCCCTTTACCAGAATATGCGCATTTTTGGCCCGGACATAGTCCGCCAGCAGGCCGCTCCAGTTCTCCACCTCCACGTTGGAGATGTGGGCCACGCTGTGGCGGATCAGCTCCAGCCGCCGTTCCGGTGTGAACATGGGCTGCTTCTTCTCACAGTTGACCATGACGCAGACGTATACCTTGTCAAAGCAGGCGGCGGCCCGGCGTATGATGTCCAAATGCCCCAGGGTGATGGGGTCAAAGCTGCCGGGATAGATGGCGATATTCATTCTGCATCCTCATTTCCGCCGCGATGATACACCGTCAGCTTGATCTTGCCGTAGCGGTACTCCCTGTACAGCGTATAGGGCGGCGGCATGGCGGGCAGCACCGTGTCTGCGGCGCTCTCTGCTATGATTATACCATGTGCGCGGCAAATGTCAAACACCGCGATGTCCGTCAGCGCCTGGGCCAGCAGTCCACTGGCGTAGGGAGGGTCGAGAAACACGATGTCGAACTTCTCGCCGCTGCGGAGATAGGGCAGCGCCTCGCCCTGCCGCACCCTGGCTCGATCCTCCAGTCTGCACAACGCCAGGTTCTCGCGGATCAGCTTTACCGCGTCGGCCCGCCGGTCGATGAACACGCACTCCGCCGCGCCCCGGCTCAGCGCCTCGATGCCCAGCTGGCCCGTTCCGGCGAACAGATCCAGCACCCGGCGGCCCTCGATGTCGAACTGGATGATGGAGAACAGGCTCTCCTTTACCTTGCCGGTGGTGGGCCGGGTCTCCAGCCCCTCCAGCTCCTTCAGTACACGGCCTCGCGCCGTGCCGGTGATCACTCTCATTTGTCCAGCCCCCTTGGATCAAAGCGTTCAAAGATGACCAGGCAGCCCGCGGCCTCCGCCGCGTCCATGTCCGCCCTGTCGCGGATGGTCCAGCTGGCCTCCTGCGCCCGGTATACGCCCCGGCACAGCTTCAGGGACAGGCTGCTCCGGTCCTCAAAGCGGTAGGCGATGAAGTCGGGCCGCGTCCAGCTGTTCATCAGCAGATTGCCCAGCACCCAGCGCACCGCGCCGGGCAGGCTCGCACCGTCGCCGTGGCGCAGAAAGTTTTCCGACAGCTGTCCACGCAGCACCTGAGGCCGGTTGTGCCACAGCCACATGAGACACCGGGGGTCGAAGGACTCCACCATATATTTGCCCTTGTACTTATCCAGCAGGGCGCACGCGGCGGCGGTCAGCGCGTCGGCGTTGCCCCGCTCGGCCTTCAGCTCGATGATCAGGGGCGCTTTGCCGGCGAAAATGGGCAGCACCTCCTCCAGCAGGGGGATGTGGTGCTCTGTGCCCTCCAGGGTGTAGCTGGCCAGATCCTCCGCCGTCAGGTCCTCGATCTCCACGTCCGCCCCGGCGGTACGCAGCAGGGAGGCATCGTGGATGACCGCCAGATGGCCGTCCTTCATCAGATGCACGTCCAGCTCCGCGCCAAAGCCGCACTGCACCGCACGGCGGAACGCGGGAATGGAGTTTTCGGGGATGCGGGGCTTGTCATGATAGCCCCGGTGGGCATAGCGCCACTTTTTGAAATAGTCCCAGTCGCCCCGCCGCTTTTGACAGCGCAGCGCCAGCAGGTACAGGAGAAAGACCACCGCGATCAGGGCGGCCAATACGATGAGCCAAGTCATAGGGAAACCTCTTTTCAGTCGTTGTCCACGTCCAGCACCTCCAGCCCCACCTTAGCCGCGGGCTTGCTGTCGCCGTGCTTGACGAACAGCATGGTCACGAAGGCCAGCGCCGTGAACACGGCGGCGTAGGGGAACAGGACGTGCATACCGAATTTATCCATCAGCAGGCCGGACACCATGGGCGTGGCCACCTGGGCCGCCATGGAGGCGGTGTAGTAGAAGCCGGTGTATTTGCCCACGTCGCCGCCGGAGGCCAGCTCCACCACCATGGGGAAGGAGTTGACGTTGATGGTGGCCCAGGCGATGCCTGCCAGGGCGAACATGGCGTTCATCAGCATGGTGGGACTGTCCGCCGTCAGGAAGCCCGCCACGCCAAAGGCCACCGTGAGCATCACCACGCCGGCGAGGATGGTCTTTTTCCGTCCGAGCTTCCCGGCGAGGAAGCCCACCGGCAGATAGGCCACGATGGCCGCCGCCTGGGCGATGATCAGCGTCAGGTTATAGTCCTTGTGCAGGATATTGCTGGCGTATACGGAGTATTTGCTGGTGACGGCGTTGTAGCCGAAGAACCACAGCACGATGCTCAGAAGGATCAGCAGCAGGCTCTTCACCTCGTCGGCAGACAGCCTGCGGCTCTCCGTGGGCTGCGCCGCCTCCTCTTTTTCCTCCAGCCCGGCGGCCACGGCCTGCCGCTGCATCTCGGCGGCCCACTCCGGCTCACGGACAGTGAGCATGAACACCACCAGCGCCGCCAGCATCAGCGCCGCGATCACGCCAAAATAGCCGGTGTAGCTCATCAGGCTGTTCTCCACCGACGAGGTGGCGAACACCATGCCCTGCGCCAGCACCAGAATGCCGCCGGCGCTGCCCATCAGGTTGATGACGGCGTTGGCCTTGGAGCGCAGCGGCTTCAGCGTCACGTCCGGCATCAGCGCCACCGCCGGGGAGCGGAATGTGGCCATGGAGACGAGGATGATGAGCAGCAGCACCACGAACAGCACCACCATCCCCGGATGCGTCCGGGTGACGGCGTGGGCGCAGGCCTGCCGCGCCGGTACGACGTAGTTGGTGTAGTCCGGATTGGTCACGGTCTTGTCACCCTCGGTGATCTGGCTGCGGATGGCGGTGAACTCCTCTTTTGTGAACCTCTGCCCCAGGATGAACTCCTCGCCGCCGGGGGTCAGCAGCGTGGCGTCCTTCTGCTCCTGATAGATCTCCGCCAGCGCCGCCGGATCGTCAATGGCGGATACCTTGTCCAGATACTTCAGCTGGGCGTTGTCCACGAAGGACAGAGCGATGAGCGCCACCGCCGCCAGCAGCGTGCCTACCACGATGAACGGCGTCCGCCGCCCTTTGGGATGGGTGCATTTGTCGGAGATGTGGCCGAACAGCGGCAGCAGGAACAGTGCCAGCACGTTGTCCAGTGCCATGATGACGCCGGACCAGGTCTGGCTCATGCCAAACTTGTTGGTCAGGATCAGGGGAATGGTGTTGTCATAGGCCTGCCAAAAGGCGCAGATCAGGAAAAATGCGAACCCCACCAGTATGGTGCGCTTGTAATTCAGCTTCATGGCGTTTCCTCCATCTCGCGGTATACCGCGGCAATATCGTCGTATATCCATGTGGGCCGGACACCGAATTTCTCCACGTCCTCCCGTGTTCCCTCGCCGGACAGCACCAGTATGCTGTCGATGCCGGCGTTGACGGCGCAGGCGATGTCCGTATACACCCGGTCGCCGATAAGCACCGTCTCCGACCGGCCGAAGCCCGTCCGCCGCATGGCCAGCTCCGCCATGGCGGGCTGGGGCTTGCCGATGAACGTGGGCCTTCGCCCGGTGGCGTTGGTCAGCATCTGGCACACGCTGCCGCAGTCCGGCACAGAGCCATACCAGGTGGGGCACACCCAGTCCGGGTTGGTGGCCAGCCACGTCACGCCCCGGTTCAGCAGGATGCAGCTGTCCTCCAGCTTCTGGAACGTCAGCTCCCGGTCAAAGCCGCTGAGCAGGATGTCCACATCCTCCTCCACCCGGGTCGTCACGGGGATGCCCGCGCTGTCCAGCTGCTGCCGGAACGACTGCGTTCCCGCCGCGTAGCACTTCTTCCCCGGATATTCCCGATGCAGCAGGTCAATGGTGGCGTCCACCGAGGTCAGGTAGTCCCCCGGCCCGGTGGCGATGCCCAGTCGGCCTAACTTCTCTATGTACCCCTCCACGCCCCGGGAGGAGTTGTTGGTGAGGAACAGATACCGCCCGCCGGTCTCACGGACGCGGGCCAGGAACTCCGGTACTCTGTCGAACAGCCGCTCGTCCACGTACAGCGTGCCGTCCATGTCCAGCAGGAACAGCCGCTTCTGTCCCACGGTCATAGTCCCGCCTCCCTTTACAGCGTTCTGTCATAAATCTCAGAATACCACAGGAACTGTCCCGTGGCAACAAAAACTCCCGTCTTATACCACCTGAAAAATGAAAAATTTCAGATAGTTCGTCTCCTCCACACCCCACAGGATAGGGTGGTCGGCGCACTGCTGCCGCGCCTCGATCTGCCGCAGCTGCACCCCGGCGTCGTGGGCGGCGCTGTGGAGCATTTTTATGAACAGCTCCTCCGTGGCGAAATGGCTGCACGAGCAGGTGGCTAAATACCCGCCCCGGGGCAGCAGCTTCATGGCCCGGTAGTTGATCTCCTTGTACCCGGTCATGGCGCTGTGGACCGTCCTCCGACTCTTGGTGAAGGCCGGCGGGTCGAGGATGATGAAATCGTATTTCCGGGGCTGCTTCTCCAGCTCCGGCAGCAGGTCGAACACGTTGGCCGCCATGCAGTCCATCACACCGTCCAGCCCGTTGCGCCGGGCGTTCTCCGAGGCGCACTGCACCGCGAACTCCGACACATCCACGGCGGTGACGTGCTTCGCCCCGCCTTTGGCCGCATTCAGGGCGAACGAACCGGTGTGGGTGAAGCAGTCCAGCACCGTCCTGTCCCTGGCCAGCTTCGCCACCGCCAGCCGGTTGTACTTCTGATCCAGGAAGAACCCGGTCTTCTGCCCGTTCTCAAAATCCACGGTGTAGACGATGCCGTTTTCCGTGATGTCCGCCGTGGTGCGCTCCGGCACAGCCTCGCCGGGAAGGGAATACCACCCCTTGCCCTGCTCCATGCCCTCCAGCTCCCGGATGGCCACATCGTTGCGCTCGTATACGCCCCGGATGGTCTGGCCGTCCTGCCGCAGGATGTCCGCCAGCAGCGGGAACAGCCGGTGCTTGATGCGCTCTATGCCCAAACTCAGCACCTGCGCCACCAGCACGTCCTCGAACCGGTCCACCGTCAGCCCCGGGAAGAAATCCGCCTCGCCGAAGATGATGCGGCAGCAGCGGCTGTCCGTCTCACCCATCACCGTCTTGCGGTACTCCCAGGCGTAGCGCAGCCGCCGTGTCCAAAATTCATCGCTGAAGTCGTCGTTGGCGTTGCGGCTCACCAGCCGCACCCGTATCTTGCTGCGGCTGTTGTAGAACCCGCAGCCCAGCCAGCTGCCCCGGCGGCTCAACACGTCCACCAGGCCGCCGTCCTCCGCCGTGCCCTCGAGGGACACGACCTCCCCCTCGTAGACCCAGGGATGGCCGCCGGTGAGGGCGCGCTCCCCCTTGGGCGTTACGGTGATCCTGGCATAGGGACGGACTGCTTTCATGGCGTGTACTTCCTTTCGTATGGCTCATATTCCCGCCCATCATAGCACATCTTTTCCCGCATTTCCATATAAATGTAAAGAGATCATGAGAAAGGGGAACATATCATGCCGCGGATCTATCTCAGTCCCTCCACCCAGGAGTACAATTCCTATATCACCGGCGCGGGCAGCGAGGAATATTTCATGAACCTGCTGGCCGACGCCATGGAGCCCTATCTGCTGGCCAACACCATCCGCTTTACCCGCAACACGCCGGATATGACCGCTGCCAGCTCCATCCGTCAGGCCAACAGCGGCAGCTACGATTTCTACCTGGCCCTCCACTCCAATGCCAGCACCGACGGCAGCCGGGAGGGTGCGGTGCGGGGCGTCATCGCCTTCTACTACCCCGGCAGTGCCAACGGCAAACGGGCCGCCGGCATCTTCGTGAGAAACCTGAAGGATGTCTACCCGCTGCCCGACAAGGTCTATGCCAGCGCCACCACCGCGCTGGGAGAGGTGCGCCAGCCCTATATGCCCTCCGTGCTGCTGGAGCTGGGCTACCACGACAACACCGCCGACGCCCTGTGGGTGGAGAACAATTTAGAGGCCATTGCCGCCAACCTGGTGCTGTCGCTGACGGAGTATTTCGGGCTGCCCTTTGTCGTGCCCCTGACGCCCTGGCGGGGCACGGTCCGGACCCGGGGCGGACCGCTGAACCTACGGACCGCCCCGGCGCTGAACGGCGCTGTGGCGGCGGCCATGCCCGACGGCGCGCCGGTGACGGTCTACGGCCGCTATCAGGACTGGTACACTGTGGGGTACAACGGGCTTCTTGGCTACGCCTTCGCGGACTATATCACCTGACGGCGGGATCTTTTCCGCCGATACTTCGTTGCAGCATCTTGCCGTACACAGAGTACGCCTGCGATGCTGCGCCTCGTCTCGACGCAAAATCTCTCCGCTCCCGCACACATCTGCCGCTTTACCGCCGAACCCTTGTGCTCCCTTGTGAGCGGGCGGCCCTGCCCGCCCCACCAGATTTCCCGCTCCGCAAAAAAGCGGGACGAAATTTCCGATTTGCCCTTGACAGCGGGTGACATTGTGTTTAATATTAGTAAGGATTATTATCGGTAGGAGCATAACCTCCCGCCGGTTATATCTGACGCAATATTTTGCGCGATCACCCAAGCAACAACACAACATAGGAGGAATGCACTATGACCGTAACAGGCTGGATCGTGGCAGCTGCCGCGTTCCTGGTGGCGGCGGTGGTCTTTTTCCTCCTCGGCATTCGCTACCGCAAGGGCGTAGCGGAAAAAGAAATCTCCAGCGCGGAGGACGAAGCCACGCGCATCATCAACGAGGCCATTAAAAGCTCTGAAAACAAGAAAAGAGAGGCACTTCTTGAAGCAAAAGAAGAGATTTTGAAAAACCGCAGCGAATACGAGAAGGAAGTCAAGGAACGCCGCGCCGAGCAGCAGAAGCAGGAGCGCCGTCTGCAGCAAAAAGAGGAAAATCTCGATCACAAGACCGAGATGATCGAAAAGAAGGAGGAGGCCCTGGCCCAGAAGCACGCCGCCATGGACAAGGAGCAGGAGGAGATCAACCTCATCAAGCGCAGCCAGACGGAAATGCTGGAGCGCATCTCCGGCTTCACGGCGGATCAGGCCAAGGATTACCTCATCGCCCAGGTGGAGTCCGAGGTGACCCACGAGACGGCGCTGAAGATCAAGGAGATCGAGGCCCGGGCCAAGGACGAGGCCGACCAGCGCGCCCGCGAGATCGTGGCCACCGCTATCCAGCGCTGCGCCGCTGACCACGTGGCGGAGATCACCGTCAGCGTCGTGCCCCTGCCCAACGACGAGATGAAGGGCCGCATCATCGGCCGCGAGGGCCGCAACATCCGCACACTGGAAACACTGACCGGCGCGGATCTTATCATCGACGACACCCCCGAGGCCATCACCGTGTCCTGCTTCGAGCCGGTGCGCCGGGAGGTCGCCCGGCTTGCGCTGGAGAAGCTCATCGCCGACGGGCGCATCCACCCCACCCACATCGAGGAGATGGTGGAGAAGGCCCGCCGCGAGGTGGACGGCGTTATCCGCGCCGAGGGCGAGCGCGCCGTGCTGGAGACCGGTGTCCGCGGACTGCACCCGGAGCTGCAGAAGCTGCTGGGCAAGCTGCATTACCGCACCAGCTACGGCCAGAACGTGCTGCAGCACTCCATCGAGGTGTCCCATATCGCCGGCATGATGGCCGCCGAGCTGGGCGCTGATGTGAACGCCGCCAAGCGCGCCGGTCTGCTCCACGACATCGGCAAGGCGTTGGATCACGAGTTCGAGGGCACCCACGTGGCGCTGGGTGTGGAATACGCCCGCAAGTACCGCGAAAAAGAGGACATCATCCACGCCATCCAGGCTCACCACGGTGACGTGGAGTGCAAGACGCTGGTGGCCTGCCTGGTGCAGGCGGCGGACGCCATTTCCGCGGCCCGCCCCGGCGCGCGCCGTGAGAACCTGGAGAACTACATCAAGCGTCTGCAGAAGCTGGAGGAGATCACCGGCTCGTATCCCGGCGTGGAGAAGAGCTATGCCATTCAGGCCGGCCGCGAGGTTCGCGTCATGGTCAAGCCCGAGCAGGTCAGCGAGGACGAGATGGTCATCCTGGCCCGGGAGCTGGCCAAGCGTATCGAGAGTGAGCTGGAATACCCCGGCCAGATCAAGGTCCACGTCCTGCGGGAGACGAAGGTCGTGGAGTACGCCAAGTAAAAATTCCCTGTTCGGAAAACCCGGTGTGCGTTGCACACCGGGTTTTGTTCTGCTATAATAACCGCGAAGAGGAAAGAAAAACACCGCGCTTTTGGGGAGGATATAGTATGAAACGTGTGTTGGCTACCGCCTTGCTTTTGGCCCTGCTCCTGACACTGACCGCCTGCGCCGCACTGAAAAAGGAGAACACCGATCCTTTGGAGGGGCCGGGACAGACGGAGCAGCAGGAGCAGCAGGAGCAGCATCTTACCGCCGACGTACCGGAGACAAAGACGTGGCAGCGCAGCCACGGTGCGGTGTGGGGCAGCGACCCCACCCCTGTCAGCGCCTCCTTTGAGCGCATCAGCGGCGCGGCGGATAAGGGCATGACCGTGGGACAGGAGCTGCTGCTTTTGGATTTCATGGACTGCTATTATCAGTCCATCTCCGCGCTGGAGGTCATTGACCCCTCCGATCTGTTCACCACTGTGGACGAGACGGTGTACCACAAGACTATCTGGCACGACCTGTGCATCATCCGCCGCCTGTCACCCATCGACCTGACGATGACCTCCTATAGCTATTCCCTGCGCTGCACGTCCCTCGAGCCGTCTCCGGAGACGGAAGGCGACGTGGATATGGTGCTGAAGGAGAGTAACGTGGTCTACTTCGCCGGGCTGGACGGTATTCCCTCTGAGCAGTTCGGCATCAAGCATACGTTTACGCTCCGCAGCGTCGGCGGCGACCGCTGGCGCATCGTCTCTCACGTGTCCGACGACAACGCCTATTACAGCGCAGACTATGACCGCACTACCCGGCAGGACAACCATTTTCCCGCCATCACCGACTACATCGAGGCCCGCCGCGACCTGCCCCGGGAGGGGCTGACCGTCGCCGTCACCGCCGACCACCCCTATGACCGGCAGGCCGCCCGGGCGTATATGCTGGCCTATGTGGGACGGCGCAATCCCGGCTTTATGGCCTATGATGACTACGGCGGCAACTGCATGAACTTCGGCTCGCAGGTGCTGCTGGCCGGCGGCATTCCTATGGATACCTCCGGCGGCTATGAGACGGGCTGGTACTGGTTCAGCCAGCACAGCACCACCCTGCCCTGGGTCAATGTGGGCTGGTTCTTGGACTACGCCGCGGCGGAGCGGGAGCACGGCCTGGCGGCGGTGGTCAACGCACCCTATTTCAGCGGTGAGACCGGCGACATCATCACCATGGGCGTGGATGAGCCGGCCAACCATACGACGGTCATTCTGGATGTGATCCGGGATGAAAACGGCCTGCCCATCGACTATCTGCTGTGCTCCAACACGGCGGATCTGCGGAATTTCCCCGCGTCGGCGTACTATTATACCAATCGCCAGCTGACAAAAATTATTGGTTGGAACGAGTGAAAAAGTTGCAAAAATGAGCTGAAAATGCGAAGGAGGCGTGTTTTACGGAGTTCAAAGTATTGGCACTGGGCGACGTGGCCAGCGAGACGGGCTTGACACTGTTGGAGAAGAAGCTCCGGGCTTTCAAGCGGGAGCAGGGTATCGATTTCACCGTGGTCAACGGGGAGAACCTCTCCGGCAGCGGTCTGACGCGGGATCAGGCGCAGGCGCTGTTTGCCGCCGGGGCGGACGTGATCACCCTGGGCAATCACACCTTCGGCAAGCCTCAGATCGCGTCCTATTTAGACGATGAAGCGTATATTCTGCGGCCCGCCAACTTCACGGGCCGCGCCCCGGGACACGGGTATCTGCGGGTGGATTTAGGGGTGGTTTCCGTTGCGATTTTTCCACTTATCGGACGCTGTGTCCTGGATTTTAACGCGGATAATCCGTTTTTTACGGCGGACAAGCTGCTGAAAACAGAGGAGAAGGCCACATTCACGCTGGTGGAATTTCACGCACAGGCCACCAGCGAAAAGCTGGCGCTGGCCTATTATTTAGATGGTCGGGTGTCGGCTCTGTGGGGCACGCACACCCATGTGCCCACCGCGGATATGCGGGTGTTCAAAAAGGGAACGGGCTACGTGACAGACCTTGGTATGACAGGGCCGGACGAGTCGGTGCTGGGCGTTGAGCCGGCCCAGTCCATGGAGTTTTTCCTGGGCGGGCTGCCGGGCCGCTACCGGGCGGCGGAAGGGCCGTGTACCGCCCAGGGGTGCGTGTTTACCCTGAACAGCGACACGGGATTGTGCGAAAAAGTGGATAGAATAGAGATTAAATAACCACAAATCGAGAAAAACGGACTGGAAAAATCTTTAATAAACTTGAATACAGGAGTGAAAAATATACCTATGTCAGTGGAAAAAGTGAGAGAATACTTGAAACCCTACGGCGTGGCCGACCGCATGCGGGAATTTGAGGTGTCCAGCGCCACGGTGGAGCTGGCGGCCATGGCCGTGGGCGTGGAGGGCGCGCGGATCGCCAAGACCCTGAGCTTCAAGATCGGGGAAGCTCCCATCCTCATCGTGGCCGCAGGAGACGCCAAGGTGGACAACAGCAAGTACAAGCATTTCTTCGGCACGAAGGCCAAGATGCTCACCCACGAGGAGGCGGTGGAGCGCATCGGCCACGCTGTGGGCGGTGTGTGTCCCTTTGCCCTGCCCGACGATGTGAAAACGTATCTGGACGTGTCGCTGAAGCGGTTCGACACCGTGTTCCCCGCTGTGGGCAGCGCCGCCAGCGCCATTGAGCTGACCTGCGACGAGCTGGAGCGCTGCTGCGGCAAGAACTTCGTCCAGTGGGTGGACGTGTGCAAGGGCTGGCAGCCGGAGGAGGCCTGACGTGGTGCGGGTACTGCACGCGGCGGACCTCCATCTGGACAGCGCCTTCGGCGCGCTGACGGCGGAGCAGGCCCGGCAGCGCCGGGCGGAGAGCCGCCGCAGCCCGGAGCGGCTGGTGGAGTGGGCCAACGACCACGGGGTGCAGCTTCTGCTGCTGGCGGGAGATCTGTTCGACGGCGGCGAGCTGCGGGGCGACACCGCGCCGCTGCTGGCCCGGGCACTGGGCGCCTTCCGGGGCAGGGTGGTCATAGCCCCCGGCAACCACGACCCCTACACGCCGGACGGGCCGTATGCCCGGACGCTGTGGCCGGACAATGTGCATGTCTTTACGGAGGACCGGATGCAGGCCGTCACGTTCCCGGAGCTGGGCTGCACCGTATACGGCGCGGCCTTTACAGCCCCTGAGATGCCGGAGGACCACGTGCTGGCGGGGTTCACCGCCCCGGAGGACGGACTGGTCCACATCGGCCTGCTCCACGGCGACGTTACCGGCGGCGACAGCCGCTACCGTCCGCTGACCACGGCATCCATCGCCGCCAGCGGGCTGGATTATCTGGCGCTGGGCCATGTCCACGGCTGCACCGGCGCGGTGCGGGCGGGACGGGTGACATACGGCTACTGCGGCTGTCCGGAGGGCCGGGGCTTTGATGAGCTGGGGGACAAGGGCTTTCTGTACGGCGACATCGGGCCGGGGACGGCGGAGCTGCGGTTCGTAGCCTTCGCCCGCCGCCGCTACCGTATTTGGGAGGCAGACGTCACCGATGGCGATCCGTTGGCCGCCGTGGAGCGGCTGCTGCCCCAGGACACGGCGGAGGATATATGCCGGCTGCGGCTGGTGGGAACACCGGAAGAGCCGGTGCGGCTGCCGCTGCTGCAGCAGTCACTGGAGGGGCGGTTTTTCGCCCTGCAGCTGCGGGATGAGACCACCGTGCGCCGGGAGATATGGGACAAGTGCGGCGAGGACACGCTAAGGGGACTCTTTTTGCAGGAGCTGCGGCGGGAGTACGACGGCGGGGACGACGAGACACGCCGGCGCATCGAGCTGGCCGCACGGTTCGGCGTGGCCGCTATGGACAACAGGGAGGTATGACCGTGAAGCGTATTCTGATGATCGGCACAGGCGGCACCATCGCCAGCGAGATGACACCCTCCGGGCTGACGCCGGAGCTGAACAGCGACCAGCTTTTGTCCTTCGTGCCCCGGATCGGGGAGCTGTGCCACGTGGACTGCATCCAGCTATACAGCCTGGACAGCACCAACATCCGCCCGGCCCACTGGCTGGGCGCGGCACAGACCATCCGGGAGCGGTATGACGACTATGACGGCTTTGTCATCTCCCACGGCACGGACACCATGGCCTACACCGCCGCGGCGCTGAGCTATCTCATCCAGGGCAGTCCCAAGCCCATTATCCTCACCGGGGCGCAGAAGCCGATATGGTTTGACGGCACGGACTCCAAGCGCAACCTGACGGACGCGTTCTTATACGCCTGCCGGGGCTGCGGCGGCGTGCAGATCGTGTTCAACGGCAAGGTGATCCTGGGTACGCGGGCGCGAAAGACCTGCTCCAAGAGCTTTCAGGCGTTTTCCAGCGTGAATTATCCCGACCTGGCGGTGGTGCAGGACGAGCATCTGCTGCAATATATGCGGTGCGCCTGCTATCCCCGGCCGCTGTTCTACGACAGGCTGGACGATAACGTGGGGCTGCTGAAGCTGATCCCCGGCACGCCGGCGGCGGTGCTGGAATTTATGCTGGAGCGGTATGACGGGCTGGTCATCGAGTCCTTCGGCGTAGGCGGTCTGCCGGAATACGAGGGGGACGACAGCTATTACGACATCATCCGCCGGGGCGTGGAGCGGGGCAAGATCGTGGTCATGACCACCCAGGTGCCCAACGAGGGCAGCGACCTGACGGTGTATCACGTGGGCGGGCGGCTGAAAAGCACGCTGCGGCTGCTGGAGGCATACGACATGACCACGGAGGCGGCGGTGGCCAAGCTGATGTGGATACTGGGACGCACCCGGGACTTTGACGAGGCGGAGAAGCTGTTTTACCGGCCCGTGGCCCGGGATATATTATATGAGAACTGAGGACAGGACCTCCGGCTGCGGTCGGAGGTCCTGGTGTTTTGTTGGGGGCGCGCCTGCGGAGGGTCAGGTCCTGCGGTAGGCGGTGGGGAGAAGGCCGTACTGCTCCTTGAAGGCGGCGGTGAACTTGCTTTGGCTCTCGTAGCCCACCTGACGGGCGATCTCCGCCACGCTCAGGCCCGTCTCCCGCAGCAGCTGGGATGCCTTTTCCAGCCGGTGCTCCTTCAGGTGGGCGGCGATGGACGTGCCATACACCGATTTGAACACCTCTTTCAGTGTGGTGGGGTTGATGGGGTACAGGTGGGCCAGCTCGTCAATGGTGATGCGCCGGTCCATGTGCTCCGTCAGGTAGTCGTGTATCTCCCGGATGAGCTGCACCTGCTCCGCCTGGGAGCGCCACTGGGGACAGGCCACGTCCATGACCTGCTCGACCATCTCGTGGAGCAGCCGGGCCTGGGCAGTGTCGGCGGCGTGGTAGTACACCTCCTTGCCGTCCCGCCGCGTGACCAGCAGTCCGCTGTCCCGAAGTGTCCGCAGGTGGTGGGACACGGCGGGGCTGGACATATCCATCATGGCGGCGATGTTCACCACGCACTCCTCGCAGTGGCACAGCAGCCAGAAGATGCGGATGCGGTTGGCGTCGCCCAGCTGGCGAAAAATGTCCGCCAGTCGCTGGAAGGTATCCGCCCTGTCCAGCAGCTGGCGGATCACGTCGGTATGGGTGGGCTCTTCGCCGTGGTAGTGGGGCAGCTGACGGTCATCCATGTCGGTATCCTCCCTTTTCGCCCGAACGGAAATGCTTTTCGCCCCTTTGGCAGAGAGTGGGGCGGAGCTGTTGACTTTTGGGCGCAGGGACAGTATACTACGGCCATGATGATTAAACAAGTGCTTAATGGTAAGACTACCGGCACGGAGAGGAGCATACCCATGAAAAAGACGTACAGCATTGAAGTGGACTGCGCCAACTGCGCCAACCTGATGGAGGAGGCCGCGGGCAAGACCGAGGGCGTGGCTTCCGCCGTGGTGAACTTCATGACCCAGAAGATGATCGTGGAATTTGCCGAGGGTGCGGACGTGAAGGCCACCATGAAGGCCGTTCTGAAGGCCTGCAAGAAGGTCGAGCCTGACTGCGAGATCGAGCTGTAAGACATATTCAGCCGCGCCCTGCACCGATGCAGGGTGCGTTTTCTCCCATCGAGGAAAGGAGCGGGACTATGACGAAGAAACAGAAAAAGATGCTCTCGCGCATCCTGATCACCGCCGTCATGCTGGCGGCGCTGTACTTTCTGCCGGTGACGGGCTGGCCGCGGCTGGCGCTGTATCTGGCGGCGTACCTGGTCATCGGCTATGACATCCTGAAAAAGGCGGGGCAGGGTATCCTGAACGGCCGGGTGTTCGACGAGAACTTCCTCATGGCCGTGGCCACCGTGGGCGCGTTCGCGCTGGCCATCTATGAGAAGAGCGGCGACTACAACGAGGCCATCGCCGTCATGCTGTTCTATCAGATCGGCGAGCTGTTCCAGAGCTACGCCGTGGGCAAGAGCCGGAAGAACATCAGCGCATTGATGGACATCCGCCCGGACTACGCCAACGTGGAGCGGGACGGCCAGCTGGTGCAGGTCGATCCGGACGAGGTGGCCGTGGGCACGGTCATCGTGGTTCAGCCCGGTGAAAAAGTCCCCATCGACGGCGTGGTGGTGGAGGGCAGCTCCACCCTGAACACCAGCGCCCTCACCGGCGAGAGCTTGCCCCGGGACGCCTGCGAGGGGGACGAGATCATCAGCGGCTGCATCAACATGACGGGCCTTCTGAAGATCCGCACCACCAAGGCGTTCGGCGAGTCCACCGTGTCCAAGATCCTGGAGCTGGTGGAGAACTCCAGCTCCCGCAAGTCCCGCAGCGAGGACTTCATCGCCAAGTTTGCCCGCGTCTACACCCCCGCCGTGTGCTACAGCGCTCTGGCGCTGGCGGTGCTGCCCCCGGTGATCCGGCTGATCGGCGGCATGGACGGCCAGTGGGAGCAGTGGGTCTACCGTGCGCTGACGTTCCTGGTCACCAGCTGCCCCTGCGCGCTGGTGGTCAGCATCCCCCTGAGCTTCTTCGCCGGTATCGGCGGCGCCAGCAAGGAGGGCGTGCTCATCAAGGGGTCTAACTATCTGGAGACGCTGTCCCAGGTGAAAACCGTGGTGTTCGACAAGACCGGCACGCTGACGAAGGGCGTGTTTGAGGTCACCGCCGTCCACCACAGCGACATGGACGAGAGCAAGCTGCTGGAGTACGCAGCGCTGGCGGAGTGCGCGTCGTCCCATCCCATCAGCAAGAGCTTGCAGAAGGCTTACGGCAAGGCCATCGACCGCAGCCGCGTCACCGACATTCAGGAGATCAGCGGCCACGGCGTCACCGCCTGCGTGGACGGCCATACAGTGGCGGCGGGCAACAGCAAGCTGATGACCCAGCTGAACATCCCGTACCACGACTGCCACAGCGTGGGCACGATCATCCACATGGCGGTGGATGGACAGTACGCCGGCCACATCGTTATCTCCGATGTGGTGAAGCCCCACGCCAGGGAGGCGCTGGCGCAGCTGCATAAGGCCGGGGTGAGCAGGACCGTTATGCTCACCGGCGACGCCAAAAAGGTGGCGGAGGCCGTGGCAGCGGAGCTGGGCGTGGACGAGGTCCACAGCGAGCTGCTCCCCGGCGACAAGGTGGCCCAGGTGGAGGCGCTGCTGGCGCAGCAGAAGGGCCGGGATAAGCTGGCCTTCGTGGGCGACGGCATCAACGATGCGCCGGTGCTGAGCCGGGCTGACATCGGCATCGCCATGGGCGCGATGGGATCTGACGCCGCCATCGAGGCCGCCGACATCGTGCTGATGGACGACGACCCTGCCAAGATCAGCAAGGCCATCAAAATTTCCCGCAAGTGCATCGGCATCGTGTATCAGAACATCGTGTTCGCGCTGGCGGTGAAGTTCGCGTGCCTGGTGCTGGTGGCCGTGGGCGCGGCGGATATGTGGGCCGCTATCTTCGCCGACGTGGGCGTGATGGTGCTGGCGGTGCTGAACGCCATCCGCGCCCTGCGGGTGCATGATCTGTAATGACAGGAATGAGATAAAGAAGGAAGCCCCGGCCGACGGCCGGGGCTTCCTTCTTGTAGAGGGGTAGTATGGAAAAGAAATGGTATCGGGGTCAGGCCTGCACACGGTTTTCCCGCGTCCAGGTGGTCATGTCCAGATGGGGATAGCGCTTACGCAGCTCAGGCATCTCGCCCTTCAGGTCGCCCAAAGCGGCGATGCGGTTGATGAGGGCCAGGTCGGCGGCGGACATGGTGTGGGAGCAGTCGCTGCCGCAGGACGCGCAGTGGTAGGTGCGGGCCTCCTCGTTATAGACCACAGAGCTGCTGCCGCAGACGGCGCACCGGTTCATCTTAGAAATCAAAGCCATAAGTAATTACCTCCATTCATTTGCTTCGTTTGACTGTCCTTATATTAGCACAAAGCTATTGAGTTGTAAAACGCATAATTGTACTTGCAAGTATGAGGAAAAGTATGATAAGATAGAGGGCAAGAAGGAGGTGGCATCATGAGCGTGTCCAAATATCAGATGTTCGTCAAGACGGTGGAGTGCGGCAGCTTTTCCAAGGCAGCGGAGGCGCTGAACTTCACCCAGTCCGGCGTGAGCCACGCGGTGCAGGCGCTGGAGGACGAGTTGGGCGTCACGCTGCTGAGCCGCAACCGGGGCGGCGTGGTGCTGACGGCGGACGGCCGCGCCCTGCTGCCCAAGATCGAGCGGCTGTGCGCCGCCCACCGGGCGCTGATGCAGTCGGCGGCGGATCTGAAGGGCATGGACGCGGGCCTTGTGAAGGTGGCCACGTTCTCCAGCGTGTCCGCCCAGTGGCTGCCGTCTATCCTCAAGAGCTTCGGGGAGCTGTATCCCAATATTGAGTTTGAGGTGGTCACCGGCGATTTCTACGGCCAGAGCGAGGAGTGGATCTTGCAGGGCAAGGTGGACTGCGGCTTTCTGCGGCTGCCGTCTGCCAAGCGGCTGCAGACGTACCCCCTGCACCGGGACGAGCTGGTGGTGGTGACGCCCTGCGGCCACCCGCTGGCGGGGAACAACACGTTTCCCCTGCAGGCGCTGGCCAGCGAGCCTTTCATCCGGCTGGAGGAGGGCGACGACTATGAGATCACGGCGGCGCTGGACCGGATGGACGTGCGGCCCAACGTCCGCTATACCGCCCGGGAGGACCGGACCATGCTGGCCATGGTGTCCAAGGGACTGGGCATCAGCCTGCTGCCGGAGCTGA
>ERZ827168.3049-NODE-3049-length-17908-cov-3.785806_pt1 | contig 17908 bp, 9 predicted proteins | sample MGYA00519868_ERZ827168 | MGnify/ENA primary metagenome ERZ827168 (study PRJEB31778, sample SAMEA3449271) | human gut metagenome | biome: human gut; feature: human-associated habitat; material: faeces | place: United Kingdom | collected 2010/2012 ...
CCGATTTTACGGACGAGGCCGCTAATTTAAAATTGAAAGTAGCTCAAGAAGAATTAAAAATCGTTGACAGAGAGAGAAAGAAAATAGAAAATAAAATAAGACAAACTTTAGGAAGAATATATACGAATAGAGTCGAAACTACTATAGCTTTAGAATTAATATGGGATGAAGTGACTATTACAAATAATTCCGTTATGCCTATAGTTTTAAAAGAGGATGACCCTTCGACTCCTTATGACGATAGTATTATTACAAATAAAGTGCAGGTTTCAAGCAGAACTGTGACAGAAGATTGGAAAGGACAGCAATTTATTCCTCAAGGAGCGGCGGGCGCAGAAGAGAATGTTCCTCCAGGATATAAAGATAAAACTGATAGATGGCAAACTTATACAAAAACGGACACTCAAGATAATTAGGAATTAAGTAAAAGATACGAAGCGATAAAAAAAGGAAGTTATCAAATAGGAAAAATATCGGCGGCGGTAGCGTTAGACGGAAGATGGACGAGAGTTTATGACGAGAGAGGAAATCCAGTAATAACTAACGGAACGAGTTATGTTAGAGAATATCATCCCGTATCTGCAGAAGAGATAAGAAATGTTACTTCTTTAGTTCAAGCCGCTATAGGTTATAATTTGAAAAGAGGAGACCAGGTAAGCGTTACGCATCTTCAATTTGACCATTGGGATAGATTTGACGCTGAAGATGCGAGAATCATGCGAAACAATTTTATAAAGAAAACTTTAGTTATAGCTATGATTTCATTACTTGCATTATTTATATTAGTATTAATTGTTAGAGCGATACAAAAAGAACTTGCAAGAAGACGCAGACTCAGAGAAGAAGAGCTTGAAAGAAAGCAAATGGAAATGCGTAGACAGGCTATGATGAATGTAAATGAAGAGCCTATTACGGAAATGAATTTGGAAGACGCCGCTAGAAAGAAACTTATGGAAGAGGTTATAAGAGTGAGCCATGAAAGACCAGAAGATGTGGCGCAGTTATTAAGAACTTGGATGGCGGACGATAAACAATAAAAAATTATAAAATTAATATAAAAAATATTGAGTTATAAAATAGGAGATATATTATGGCTACGGCTAATAAAGAAAAAGAAAATGATAAAAAACAGAGAGTTTTAAGCGGGCGTCAAAAAGTCGCTATATTTCTTGTTTCTTTAGGAATGGAAACTTCAAGCGAAATATTTAAACATTTGAGAGAAGAAGAAATAGAGCAAATTACTTTTGATATAGCGAGACTTGAAAATATCGAATCTGCCGATAAGGATGCCGTTTTTAGAGAATTCCAAGAGATGATGATAGCTCAGGATTTTATAACTCAAGGCGGTATAGATTACGCGAGAGATTTATTAGAGCGTTCGGTTGGAAGTCAAAAGGCAAGCGATATTATAAATAGATTAACTTCTTCGCTTCAAGTTAGACCTTTTGATTTTATAAGAAGAACTGACCCAGCTCATTTGCTTAACTTTATACAAGGCGAGCATCCGCAAACTATAGCGCTTATTTTGGCTTATTTGGAAGCTCCAAAAGCTGCAAGTATATTAGGCTCATTGCCTTCGGAAATTCAACCCGATGTTGCAAAAAGAATTGCAATAATGGATAGAACTTCTCCAGAGGTTTTAAGAGAGGTTGAAAGAGTTCTTGAAAGAAAATTATCTACTCTTGCAAGCGAAGATTTCACGAGCGCTGGAGGAGTCGATGCTATAGTTGAAATTATTAACAGCGTAGACAGAGCTACTGAAAAAAGTATTATTGAGAATTTGGAAGAGGATGACCCAGAACTTGCAGAAGAGATTAAGAAACGCATGTTCGTATTTGAAGATATTGTTCTTCTTGACGATAGAGCGATACAGAAAGTTTTACGCGAAGTTGATTCTAACGATTTGGCTAAAGCGCTTAAAAGCGTTGATTCGGACGCTCAAGATAAGGTTTATAGAAATATGTCTAAAAGAGCGGCGGCATTGCTTAAAGAAGATATGGATTATATGGGACCTGTTAGACTTAAAGATGTCGAAGAAGCTCAGCAGAAAATCGTTAATATTATTCGTAAATTGGAAGACCAAGGCGATATTGTTATTGCTCGCGCTGGCGAAGACGAAATGGTTGTTTGATATTATATTAGGAGTTATTTATGCCAGAAAAGGTTTTTAAAGCTAAAAGTATAGTTGAACTTACTCAAAAAGTTAATATAGCAGTTCCTCATAATGTTTCAAAAGAAGAATTGGATTACGAGGAAGCGCAAGAAGAATATAGAGGTCCTTCAATAGAAGAAATCGAAGCGGAAATTGCGGGAATAAGGGCGAAATGGGAAGAAGATTTAAGAGATATGAGAAGAAAAGCCTCCGATGAAGCGGACAGAATAATGGAAGACGCTAAAAATCAGGCTTTTGAAATTTTTAAATCGAAACAAAACGAAGCTCATGTTATTTCAGAACAGGCTAAAGTTGACGCTTCAAAAATAATTCAAGATGCAAACGCCGAAAAGGCTAAAATAGAAAGCGAATCAGAATCTATTAGAGATGCAGCTTATAAAGAAGGTTATGCGAAAGGATATGACGAAGGTTTTGAAAAATCATTTTCCGATAGCAATAACGATTTAACAAAATTGGCGGAGCAGTTAAGAAAAATTTTAGGCGAGACTATTAATAAAAGAAACGAAATAATAGACGCCGCCGAAGCTCAAGTTATAGAGGTTGCCGTTCTTATAGCAAAACGAGTGGTTAAAATGCTAACCGAAAGAGATAAAGGAATAGTTATAAGAAATATTCAAGAAGCTTTAAGAAGAATTAATGAAGGTGCTTCTATGATCCGTACAAAGGGAGAGCCGGGAACCGGTGATATCGTCCAGGCTGTCCGTCATATGAGAATGATGAACAGTGAAATTGCCCGGATCAAAGGAATGCGTGAAGATGAGCTCTTTGAGGCAGCAAAGCAGCTTCAGGTTCCATTTGACCTTGTTCTCTATGTCCATGAAAACGGAAAACTTCCGGTCGTAAACTTCGCAGCCGGCGGTGTCGCAACTCCTGCAGATGCAGCCCTGATGATGCAGTTGGGAGCAGAAGGTGTCTTCGTCGGCTCCGGTATCTTCAAGTCCGGTAATCCGGCAAAACGTGCCGCTGCCATCGTTCAGGCTGTAACAAATTATACTGATGCAAAACTGATCGCTGAACTTTCCGCAGATCTCGGAGAAGCCATGGTCGGTATCAATGAGCAGGAAATCGCACTTCTTATGGCTGAAAGGGGTAAATAAGACTATGACGATTGCAGTTCTTGCCCTGCAGGGGGCATTCATAGAACATGAGCATATGCTCCAGAAGCTCGGTGCAGATACCATCGAACTCAGAAAAGCTGGTGATCTGCAAAAAGACTTCGACGGTCTCATTCTTCCCGGTGGTGAAAGCACCGTCCAGGGAAAACTTCTGCATGATCTTGATATGTTTGAACCTTTAAAAGAAAAAATCTGCTCCGGTATGCCGGTTCTCGCAACCTGTGCAGGAATGATCCTGCTTGCTTCGGATATTGCCGGTCAGGAGGAATCCTACTTCGGGACTCTTCCCATGACAGTCAGACGAAATGCCTATGGACGTCAGCTCGGCAGTTTCCATACTACTGCCAACGCCAACGGAATTGGTGAAATTTCTATGACTTTCATCCGTGCACCTTATGTGGAAAGCGTTCATGCTGATGCAGCCGGAGAAAAACCGGAAGTTTTAAGTGTCGTACAGGATCGGATCGTCGGAGTAAAATATCACAATCAGATGGCATTTGCATTTCATCCGGAACTGGATCAGGATACAAAGATCCATGAAACATTTCTTGGAATGATCCATAAATAACCTGGTGAAATAAACTGCTATTTATTATATAAATCAGTAGTTCACTCACTAACAAAACAGTTGACTTACTGACAAAACAGACGGGATCAGAACCGTATCACTTACGTTCCGAATCCCGTCTGTTTTTCCTTCTATTTACAACACTTTTATTCTTTATTATGCCTTTGTAGATGTTTCATCAACACCGTCCACTTCATATTATGCAGCAGCATTTGCATTGATACTGTCTATTACTCTTTTAATTCCCATCCATACTGTTATATCCTTAAAAATCTCAACGACACTTCCCTGATCAGTAAATGGTGCTTCCTGAAGAACTGAAAAATCTTTCAGCATTCCATTATGCACGATATATTCTACAATCTGGTTCACAAAATAAATCTGTCTGCTATCAAGATTCGTATCCGTCAGATATTCTGAAAATGCTTCCTTTGCCGCATTCATATCAAGTCCCACAATCTCACGAACAAATTCGCCCAATGGCTTTTCCCCTATTTCCTGTTCGTAATCAGACCTTGTTCCAACTTCTTTCCACAAAATTTTTTCCAGACTCTCTATATCTGTACTAGTCAGTGGCTGATTTGTCTTAAGCTTTGCAATAGCAATATTATCCTGATGCTGTCGGATATAAAACTCTGCTTTTGCCTTATAATTCTTCAGCTCGTCATTCTCAAGTTCCGCTTCTTTCCACTCGATTGACAATACATCATCTTCAAAATTCGTATCATAGCGTCTTTTCTGTCCTGGGATATATTTCATCAGATTACGCAACTTTTCTCTGATTTCTTCAAATTCATCCACTCCGGCCTCTTCAACATAATCCGTAGTAAGAATCTGTTGGATCAGATCTGTCTGTGCCTGGATCTCAGGAATATTAGCCACACCTGCTACTCCTTTTACTTTCTTTCGCAGATCTCCTCTTGCTTTTATATCCTTTTTTCCCATCAGATATGCAAGCTCTATCCTATACATCAATGCATCAAATCTGACTGCATTTGCCTCGTCCTCTTCCGGCTGAATCAGTGGAGAAACTTCCTCTTTTACAGTCACGGTATCTCCATAAGTAAGAGCCTGATAATTCGTCTCATCAGAATACATTTCAACGTATTTCAGGTGCTGCCGTACTGCGAAATTATCTCTTGGTAATTTCTGTACTCTTTCGCTCATTTCCCTGACCAGAGCATTTCTGTATGCAATCAGACGATCTGTCTGATATTCTGCCGACTGAAGCTGATATGTAATTTCAAACTTCAAATTAAAAACTGCACTTTGAAGAGCGATCATCTTCGCCGATGCCCGTCCCTTATTTAAACGGAAAAATTCAAAATTCCCACAGAAATCAAAAATGTAAAATTTCTGTTTATCCTCACCATCCAACTGCTCCGGGCAAAGTCTTGTACCGCGTCCGATCATTTGCCAAAATTTTGCCTTACTCATGACTTTTTTGAAAAAGACCAAATTCAAAATCTCCGGTACATCAATCCCTGTATCCAACATATCAACTGAAATTGCAATCTGTGGCATCTTCTTCGGATCCGCAAACTCATCAATCGCACTTTGTGCATAGGTCATTCGATTATCAATTACTCGTGCATAATCTGGAAGATATGGATACTCTTTATTAAATACTTCCAGTATCTTTTCTGCATGATTATGATTCTTCGCAAAAATAATTGTCTTACCTAATTTCTGACCATACTCAATCTTAATTCCTTCTGTCATTAAAATATTTAATGCCTGCCTGATCGTATCTTCATTAAAAATCCAGGTATTTAATTCAGAGGAAGAAATAACTTCAGGAATCTTGCCCTCTTCATCCACAAAGGTTCTTTCATATTCTTCTTTTTCTTCTTCCGACAATTCATCATAGACAATTCCCTGATCAATAAATTTTAACTTTGATTCAATCGAAATATAATCTACAAGATACTCATCTTTTACCGCCTGAGCAAGATCATATCCATAAGTCGGCACCCCATCTTCTAATTCAAACACTTCATAGGTATTCTTGTCAATTTCAGACTTGGGGGTTGCTGTCAATCCTATCAATGGAGCATCAAAATAATGGAAAATATCCTTATATTTATTATAGATCGACCGGTGTGCCTCATCGCAAATCACAAGATCAAAGTGACCACAAGTAAAAAGCTTTCCCTCTTTATCGTTTACAACATCAATGCAGTTGATCATCGTCTGATACGTAGAAAAGACGCAATGTGCATTATAATTATCTTTTTCTTCTACAAGATTTGTGCAGGAAAGACTGGGAAGCAGATTAACAAAACTTCTCTTTGCCTGCGTAACAAGAGAATTACGGTCTGCAAGGAATAAAATATTCTTTACCCACCCGGCATCCAACAGAATCTTACATAAAGCAATCACCGTTCTTGTCTTACCTGATCCTGTTGCCATAACAAGCAAGGCTTTTCTGCGGTTCTTTTCATCTAAACTGCTACATACTGCCTTAATTGCCGCCTCCTGATAATAGCGTCCTGCGATATTTTTATCCACCGTAACATTCTTAAGGCTTGTCCTCATCGCCAGCAGATTAAACCACTTTTCCAAATCTCTTTTTGAATAAATGAAAGAGCATTTTCTTTCAGGATATTGTCCGTCTATAATATGCGTTTCAAATCCATTCGTAAGGAAAATAACCGGTCTTCTTCCACACTCTTTTTCTATAATATCTGCATATAATTTTGCCTGCTGCCGTCCCACAGCCACATCTGCACACGTTCTTTTCGCTTCAATAATTGCCAGCGGTCGGTGCATATCATCATAAAGAACATAATCTGCATAACCTGTTCCTGATTTATTTGCCATTCCTGAAAGAGGGACTTCATTTATCCAGTCCTTTCCTTCTGTCCATCCGGCATCTGTAAGCATAGCATCTATATAGAGCTTTCTTGTATCATATTCTGACAGATCAAGCGGCTTTGGTGTATAGGTCTGCTGCTGCTCCTGTCTTCTTGCTGAAAGTTCTTCCTTCAATGAAGCATTTTCTTTCAGTAACTTCTGCAGATCAAGTCCCTGCTGAGCTGTCTTTTCCTGCTCTTTTACTAATTCTTCTTTTATCGCATCAGCAGCTTCTTTGGATTCCTTTGCTTTTTTAGCTCTCAACGTGATCAATGTTGGATTAAAATCACGTTCTTCATATTCCTTTGCATAACAATACGCCACATAATCAAGAAAAATATATAAATTTTCAAGACAAAGCATCGCCTCATCTTTTCCTAACTTTCTGTTGCTATGTGCTACATTATTTCCACATCTGCGGATATAATCCATTCTTTTCCAAATATCAGAACCTACAATCTGTCTGTATTCCCCTACATTCATCAAACTCTGAAGGTTATCCTGATAAGGCATTTCAAGCTCTACATCTACTGAATACATCCACTTAACTGCAAATTCCATGGCACGACGACAGTTCAGGATACAAGCTTCCGGATCAATAAGAATAACCCTTTCAGCAGATATCGCAACGTCCGCAAAAGCAGAAAATTTTGACTCATTTTTTAGATAATCGAAATTTGTAACCATACCTCGCCCCTCCGTTGACTTTACTTTCATTTGAAAGATGATCTGGTACTCGCTTCCTTGATAATAATTACTATAATGATACCACTAAAGTGGGAGTTTTAAAATGCTTTTGGTTAAACAACTTTTGATTTGGTGACTTGTTTAGCAAAATTTATGAATTCTCTTTGTAATTCTATAGGTGGTATTACCTGTTTGTATGCCTTCATTATGGCTGTATTTAGATTAGGTTGTGTTCCTGCTGGTGCAATTGCTCTAAAATGCTCTGTCATTTGATTTAATGCTTGCAGCAGGAATACTTTATCAAGTCTTTCGTCTATATCTTCCATCGCAAGCCAGCCATCATGAATGCAACCATCAAAAGTAATAATCCTCGCAAACCCTAACGAAACTCCACAGTTTGCAAATATCAAGCTTCCTTCCTTTACGAGCCTACTCTTCTTTATACCTTCTTGAATGATGTGTTCCTTAGTCGAGTTTAAATAAATACTATCTCCATCCGTTGCAGCACCTATTTTTATCCAAGGCACATCACCACCTAAAAATTGTTCTATTGGTCTTGGTGAACCGCCTCTAACAATGGTACAAAGTTCTCCTAAAGGCTCATATTTCCAATTTTTATCATTGATATTAATATCTCCGAACAACTCGACAAATCGGGCTTTGATTAAGAGGTCTAATTGCTCAAGTTCTTCCTTCCTTGAAGCAATCACCCCCTGAACCTTCTTAATGATGTTAACAATCTCAATTTGCTCATCTAGACTTCTCTTAGGAATAATCATCTGCCTCATCGCAGCCTGCGTAAGTTTCTGTCTTGTTGCACCATTTACCATTCCACCAACATCATAGAACATCAGTGAATAGCATAAGTAATCTACATCCAATCCAGCTTTAGGTTTCAAAACATGAGCATGATTATTTACCCAACATTTTCCTGAAACTCTATAAGCAATTGGTCGTGTTTTTGATCCGAAGTTTCCACCATCTTCAGCAAGCAATACAAGTTCATCATCAAAAATAAAATCATCAACATAATCCTGTATTCCATTTGCTCCATAATATGGATAATCTCCAGAGGTTCTATCACTACCAGTTATTGGAACTCGTTGCGAATCAAGTATTTCACAACAATCTTCTAACTTCATCGAATCCATCTATCATCCCCACAAATTACAATTTGCTTTTCCTTTCTTATTTTTATTATCCACCATAAAACCTTAAACTTCCCACACTGTATCAGCCTACTTCATCATAAGTCTTGACAAATGTAATTATTATGATAATACAATTAATAGTCAACTTGTGAAGGAATAAAGCTGGGTTTCCGAATGGGAGTAGGTATATACAATACTTAAAATCCTTTGCTCCTGGAGTTGGCTATTTTTTTGATAATTTATTCTTCCAGTCATTGAGTATCGTACTCGGTGCTTTTTTATTTCATCATAAATAAAATCTATTGCCTGTTGAGAATAACTATATTGAGGCTGTGTTGAAATTAATTCCCTCTACATTTTCAATAACTTTTCAAGTTCATCCATTTCTTTTCCGATTTCATTTTCAAGTTCCCGAATATTCGCCATAATTTCAGAAGTCGGTGGATACTCTACCGGGATGTATTCTACCTCTTTATATTTATTAATACTGAGATCATACTCATTTTCTACAATATCTTTTTTCGGAACCATGAAAGATTGCTCTGTACGCTTTCTGTCCACTTCTTTTTCACGATTTTTGAATCTTTCTATAATGTCCGGGATATCATTTTCCGCAACAGGAGTCCGCTTATCATCCAAGCTAAATCCATCAGCTTTCATATCATAGAACCATACATGATCTGTTCCACCATGTTCTGTCTTTGTAAATATCAAAATTGCAGTGGATACTCCTGCATATGGTTTGAATACACCGGATGGCATGGAAATTACTGCCTCTAAACGCTGATTTTCTACAATTTCTTTTCGAATAGATTTATGTGCTTTGGATGAACCAAATAACACTCCATCCGGTACAATACATGCACAACGTCCACCAATTTTTAATATACGCAAAAATAAAGTTAAGAAAAGAAGTTCCGTCTTCTTTGTCTTACATACTTTCAGCAAATCTCCCGACACTGATTCCGCATCAAGACTTCCCTTAAAAGGTGGATTTGCCAGTACAAGAGAATACTGTTCTTTATCCTGATTCTGATCCGACAAACTGTCTCTGTACTCAATAAAAGGATTGTCAATCCCATGCGTCATCATGTTCATCGCTCCGATACGAAGCATGGTACGATCCATGTCATACCCATGGAACATATGATTCATGTAGTGATCTTTTTTCTTCTTATCATAGAAAATTTCTTCTTTTTTCTTTTCTTTCAAATACTCACCAGCCACTACCAAAAATCCCGATGTTCCACATGCCGGGTCACAGATGATCTCGTCACTGGACGGATCCATCAACTCTACCATCATACGAATAATATGTCTTGGTGTCCTGAACTGTCCATTCCGCCCGGACTGTGCAATCTTGGAAAGAAGATACTCATAGACATCTCCTCGCACATCAGTCGTCTGAATTTCATTCATCACCGCATAAATCTCATCCAGAGAATCTACTACCTTTGATAATACTAATGGTGTAGGCAATTTAAAGATTGCATCATCCATATATTTAGAATAAGCACTGTTCTTATCACTGTGCAGCGTTTTAATAAAAGGAAAGACCCATTCCTGCATCACAGAATACATTCTGTCAGCCGGGAAATCATGAAATACCGACCATTTTAACTGATTCCCACTGATTGTTCTTTCTCCAATCTTCACTTCTTCTGAAAAAATACTCTGATAAGGCAATCCCAGCATGGCACTTTCTTTTGCCCGTGTATTATCAGCCTCATCTAAATCATGAATAAACATCAGATAGGTAATCTGTTCAATTACTTCCAATGGATTCACCAGTCCTCCTGCTGCAAAAATATCCCATAATGCGTCAATTTTATTTTTTAATTCTCCTGTAATCATATCATTTCTCCAATCAATTATTTATTATTCCAGGTATACTTTGTATATCTTCCACCACCAATTTTGGTTATTTCATCGGTTTCCATCAATTCTGCAAGGGTTCTCTGCACTGTTACCTGACTGATATCAGGACATCTTTTTAAAAGTTCTGATTTTGTAATCGTCCCCATGGTAGTCCGTATTATTTCTCTTATCCTTTCAGGTTTGGATAAGTTTTCTGTCGTCAGCCATTTCACTCTCGACGAGAAATCTCTGTATGCCGCCACAATCACCCCCAGCATATACTTTACAAACGGTTCATAATCATTCGCATTTTCATGCCACTTTATGGAACTTTTCTGTAAAGAATCATAATAAACTTCTTTTGTATCTTCTATCAGTTTTTCAATACTGATATATTTACCGACAATATATCCGGCTCTATATAATAATAATAAAGTAAGTAGACGACTCATCCTCCCATTCCCATCACTAAAAGGATGAATACACAAAAAATCAAGAATAAACATCGGGATCAAAATAAGTGGATCTATCTGCTCCATATAAAGTGCTTCTTCAAATGATCTGCACAATTCTTCAACTGCTTCTGGTGTCTCCCATGCCGGAACTGGGTTAAATCGGATTGATTTATTTCCTGTAGAGTCCTCTTCCTCTATAATATTGTCAACCACTTTATATTTTCCGCCTGTATCTGCCCCTTCAAATTTATATAAATCTCTATGTAACTGCAAAATGATGGTCGATTTCGGTGGAATATAATCATGATTTTCATGAATTGTATTCAACACATCTCTGTATCCGGCTATTTCACGTTCACTTCTGGTCTTTGGTCTCGTTGTATCTTTAACTAATGCTCTTAGCCTTTCATCTGACGTATAAATTCCTTCGATCTTATTCGATGCTTCGGTACTTTGAATTTTTGCAATCTCAACCAACTGCGTTAACGTGTCTGCTTTGGATTCAATAAATAGTGTCTGTTCTCCTTTAAATTCATGTATCTGTGATAGATAAGATACTATTTCCGGTGTGAGTAATGCTTTCCATTCCTCACGATAATCAAATTTTCTCATGCACGCTCTCCATTATCCTGCTCTTTTTCTTATTATTGGCTCATCACCCACAACAAACTATAATCTGATCTTTCCAAATCGTCCTTAATCTGACACAGGTATAGTATATCTTTTAATTTTATCATTGTCAATTTAATTTTATCATTCTGCTAAAAATGATAAAATTAAAGAAGAGTCATCACACTCTCCGGTGTTCTGACTCTTCTTCATTTTCATCTGACCATCTGTTCTATTAACTTCAGATATCTGTCAGTTTCATTATTTATTTACGATTTCTGCGTCTTCTGGTCTTCTGAGCAACTGTTCCGAAGATCACTCCTGCTGCTGCAAGAATTGTTACGATCATTGCCATAAATGGTGCGGTATCTCCAGTCTTCACTGTACCTTTATTTGTCGTATTGTTCTTACCTGCTGCATTTGTATTGTTCGGTGTTCCAGGCTTATTTACATTATCACCCTTATTATTATTGCCCTGGTTATTATTTCCCTGGTTATTATTTCCCTGGTTATTATTTCCCTGGTTATTGTTTCCACCATTTCCATCATCTGCTTTTACAAGACCTGCATAAGCTGCTTTAAGTGCTGCAACTGCTGCATCTACATCTGCCTGAGATGCATTTTCATCAGCAAGAACTGCCATTGCCTTTTCATAAGCAGCTTTGTAAACTTTCCAACTGTCTGCTGTAAAGTTTTTCTCTTCTAATCCTGCACAATTATTGACAACTTCTGTAAGTTTGTCCTTATCAGCCGGTGTCGGTTCAGGAGTCTCCGCTGCTTCCAGCCCACTGATTGCATCTACCAGATTTGCAAGTGCAAGCTGAACATCATAGTTAGTCGCATCTGCATTATTTACAACTGCCTCTGCTGCTTCAATCTTTGTCTGAAGAACAGCCCAGCTCTCTGCAGTATAATCAGCTTCATTTAATGCTTTTGCTTCAGCAAGTGCATCTGTCAGTCCGCTCTTATCTACTACTTCTGTATCTGTCGTTGCTTCTGCTGCACTGGTGATACGGATTTCTGCTGCCATTGCCCACCAGTTATATACCTTGGTAGATTTAGCAAGCAGTTTCACATTTGTTACATTTTCAATCGGATCAAATTTTGCCATCTTCCAGGAAGAAGTATTCTCCCATGTTCCATCGCTTACCTTTACATAATCCGCTGAATCTGCTGTCTTAACATAAATCTCATAATCAGCAATTGTAACCAAGGCTCCAGCTGTAACCGGTCCTGGCAGATAACGAAGTCCGTCAACTGTATGTGCCTCCGGGAACTGAAGGTCAATCCATCCCTCTCCATTCTTGATTGTTGTAGCATATCCTGAATAAGCTGTCATCCATGCAGTTGTCACATCATTATCAAGAACATATTCTGCTTTTCCAATATTACTTCCGTATGTTCCACCGTCTTCGCTTCCTGCTGTTGCGATCACGCCTTCAACAGAAATATCATTCTTCGTACTGCTTTCTTCATTTGTATCAATCGAAGCAATATAATTAATTGCACCATTCAGTGCATAATATGCACTTTCGATTTCATCTGCTGATGTCTTATCTCTGTTCACTGCAACCTTTGCCTTGGTAAGAGCATCATCCAGCTTCTTCCAGTCAGCAGCAGTATAATCTTCTTTATTGTATCCTTCTGCCGTCGCAATCAGATCTTTCAGTGTATCAATCGTTATATTCTGCTCAACTTTTTCAATCACAAGATTGTCAAGAACCAGTTCTTTGTATCCACCAAAGTTGGCCTGTGCAGAACTTGAATTTACGCCCTGCAGATCTGGTGCTGTGCTTGTTGAGTAAATACCAAACCATGTCTGACCTGTAATATCACCAACGATTTCTCTCTCATAATGAGCAGTTGTTCCCAGTGATTTTTTCAATGTTTCCAGATTGGTTGCTCCTGTATACTCACCTGCACCTACAACAACACCGTAAGTATCGTCACTTCCTGCCTGATAATCAAAGCTTACTTTGTATGTAACACCTGGCTCAAAACGGAAGTTCTGAGGAATCGTCTGGTATGCCAGTTTGCTTCTCTGCGTCAGTCCATTAATCTTCACTGACCAGTCACCGTCCAGGACATCATCCATCAGTTTTACATCCCATCCGGCCTGAGTATATTTATCATGTCTTTCAGATAAATGGATTCTGTTATCTTCAACACCTTCAATTCCGCCAACAACAAATGGATAAATTCCCTGTACATTTGTCTCAAAATCCTGCTCAAATCTTACAACTTCACCTTTATCGTTCGTTGTAATATTATGAGAATCATTTTCTACTACACGTACATCATCAAAATAGGAATCTCCCTTTCCTGCTTCTTTTGAAAGTGTCAGTGTAACCTTACCGCTTTCCGGTGCTGTAAAGAATACATACATATTCTGGAAATAACTGCTTCCATCTACTGTTGCACTGGAATTGCTGTGCGTATAGGCTTTTACATAGTTTTTCGCAATAGAACGTGTCGTGTAATTTGTTGCAAGTACATCGTCACCGTTTTTGACTGTTATTGCCGCTTTCGCATCACTGCGGTTATCAATACCAACTAAAACCGCATACTGCTGACCTGCCTTTAAGTCTGTCAGTTCCTGTGTCATGGATACTTTTCCACTCAGTTTCAGCATTGGATTGCTGTACTGGCTCTTTGCAATAGTTGCTTCACCATCACCGGATTTCTTCCAGTTCTTTTCCAGTGAATCTGATCCGCCGTTAAAGCCTGCATCTACAATATGCATTCCTTCACTCCATGTGATTTTCAGGTTATTTTCTTCACCTTTGCATACTACGTATGGAGTTTCAGATTCTGCTTCCAGTGTAATTCTTCCATTCTTTACTGCAACTGTCTTCTCATCTGTCTTTCCAAGATCTGTCAGCTTATAAACCTTAACATTTTTCAGGTTCTCCCATCCGTCCGGAACTTCCCATGTTGTTGTTCCTCCGGCTGTATTCCAGTGATACAGCTTTTCTTTGGATGCTGCAACTTTTTCACCGCTCTCTGAATCCCAGATCCATGGAAGCAGATAACTTTCTGTTCCTTTATTTCTTCCATTCTGAATATCAGAATCGGATCTGTCTCCTCTGGAAGGTGCTCCCTGTGCGATCACTTTTCCGTTCAGGGTCATTGTTCTTTCTCGGTAGGCATCACTGCTGAAATCATTAGATCCTCTGGTCAGTACCAGTGTATCTCCATCATTATCCTTCAGAGTGATCTCCATATCCGGTACCCAGTTTGTTGCAGCTCCTGCTGTAACCGGATCTCCATCTACCCATTTTACAATCTTGTAATGCTGGATAAATTTGGTTGTCAGGTCATGAGTATAAAGATTCGTGATGTAAGTATCGTAATCATTACGTCCCTGCCATCCTTCAAAATCTTTCATATTATAACCGCCAAGCAATGGCATCATTGCTGCACCGCCATAAGACGGATAATCAGCAACCCATGAATCTTTCTGATGGTTACGGAGGAATCTCATAACCTCACTGTTCTCACCTTTCTGGTTATATCCACCATAGGTAAGGTCTGTTGCCCAGTGCTGAAATGTTGCATCATATTCATTTGCAACTCCCCATTCATTTGCCATACGCCATCCGTTATCATTGATCTCTTTGGAAAGCTTACGTGTCTGCCAGGAATCATCATTACTGCTTCCTGTATTATTTCCCCAGATATCTACATATACGAAATCCAGATTAGTTCCGACCAGTTTTTCCAGTGCATCAAATCTTGCCTCACGTTCACCTGTTGCAAGATCATAGATACTGTCCAGGCCAACTGCCTGATCCAGCCAGTTCCAGCCGTATCTGAGACTGCCATCTGCATAGCGGCGTACATTATCATCCTTAAATGCTTTTGCTTCCGGATACATTTCTCCTGCATTGACATGAATACCAAACTTGGCTCCATACTTTGCACCCTCTGTCATCAGTGTATTCATATCATCTGCTCCACCGATTCTCTTACCGATATCAGCATAGTCCGGATGTGCGGAATCATGACCTTCATTTGCATATCCCTTTAACAGAACAGACTGTCCGAGTCCATCTGTATTTAATGCAACTCGCTTGACATTATCAAGTGTTGTCAGGAATGGATTCTGAGCCTGTCCACCAAAGTTCATTGCAATACGGTAAGCAACCAGTTCCGGTACTTCTTCACTCTTATATGGATTGTTCATAATAGAACGGAATGCAACTGCACCATCCTGCCAGTCGATCTGATCGTCATCATTCATATCTCCGGCAATGATTACTTTTGCCTTTGGCATCTCTGTCTCGTCTACTACATAGCTTCTGTTCTGTGAATCAGTCACTACACGATGGTAATACCATGCAGTACTTCCAAGTCCCAGCGATACATAATCTCCTTTCTGTGTCGTAACTGCCTGAACACGTGTATTTCTTGAACCACCTGTAACAGTTGTCGCTACAGAACGTCCATCATTCTCAGAGTTACTCCACAGACCGGCACTCATCTCATCATTGGAAACAAATCCATACATATAATCCTGATTCAGAGAAGCAGCGTCTGTAACTTCTACATATTCATCTCCACTGACTCTTGTATTGGAAGACATTGCCGCACCTTTGAAATTAGCACCGCTCTGATTACTTCTTACAGAAATCAGGCTCTGATTCGGAATTTCGATCGTCTGGATCGGATGTCCTGTCGCTGTATCCTCCAGCTTATTTTCAATTCTAGTGATATTAAAAGCCAACGTATTATCTTTTGCAACTAACTCTGCAGTGATTACTGCATCAATATCAGTGCCTTTTACAGTCATAACATAAGTTGCCTTATTATCTGCAAATGTGGCCTTTACATCATCATCTGATAATTCAACTGCAGTTCCATTGATCTTGACTGTATTGATCTTATCAGTCTGTCCGTAAAATGTCTTACCTTTCAGACTCCCTTTTTTCATTTCATACTTAACAACACTTGGGAATGTTGTTGAAGCATAAACATCCATATCAGATGTAGAAAGCTTCTTTGTAGCAACTTCTGCCTCGGCCTCAAGGACAATATCTTCTACATTAACAGCTTCTGTTCCTACTGTAACAGTCTTCTGAACCGTATTATAACCGCCCTTCATAATAGACATATTATATGTACCACTTGTAAGATTCAGCGTATAATTTCCACTCGCATCTGTTGTTACCTGCTGATCATCAACCTGTACTTTTACACCTGCGATTGCATTTCCTTCAGCATCTTTAACAACTCCGCTGACTGCATAAGTCTCTGCCGCAGCCTGTCCTGTATAATGAATGTTCTTCAGATATACATTCGTCACTGCGGATGCATTTGCATAACTTCCGCCTTTGATCGCAATCTTATTTCCAAGATCTGCAATTCCACTGAAATCTTCTGCCGTAAAGACAGTAGCTCCATTAATCTCAACAGTCACCTTTTTATCAGCTGTCCATGAAAGTTTTACCTTTACTTCTGCATTCTGTGCCGGAGCTGCTACTCTGGTTCCTGAATACCATGGATCTCCTGATGCTCCATACTTCTGCCAGAACCATCCCTGGTCATCATACCCGATCATCATGCCTTTGCTATCGCCATCATAACCAAGATAGACACCAAATCGGTCACCTGCTGTGCTGGTATTTACATTTGCTGACTTCATAGTAAATTCGAAGTATCCGGCTTCATCAAAATTAAATTTATTTGGATTCACAAATATGGCCGGTTTTGTTCCCGGATTATTTCCATTTCCTGAACCTGACTTAATATGAAGCCATCCATCCTCCACAGCACACACTGCATCACTGCCGACTACACTGCTTGCTTCCTGCGTCCACTGATCATTGATCCCATCCTGCAATACAACTCTTGGTTCTGCCTGTACTGCAACATCCTCACTTTGATCCTGAGTCTCTGCACTAACTGTGTAGAAATTCACAGGAGCCATTGTAGCAACAACAGTTGATGCAAGTACCAGGCACAACAACTTTGTTACTAATTTTCTTTTCATCTTCTTCCTCCTTGTAACTTTCTAATAAAACTCTTGTTACAATTCAGTATTTTATATGCTTTTTTGCTAATTGTATTTGCACTTTTATACCATTTTTTTGTACTTTCCGCTTCAAAATGTATATTATTTTTGTCGCTTTCGGATCTTTTTATTATAATTTTTTATAAAACAAAAAAGCAATACTCACCTGAGTACTGCTTCCCTACAAAACTATCTTCTATTCTATATACTTTCAAAACTACATACAGTTAAAACCAACATCATCATCCATTTACCTATCACTGCTTTGGTTATGCCCTCGACCTATTAGTAACAGTCAGCTCCATGTGTTACCACACTTCCACCTCTGCCCTATCTACCTCGTCGTCTTCAAGGGGTCTTACTAACTTGACGTTATGGGATATCTCATCTTGAGGGGGGCTTCACGCTTAGATGCCTTCAGCGT
>ERZ827168.3050-NODE-3050-length-17896-cov-8.190236_pt1 | contig 17896 bp, 20 predicted proteins | sample MGYA00519868_ERZ827168 | MGnify/ENA primary metagenome ERZ827168 (study PRJEB31778, sample SAMEA3449271) | human gut metagenome | biome: human gut; feature: human-associated habitat; material: faeces | place: United Kingdom | collected 2010/2012 ...
AGTAAGTACCTAATAAATTTTTACCACATAATGTCATTAGCTTAATGACATTAGGTGTTGACCTGTTTGCATATTGTCCTTGGGGCCCATTTGATATTGTAAGCTGCACTACAAATGAGATGAGTAAAAGATACGGCTTTGTATATGTGGATATTAATGATGACGGAACAGGCACAGGTAACAGATATAAAAAAGATTCATTTAAATGGTATCAGAAAGTAATTGCTACGAACGGTAGTGAACTATGAAATTATTTTTGTTAATTATATTTTTAGCTTTGAGCTTTGCCTTACCTATGTATTACATAACTGTTAATAGGCAAGAAAATATGTTAATCAAAATATTATCTGGAATAGCTATTTATGTTTTATCAACAATTTTAATGAATTTCTGTTGTAAAGCAATTGGGTATGAAGATATAAATCAAATACCAGATATTAAATATTATGTTGCTTTATTATCGCTGATTATGACATTTGTTATCTTTGTATTTTCAAGATTTAAGAATCTATATAACGATAAGAAAACAGCGACATTAATATACTGTGGCTTTGCTTTTGTGAATTTCTTTATAAATAATATGAATTCGTACATGAATTTGTTATATATTGGAATGAACAATTCGATAGAAGAATTATCTAAAAGATATCCTTCTGAAATTGCTCAAGGATTGCTTGATTATTACAACAAAATTAATACAATAGACATATTGTTATTAAGCATAGAGCTAATTGTGGTGTTTTATATCACGAAGATATTGTTTGAAAAAGTCATTAACAAAGATTTGAAAATTCTTAACTATTTGTTTTTTATGATTGGAATATTTGTCTTGTATAATATCCAATATAGTATAAATAGCGTAGAGATATCTTTTATGCTTTATTTCTTATTATTTGGATTTTTGGTGCTTATGAGTAAATCAGAATATGGAAAACATAAAATTAAAAATAATTGAACTATTAAAAGATAAGAACGCGAACAATTATGTGTCTGGAGAAGATATTGCTTACTTTTTAAGTGTCTCTAAAAGAACCGTATTTTCTCACATTAATTCAATTAATGATGTAAGTTATGACTACGGTTTTCATATAGTTTCTAAAAAAGGTCTTGGTTATAAATTGTGTATTGATGATGAAGAATTATTTTCTGATTGGTACTCATCTTCTTCAATTTTTATTGATGATAATGAGGTTGACGTTAGACAAAAGAGCATATTTTATAAGCTTTTAGTCAATGATGACTATATTAATATTTATGATATTGCCGATGAATTCAGCATCTCTGCTTCTTTGGCTAGAAAAGATATAAAAGCGTTAGATCCTTTAATCGAAAAATATGGTCTATGTTTAAAACATTCCTATTCTCATGGTTACTTAATTGTGGGTGAAGAAAACAATATAAGGAAAGCAATATCGAAGGAAATATCAATTGTTAATCCTGACTATTTAAATCTATATTCAGGAAGACACAACACAGAAACACTTAATCAATTAGCGTTTTCTATTGAGAAAAATTTAAATGACTTTGATATAGCGATTTCTGACAAACAAGTTGATTCCTTGGTATTCCATATTCTTATTGCTTTAAACAGAATTGAAACAAACAACCCAATTAGTTGCGAAGCGAACTATGATAAAGACACTGTTGAATATCGCGTGTCGGAATTAATAAATAAAGATATTAGTAAAATATTTGATATTACTTTATCGGATGATGAAATATATTATTTTTCTAAGCATATTAAAAGTAGTAATCCAATTTACCACGAATACGATGGAAATATTGAAGAAAATGATGAAGTGATTATTTTTTATAACATTTTCTTAAGAGGCATATATGATTATAGCAATATTAATTTCTTTGACGATGATAATTTAAGAGTAAGTTTATTCAAACATATTTCACTATTTATATATCGTTTAAAAAACAATGTTCAAATTGAAAAGTCTAGTCTTACGATGATAAAAGATGAATTCCCTTATGCTCTTGAGTTAGCTGTTCATGGCCTAAAGGGTATTTCCAGAAAGTACAAAGAGTATATTACAGAATCTGAATCTTTGTATTTTGCGATTCATTTAGCTTTGTCATTGGAAACGAACAAAAGAATTAAGAAATACAACATTGCGGTTTTAATGGATGATTCAGAAACGTTATTTAGATTAATAAGTCATCGCATTAACACAGCATTAAAAGAAAAAATAAATACAATACAATTGTTAAGATATAAGGATATAGCAAAGCTTAAAAGACTTGATAATGCGGATTTAATAATCAACTCAACTGGAAACAAATTATGGTTTGATATTCCAACCATAAGCATCAAAGATTATTTATCTGATAATGATATTGTTTCTATTAAACAAACTTTTGAAGCATTAGATAGTCGTGATGAATTGGAAGATTTCATATGTAAGGAAATGTATTTTGTGATGGAATGTGATACTAAAGAAGAAGTTTTAAGAAATGCCATTCATGCTATACATAATATTAATGGAATAGATGAAGAAAAGCTTTATCAATCTGTAATTAATAGAGAAAAATATTGTTCAACTGCTTTTAGTAATAAAATCGCAATACCCCATCCTTTAGATCCAAATGAATTTCCAAATTTTATATCAATATGTCGTTTAAGAAAACCAGTATTATGGGATGACAAACATGTACAATTAATATTTCTATTTTCGCTAAACGGTTCCGAAGCAGCAACTAAAAGTTTCTTAGATAAGCTTTCTAAAATTATTTTAGACGATAAAAAATCTATTTTATTAAATAAAGCAACTTGTTATGAGGAGTTCATGAATGAATTCTTACAACCTAAATAAGAATATTAAAAAAATAGCATTAACAGCTTTAGCTGGAGTACTTATAGGGACTGGAGTTGGCACCATATTATATGCAAATATTGGTGGTGATACCGTAACGGTGTTTCAGGATGGTCTTCATTCCGTGCTGAATATATCTTATGGACAAGCATCTAGAATATATAATTTAGCTTTAATTATAATTGCGGTAATTTGTGCTAGAGAATATTTTGGTAGCGGTACCATAATCAGTGCTTTAATTGTAGGTTACTTAATAGATTTTTCTTACAATCTATTAACAATGACCAATACTAATAATAATTTTGTAACAGCGTTTATAATTTTTTTAATTGGACAATCGATTTATTCGTTGGGGTTATCATTGCTAATTGGTTGCAAATTAGGAATGAATGCTTTAGATAGTGTTATTTATAAAATTAAAGAAATTACGTCTATAGATTATAAAATCATTAGATTTATAACAGATATTTTACTAACAATACTTGGCTATTTAATGGGAGGCGTTGTTGGGATAGGAACAATCATTTCAATTGCGTGTACAGGATTGATGATTGATACATTTACAAAAATAATTAAGAGAGGAAAAAAATAATGAAATTAAGTTTAGAATGTGCGATGAGATTCGCTCATAAAGGTTTTATTGAAGCTTTAACAAATAATGACAATCCAAAATTTACTTACTTAGGTGAGGATCCTAAAAGCAAATTTGCTTTGTTATTTGAAACCGATTGCGATGATGCTGATACTGCTTGTGCTTTGGCTAAAAAGATAGCGAAATCATCACCATTGGGCGCTTCTGCTACAATTCGTGTAGTTGTTGTTGAATAATGTATTACTATTTACCTAGTTGCAAGGTTAAAATTCTTTTCCCAGATATAAGCCATAAAATTCAAACTTATCTTAAAAATAAGGGAGTTATTATTTTAGGATGTTGCAAACACATAGATATCAAACTATATGAAGATGATGTGGTTATTAATAACTGTACTTCTTGTGCAATCATTATTAACGAGAAATATCCATTTTTAAAACAAATTAGTCTATATGAGTATTTATTGTTGCAAAATGATTATAAGTGGCCTATATATAGTGATACAAAATACGTAATTCAAGACTGTTTCAAAGCCAGGAATAATGCAAGTATGAAAAATGCAGTACGCTTGTGTTTACAAAAGATGGAAATTGAAATCATTGAATTATCTAATGGAATTGATTTTGATGGAACTTTTAAACACAAACAAATACCTAGTGATGCTTTAAAAGCAGCCCCAAAGTTTTATAGCAAATATCAAAAACATATTGAATTATTAAATGATAAAGAAATCGCAATTAGAATGAGCGAATATATAAATCAGTTGCCTTTAAAAAATGTTGTTGTATACTGCAATTCTTGTTATAAGGGTTTGAAAATGGCTGATGATAGTTGCAAGCATATTTTAGAATTACTATTTCAATAATTAATTTTAGTAGCCAAGTTGGTTAATGATTAACTAGTTTGGCTACTATTAATATACATAAGCAATCTTCATCTTTAAAATTTTAAATATTATTCTTTATTATCTGATGTTGCACGATATGCATGATTTTCTACATATGCCATCATACGGTTATACAGTACTACATAGAAAAGTAATGCAAGGATACTACCTATTGCACCTAAAAGTGCATAGGAGTTTTTATCTTGTAATTTCAGTGCTACCCATAACATAATGCCAATCCATACAACAATGCATAGGACGATAGTTGCGATATGTTCACGCAACCACTTTTTCTTGAAAAATGCTATTTTTTCTTTCAGAGTAAAGGTGCTACTGTTTAGTGCTGTAACAAGGTTGTTGTCAGCAGCTTTCTTGAAGTCATCTAATAAAAGTCGTTCTCCACTTATAAGTTCATTGATGCTTACATCAAACTCCTTAGAAAGCAGTGATAGCATTTCAATATCTGGCATATAATCGCCATTCTCCCAACGAGAAATGGTTTTATTTGTTACACCTAGCTTTTCTCCAAGTTGCTCTTGCGTCAATTCTTTTTCTTTCCGTAGAGTAGCGATAAACTTTCCTGTCTTTATTTGATCCATTTTTATAACCTCTAAAGAAAGTATAACGCGTTTTTCAAATAAGAATCTTCCCCACAAACAGCGAAAAGCGTTTTTGTGTACAAAAAAAAGACTGCTCATAATGTAATGAACAGCCTTTAGATTAACTATTTCTTAGAAGCTTTAGGAGCTTTCTTAGCTTCAGCTTCAGCCTTCTTTAGATCATCTTGAGTCTTATAAGAACCCTTGTATGATTCAGCTAAGATAGTTTGGATATCCTTAATCATAGGAACTCTTGGGTTAGCTGGAGAACATTGGTCTTCATATGCTAAGTAAGAGATCTTTTCCATGTTTTCATTCCATACTTCTTCACCACAATCAGTTTGAGCCTTGAATGACATATCGATACCAAGTTCAACTGCTAGCTCGTAACATGCATCAGCATAAGCGATAACGCCTTCTTCAACAGTATCAAACTTTAGACCGATAGCTCTTGCAAGTTCTGCATACTTTTCATCAGCCTTGTAGTAGTTGTACTTAGGCCATACACCAGGCTTTGTAGGACGAGTACCATTATATCTGATTACATATGGAAGTAGGATTGCGTTAGCTCTTCCGTGTGGTACATGGTATTCACCACCAATCTTATGAGCGATAGAGTGGTTTAGACCTAAGAATGAGTTAGCGAATGCCATACCTGCAAGACAGCTTGCGTTGTGCATCTTTTCTCTAGCTTCAGGATCTTGCTTACCATTTCTATAAGCTCTTGGTAAGTATTCGAATACAATCTTGATAGCTTGTAAACATAAACCATCAGTGAAGTCGTTAGCTAATGTACTTACATATGCTTCAGTAGCATGTGTTAATACGTCCATACCTGTATCAGCAGTAACCTTAGCAGGTAGAGACATTGTAAGTGATGGGTCAACAATCGCAACTGTAGGTGTTAAAGAGTAGTCAGTTAATGGATACTTCTTATGTTCAACCTTATCGGTGATAACAGCGAATGGTGTTACTTCTGAACCAGTACCTGATGTTGTTGGGATACATACTAACTTAGACTTTCTACCAAGTTCAGGATACTTGAAGGCACGCTTTCTAATATCCATGAATTTTTGTTTAAGGTCATTGAAGTCTACATCTGGTTGTTCATAGAATAACCACATACCCTTTGCAGCATCCATACAGCTACCACCACCTAGAGCGATGATTGTGTCTGGTCTAAATGCATCCATTAAAGATAGACCCTTCTTAACTGTTTGGATAGATGGATCTGGTTCAACATCACAGAATAATTGAATTTGGACGTTGTTTCTTCTCTTTTCTAATTGTTTAGTAATCTTTGATAGATAGCCTAAGTCAACCATTGATCTATCTGTAACGATGAATACTCTATCAACATCACGCATGTCTTTTAGATATTCAATAGAATTTCTTTCAAAGTAAATCTTTGAAGGTACCTTGAACCATTGCATATTATTTCTTCTCCTTGCGACTTTCTTGATATTTAATAGATTGATTGAACTTACGTTACCACTTACTGAGTTATGTCCATAAGAACCACAACCTAGAGTAAGAGATGGGATCATACTATTATAAATGTTACCAATACCACCAAGTGAAGATGGAGAGTTTACACAGATTCTGCATGCTTCTAGTCTTTCACCATACTTAACGGCTAAGTCATCATTCATTGTATGAATTACAGCTGTATGACCAAGACCATTGAATTCAACCATAGCTTCAGCTTTATTGAAACCATCCTCGATTGATTCAGCCTTTAACATAGCCAATACTGGTGATAACTTTTCACGAGTTAGAGGTTCGTTTGGTCCTACTTCTTTACATTCACAAATTAAGATTGAAGTATCTTCAGGAACTTCAAATCCAGCTCTTTTTGCGATAGAAGCAGCTGACTTACCTACTACCCATGGATCTAATTTAGCGTTATTAACTTCTTTTGAGTAGCCCTTAACACCAAATAGAGATAATTCTAATAATTCTTTTTCTTTTGCGCTACAGAAGTGAACACGATAGTTGTTGAACATTGCCTTAGCGTCATCATAGATTTCCTTGTCAACGATTACAGCTTGTTCAGAAGCACAAATCATACCGTTATCGAATGTCTTTGACATTACGACGTCGTTGATTGCTTGTCTTAAGTTAGCTGTTGTTTCAATGTATGCTGGAACGTTACCGGCACCAACACCTAATGCTGGTTTACCACAAGAGTAAGCAGCTCTAACCATTGCGTTACCACCTGTTGCTAGGATTGTAGCTACATCTGGGTGATTCATAAGAGCACCTGTTGCTTCCATGCTTGGGTGTTCAATCCATTGGATACAGTTTTCTGGAGCACCAGCCTTAACTGCAGCTTCGTATACTACCTTAGCAGCAGCAACTGAACATTTTTGAGCATTTGGGTGGAAACCAAATACGATTGGGTTTCTTGTCTTTAAACAGATTAATGACTTGAAGATTGCAGTACTTGTTGGGTTTGTAACTGGTGTAACACCACATACAACACCCACAGGGCTTGCGATATATGACATACCTTCTACTTCATCTTCTTTGATTACACCAACAGTCTTTTGGTGACGCATATTGTTTACGATATATTCACATGCGAATAGGTTCTTTGTAGCCTTATCTTCAAATACACCTCTTCCTGTTTCTTCAATCGCTAATTTTGCTAGATTACCGTGTTGGTCTAGTGCTGCAACACTTGCTTTGGCAACGATATAGTCGATTTTTTCTTGGTCTAAAGCTTCGAAGTCAACTAGTGCTTTTTTGGCTTTTTCAACCAATGAATTAATTTCTTGTTGAACGTTGTTTTCCATTTTTTTACCTCGCTTGAGACAATTTTCACAAAAATGACTTTTAATGTCAATATTAAATGTTAACTATTTAACAAGTAAGCGTTTACATTTTTTTGGGGCTATATAAATGATAGAATAACGAGGTGAAAAACACTTTAAAAGATTATATTTCGATTATTATTTGGTCAGCTATATTTGCACTAAGTTGTAACCTCTTTATTGTTCCTTTTGACCTATATGGAGGAGGCATAATCGGTCTAGCACAGGTTATTCGTACTTTAATTGTTAATATTACAGGTATTGAATCAAATATTGACTTAACTGGTATTACAAATTTATTAATAAATATTCCTTTATTGTTGATAGCTTTAAAGAAGTTAAATAAAGAGTTTGTATATAAGACTGTCGTATCAGTAGCTGTTCAAACATTGGCTTTTTCAGTGATGTTTGAAAGTTCTCCAATTAGCGATAGATTAGTAAGCATTATAGTTGGCGGTACCATTTGTGGTTTTGCGGTAGCTAGAATATTAGTGTGCAAGGCTAGTGGTGGTGGTAATGATATTATTGGAATGTTATTGACACTAAAGAATCCAAAGATTAGTGTTGGTAAGTATTGTTTATATTTTAATTGTGTTTTGTATGCCTTGTGCGCATATTTATTTAATTTTGAGGTTGCGGTATACTCTATTATCCAAGCCTTTGTTTATTCTTTGATGGTAGACAAGGGACATCTTGAAAATATTGATGTGGCATTAATGATCTTTACTAAGAATGAGAAAGTTAAGAAGATGATTATGGAAGATAATAAAAGAGGTGTTACAACTTGGACTGGTAAGGGGGCTTATACTAATAAGGAAACAGAAGTGTTGGTTTCGGTTGTTTCTAAGTATGAGGTGCCTTTGTTGAAGAAGAAGATAAGGATGATTGATAAGGATGCGTTTATAATTGTTTCAAATGTCGAAGATGTATCCGGTGGATATGAGAAAAGGCTTGTATAATAGGTGTAGTATGACAAAGGATGAATTTTTAAAAATATTGGCTGAAAGAGGATTAGAGTTAAGCGATAGGCAGATGAAACAGTTTTGTACTTATGCTGCTTTTTTAAAAGAATATAATGAGAAAATAAATTTAACAGCCATTTGTGAGTTTGAGGAAGTTTTAGATAAGCACTTCTATGATTCTTTATTATTGAGTTTTGATGTAAAGATGAAAGGCACTTTGGTTGATGTTGGTACTGGTGCTGGTTTCCCTGGTGTGGTTTTAAAGATTGCTTATCCAAGTTTGAGGGTTATTTTGATTGAACCTTTGATGAAAAGATGTGTGTTCTTAAATGAATTAATAAACAAATTAGGACTTGAGGGTATTGAGGTAATTAACACCAGAGGTGAGGATTATTCTTTGATACATCGAGAGGAATATGATTATGTAACAGCTAGGGCTGTGACTAATTTGAATGCACTGATCGAGGTGTGTGGCGCTATGGTTAAGAAGAATGGTTATTTTATTGCCCTAAGGGGTTCAAGTGGCCAAAGTGAGATTGATGGTGCTGGTAATGCGATTAAGCAGATGAATTTTGAGTGTGAGCGTATTATTGAGCATACCTTAAATGATGGTTCTTTAAGAGTGATTGGTTATTTAAAAAAGGTGGGAGCTACACCTAAAAAATTGCCTAGAAAATATAGTATAATTAAGCAGAGACCTTTATGAGTGAAGTAGTAGAAATTGATATTAGTAAGATAGTTCCAAATAGAAGCCAGCCTAGACTTGCTTTTTATGATGATACAGTTAAATCATTGGCCTTGAGTATTAAGGAAAATGGTTTATTGCAACCGATTAGTGTTAGAGAAATGGATAATGGCCAGTATGAATTGATTGCGGGTGAGCGTAGATTTAGAGCTTGTCAATATAATGGTGATACAAAGATTAGGGCTATTATTTATGATATGTCTGATGAGAAGAGTGCTACTTTGTCTTTGATTGAGAATATTCAAAGAGAGAGTTTGAATGCAGTTGAACAAGCTATGGCGATGGCGCGTATTATGAAGGATGAGGATATCACTCAAAATGAATTAGCTGAGCGTCTTGGTTATAAACAATCAACTGTTGCCAATAAGTTGCGTTTGTTGAAGCTTCCTGATTATGTTAAGGAGGCAGTTAGTCGCGGTCAGCTTTCTGAGCGTCATGCAAGGGCTTTGTTGAAAGTTCCAAGCGAGCGTCTTGAAGAAGTTTTTAATACAATTGTTACAAGAGAATATAATGTAGCAAAGACTGAAGAGTATATTAAGGAATTACTTGAAACAAATAAGCATTCGCTTGGTATTTCTGGTAATGTTCAAATCGGTATTAATACTGTTAATAAGGCTTATGAGATGGTTAAGAAATCAGGTATTGATGCTGATTATCAGATGACTGAATATGGTGATAATGTTAAGATAGTCATCAGGTTTAAAAAGTAGGGGAGATATTATGGCGAAAATAATTGCGATTGCGAATCAAAAAGGTGGCGTTGGTAAGACGACTACTTCTATAAATTTAGCGGCAGGACTTGCTTATTTGTCTAAGAAGGTTTTATTGATTGACTTTGATCCACAGGGTAATGCTACTCAGGGTGTGGGTCATGATGTGGCGATTGAGGATTTAACAGTTTATGATGCTTTACTTGGTGGCAGCGATGTTAAGGATTGTATTAAGTCTTTAAAGAAACCGCCTCTTGATATCTTGCCTGCTAATATTTCTTTGGCTGGCGCGGATTTAGAGATTGCGAAGATTGAGGAAAACCGTGAACAAATCTTAAAGAATACACTAGGGGGTGTTAAGGATGTTTATGACTATATCATCATCGATTGTCCGCCTTCTTTGGGTTTGCTTAATACTAATGCACTTACTGCTGCTGATTCAGTTATTATTCCAGTACAATGTGAATATTATGCTTTGGAGGGTGTTACCCAGCTTCTACAAACTATTAGACTTGTACAAAAGCTGTTTAATCCTAGTTTAAAGATTGAGGGTGTGCTACTAACAATGTATGATGCTCGTACTAATTTAAGCAGTGAAGTAAGTAGTGAGGTAAGAAAGCATTTTAAGGAAAAGGCTTATCGTACATATATTCCAAGAAATATTAAATTATCAGAGGCTCCAAGTATGGGCAAGTCAATTTATGATTATGATATGGCTTGTGAGGGCGCTAGAGCTTATGTTGCGTTGACTAAAGAAGTTATTGATAGTAATGAGGTAAGATGAAATGGCTAAGAAATTAGGCAAGGGTTTAGGAGAAATATTTGGTGATAATATCGATTCTGTTTTAGATGAGATTTCCAAGGGTGCAAGTGATGTTAAGGGTGATAAGCTTTTAATCAGTGTTAGTGAGATTAGACCTAATCCTTATCAACCTCGTAAGCTTTTTGATGAGGAAGCTTTAAAGGATTTAAGTGCTTCTATTAAGGAAAAGGGTGTCTTTACTCCCATTCTTGTTCGTAAGTCATTAAAGGGTTATGAGTTAATTGCCGGTGAGCGTCGTTTGAAGGCTTCTAAGATGGCTGGTCTTAAGGAAATTCCAGCTATGGTTGTGGATTTTGATGATGCGAATATGATGGAGGTTTCTTTACTTGAGAATGTTCAAAGAGAAAATTTAACTCCAATTGAAGAAGCTGAGGCCTATGACAATATCATTAAAAGATTAAATTATACACAGGATGAATTGTCTAAGAAGGTTGGTAAGTCTCGTGCTTATATTACAAATAGTTTAAGAATTTTGAAGTTACCAACAAGGGTGAGAGCTTATGTTAATGATGGCAAGTTGTCTTTAGGTCATGCGAAAGCTTTGTTGGCTTTTGAAGATGAAGATAAGATTAATGAGATAGCTGATAGAGTCATTAAAGAGGATCTTACTGTAAGAGATGTTGAAAAGTTGGCTAAAGATAAGCCAACTGTTAAGAAAAAGAAGGAAGTAGTGGTTGATCCTTATATGGAGAGTGTTCGTAAGAATCTTGAGAATAAGTTTCAAACAGGTGTTGAGTTAGATGGTAAGAAAATCGTCCTTCATTATAATGATGTTGATGATTTAAATAGAATCTTAGAAATAATGGATTGTTTAGAAAAGGATTAAGGATTATGAGCGAGAAACAAGAAGACAAGATTGTATTAACTTTGAATAATGAAGTTAATGAAGAAGAGGTTGAAGAGACTAAGGTTGAAGAGAAGGGACTCGAACCTGTTAGTGAAGAAGAGGTGCTTGCTTCAAGAGTTAATGATGATGGTTTAAGTGAAGAGGAGAAACAACAAGTAGCTGATTTCTCTAAGCAAATCGATATTACTCAAGCTAATGCAGTATTACAATATGGTGCAAGTGCTCAAACTAAGGTGGCAGATTTCTCTGAACAAACTTTAAAGAATGTACGTACTAAGGATTTGGATTCTATTGGTGATACTTTAGAAGATTTGGTTAAGAAACTTAAGGGTTTTAATGCCAATGAAAAGGATGATAGTTTCTTTGGTAAGTTGTTCAAAAAGCCTGCTGATGCACTTACTAATATGAAGATTAAGTATGATAGTGCTTCAGCTAATGTTGATAAGATTGTTAAGATTTTAGAGGATCATCAAGTTACTTTATTAAAGGACATTTCTTTATTAGATCAGCTTTATGAAAAGAACTTAACTAATCAAAAAGAATTGACTATGTATATTCTTGCTGGTTATCAAAGACTTGATGATATTAAGAAGCATGAATTAAAAGATGCTATTGATAAGGCTCAAAAGACAGGTGATCCTGAGGATGCTCAAAAGGCTAACGATTTGTCTAATGCGGTTAATCGTTTTGAGAAGAAGCTTCATGATTTAGAGTTAACTAGAGTTGTGGCGATTCAAACTGGTCCTCAGATTCGTTTGGTTCAAAATAATGATACTTTAATGGTTGAGAAGATTCAGTCAACTCTGGTTAATACTATTCCTTTGTGGAAGTCTCAAATGTTAATTGCGCTTGGTATTTCTCATTCTAAGGAGGCTGCTAAGGCTCAAAATGAAGTTACTGAGATGACTAATAGAATGCTTAAGGAGAATGCTGAGAATCTTAAGATGGCTACTGTTGAGACTGCTAAGGAATCTGAAAGAGGTATTGTGGATATTGAGACTCTTACTGAGACTAATAAGAAACTTATTGAGACTCTTGAGGAGGTTCAAAAGATTCAGGTTGAGGGTAGAGAAAGAAGAGCTGCTGCTCAAGTTGAACTTAGAAAGATTGAGACTGAATTGTCTAATAAGTTAAGTGATGTAAAGGATCTAATGAACTAATGAAGTGGATGGTTGGCTCTGATATTCATGGTAGTGAATTTTTCGCAGAGAAGCTAGTTAAGGCTTATAAGAAAGAAGGGGCTACTAAGTTATTACTATTGGGTGATATTCTTTATCATGGTCCTCGTAATGATTTACCTTTAGGATATAGTCCAAAGGGTGTTATTAGGCTTTTAAATCCCTTAAAGAGAGAAATTGTCTGTGTTAGGGGGAACTGTGAGGCTGAGGTTGATCAGATGGTTCTTGAGTTTCCAGTTTTAACTGATCATGTAATCTTAGAGAATGAAAATTTAACTATTTATATGTGTCATGGTCATCATGAGAATAATGAGAATCCACCACTTATGAATAAGAAATATGTCTTGTTGTGTGGGCATACTCATATTCCTAAGTTGGATGTGCATGAGGGTTATGTTTATATTAATCCCGGTTCTGTCTCACTTCCAAAGGAAGATACATGGCATGGTTATATGATTATTGAGGATAATAAGTTTATTTGGAAGAATCTTGATGGTGAAGTCATCAGGGAATATGACTATGTTTGAGCAATTTATTTCTAATAAGATAGTAATTGTAGCACTTATTGCTTGGGTAACTGCACAAGGGTTAAAGGTCATTACTCATGCTTGTGTATATAAGAAATTAGATTTCAAGCGTTTGTTTGGGGATGGTGGCATGCCTAGTTGCCATTCAGCGGTTGTTTCATCTTGTGCTACTGCGATTGGGATTATTGAGGGTTTTAATTCTTCTGTCTTTGCGTTAGCGTTGATAATTGCGATAATTGTCATGCATGATGCATCTGGTGTCAGGTTTGAAACTGGTAAGCAGAATAAAATTATCAAGGATATTTCACAGTTCATTGAAGGTTTGAATAATATTAAGTTTGACGACGAATCTTTGAAGGAATTTGTGGGGCATACACATTTACAGGTTGTGATGGGTTGTCTACTTGGCGTTATTGTTTCTGTTATTGTATGTAACATATTGTTTATTTAAGCTCACATATGTGGGCTTTTCTTTTAGTTTTCCACAATTGTTGATAAGTGGTGGGAAAAATATGGGAGGTTTATGATAAGGAATTCCATTGTTAAAAAGCGATAATGGAAACATGGATGAATTAGTATTGGTAAATAGGGTAAGAGAAAATTGTGATGATGCAGCTTTTAATGAAGTGCTTAATGGCCATATCAAGATGATTGAGTCAATTGTGCTTAATTGTGTTAATGAAATTGGTGATTTTAAGTTAAATAAGGATGATCTAAAACAAGAGGCTATTATTGGCTTATATGATGCGTGTAAGTGTTATAAGGAAGATATGAATACGAAGTTTTCCACTTTTGCGTATACATGTATTAAAAGAAGGGTTTATGCTTATTATCGCAAGTGTACTCATTTGTATTGTGTGGAGTGTGTGTCTTTGGATAATTCTGTGGTTAAGGATAGTGGTCTTATTTATGGCATTCAAAAAGAACAAGAGTCTATTAAAGATAAGATGGAAGTTCTTAATAAGTTAATGACTCAATTGAATTATGAAGATAGGACGATTGTGGATATGCGTATTAAGAACTATTCTTATAAGGAGATTTCTGATTATTTAAATATCAAGGAGAAGCGCATTGATAATAGGCTAATGCGTATTAAAGATAAATTATCTAGGTCAGATTTGGTTAATAAGGCAAAATTGTACAGTTGACTTTTAATTCTAATTTAAGTCTATAATAGATGAGATTGGAGAAAAGTATGGTAGAGATATTAAAGGCGATATTATTTGGAATAATCGAGGGTGTCACAGAGTGGCTTCCTATTTCAAGTACTGGACATATGATTTTACTTAATGAATTTATTACTTTAGATGTTAGTAAAGAGTTTTATTCAATGTTTGAGGTGGTAATTCAATTAGGTGCTATTTTAGCGGTTGTTGTTTTATATTGGAATTCTATTTGGCCATTTGGTCTAAAGTTAAAGGAACCTGTTAAGGAAACTGGTTTATTGAAGTATTTTGATAAGCCAAAGTGGATTATGTGGATTAAGGTTCTTGTAGCTTGTGTTCCTGCTGCTATTGTTGGATTAGCATTTAATGATTTGTTTGAAGAATTGTTCTATAACTACGTTTGTGTTGCGATTGCATTAATTGTATTTGGTGTTGCGTTTATCATTATTGAAACAAGAAATCATGGTAAATCTGCCAAGATCAATTCAATTGCTGAATTAGATTATAAGACTGTAATTATTATTGGTTTATTCCAATTAATTGCGGCTATTTTCCCTGGAACTAGTAGAAGTGGTGCGACTATTGTAGGTGCTTTATTAATTGGTGTTAGTAGAGTGGTAGCTGCTGAATTTACTTTCTATTTGGCAGTTCCTGTAATGTTTGGTGCAAGTTTATTGAAGTTAGTTAAGTTTGGCTTTGCGTTTACTACCTTAGAATTCTTTATTTTAATGGTTGGTATGATTGTGGCTTTTATTACTTCAATGTTTGTGATCAGTTTCTTGATGTCTTATATTAAGAAACATGACTTTAAGGTATTTGGTTATTACCGTATAGTTTTAGGTATTTTAGTTTTAGCTTATTATTTCCTATTTGCGATTAAATAAGTATAATGTAAATAAGAGGTAAAATTCGTGAAAATTGTTAGTAAAGAAGAATTCGATGTTATCTCAAGAAGCGGCAATGTAGTTGTTGATTTTTATGCTGACTGGTGTGGACCTTGTAAGTTATTGGGTCCAGTTCTTGAGAAGATCAGCAAGAGTTATCCTGATATTACTTTCATTAAGGTGAATGTAGATGATAATGAACAGCTTGCTGTTGATTTTGGTATTTTGTCTATTCCGGCTGTTTTTATGCTGAAGGATGGTAAGCCAGTTAATAAGTTTGTTGGTTCTTTACCTGAATCAAGGATTGTTAATATTTTAGAGGAAACTTTTAAGTAGATTGTTTGTTTTTTGACAATCTACTTTTTTATTTTGTGGGGAGATTATGACATTATCAGATATTGTTAAGTTATTGGGTGGTGTTGCACTTTTCTTGTTCGGTATGACCCTAATGGGTGATAGCCTTAAGAAGGTTGCTGGTACCAAACTGGAAGTTTTTTTATACAAGTTAACAGGTAGCCCTTTGAAGGGTATTCTTTTGGGTACTGGTGTTACGGCTATTATTCAATCATCTAGTGCTACAAGTGCGATGGTTGTTGGTTTTGTAAACTCAGGTATGATGAAGCTTAATCAGGCTATCAGTATTATCATGGGTGCTATTATTGGTACAAGTATTACAGGTTGGGTTATTTCTTTGTCTTATATTGGTACTGGTAATAGTGGTATGTTGGAATTGTTTTCAACAAGTACTTTAGCTTCTTTAATTGGAGTTATAGGTATTTTGTTGATTATGGTTTCTAAGAAACGTAAACAAAAGAATATCGGTGAGATTTTATTAGGTTTTACTATTTTGATGGTAGGTATGGAACAAATGTCTGGGGCTGTTAGTGGTCTTAGAAGTGAGCCTACTTTCTTAAATTTATTTACATCATTCTCAAATCCTGCCTTGGGTATTGGCTTTGGTATGTTGTTTACAGCTTTAATTCAAAGTGCTAGTGCTGCTGTTGGTATTATTCAAGCTTTATCGAGTACTGGTGTAATTACTGTTGATATGACAGTTCCGATTCTTATTGGTATTGCGATTGGTGCATCATTACCGGTAATTATTTCATCTATTGGTGCTAATGCAGATGCTAAGAAGGCAGCTTATTCTTATTTGGTTATTGATGTTGTCGGTGGTTTGTTGTTTGCGGTAATTTTCTATGCTTTGAATTTCATTTTCCATTTTAATTTCTTGGATGATATTGTGAATCCTGTCTCTATTGCCTTTATTAATACGATGATAAGAGTTGTGATGATTGGCATGCTGTCTCCTTTTATTAAGACTGTTGAGAAGCTTGTTGGTCTTATGGTTAAGGATAATAATGATGAGGAACAAAGTGATACTAATTTGTTGGAAGAAAGATTCTTACAGTATCCACCTTTGGCGTGTGAGAACGTTACCCAGGTAATTAATACAATGGCTGGTAAGGTCTTGGATATTACTTTTAGTGCCATTAGCTTATTGGATAATTTCGATGAGAAGAAGTTTGCTAAGGTAGAAAAGAAGGAAGTTAGGTTAGATGAGTATGAGGATAAGATTAATATTTATTTAACTAAGATGGCTTCTAAGTCTTTGAATGGTTATCAATCTAGACTTGTTGGTCGTTATTTACATAGTGTTGGTGATTTGGAAAGAATTTCTGACCATGCTTTGAATATTGCACAATTGGCTCAGACTATTTCTGAGGATAAGGTTGTTTTCTCTAGTGATAGTAAGAAGGAATTGAATTTATTGTTGGAGGCAATTAAGAAGGTTTCTACAATGTGTATGGATAGCTTTATTACTAGTGATATTGAACAATCATATGCGGTTGAACCTTTAGAACAAGTGGTTGATAAGATTGTTGATAAGATGAGGGAGAATCATATTGAGCGTCTTCAAAATGGTGAGTGTAATGTTCAAAGTGGTTATATCTTCGATGATTTGTTAAATAACTTTGAAAGAGTTTCGGATCATTGTTCAAATATTGCGTTGGCAACCATTGGATCCTATGATAAGAATTTCGATACTCATACGTTTGAGATCGATATTAGAAAAGAAGATCATTTCTTGGATCTATATCGTCAATATCTTGATGAATTAAATTATTATGATGTCTTAAGTAAGTAGTCCTAGTGGCTACTTATTTTAATATAATAATCTTGTATGGGTGTAAAGATAAGTAAAATAGAACAATTAATATATGATTCTTTTTATAAATTAAGAAATAATAATCCAATTAATAAGATTAAAGTTACTGATGTCTGTGATGGCGCAAATGTTAATAGATCTACTTTCTATGAGTATTTTAATGATGTCT
>ERZ827168.3060-NODE-3060-length-17815-cov-3.668525_pt1 | contig 17815 bp, 18 predicted proteins | sample MGYA00519868_ERZ827168 | MGnify/ENA primary metagenome ERZ827168 (study PRJEB31778, sample SAMEA3449271) | human gut metagenome | biome: human gut; feature: human-associated habitat; material: faeces | place: United Kingdom | collected 2010/2012 ...
CAATTGGGACATTATCAACTTGGATACATTGAGACATTATCACATTGGAATCAGATTTTGTTTACAGAAAAAGTCAAATCCATTGACATTGGAGAATTATATGTTATACTTAAATAGTAATCATTCCTAATAAGGAATTAAAAAGGAGAAAAGAATATGGCAAAATTTGTATGTAAAGTGTGTGGATATGTTTATGAAGGAGATGCAGCACCAGCTGAATGTCCAGTATGTCATGTAGGCGCTGATCAGTTTGAAGAAGTAAAAGGTGAAATGAAATTAGCTGCTGAACATGAATATGGTATTTATGCTAAGACTGTAAAGAATAATCCTGATATCACTGATGAAGATAAGAAATTTATCTTTGATCAGTTAAAAGCAAACTTTGAAGGTGAATGTTCAGAAGTTGGTATGTATTTATGTATGGCAAGAATCGCACATAGAGAAGGTTATCCTGAAATTGGTTTATATTGGGAAAAAGCAGCTTATGAAGAAGCAGAACATGCTGCTAAATTCGCTGAATTATTAGGTGAAGTTGTAACAGACAGCACAAAGAAAAACCTTGAAATGCGTGTAGATGCTGAGCACGGTGCAACCGAAGGAAAATTCGATCTGGCTAAACGTGCAAAAGCAGCTAACCTGGATGCAATCCATGATACCGTTCATGAAATGGCAAAAGATGAAGCAAGACACGGAAAAGCATTCGAAGGTCTGCTGAAAAGATATTTCGGCTAAGATTTATCTACAGATTCTATATCTGTATAAGATGCCCGCGGTTGAACAGCTGTTCAACCGCGGGTATTTTATGCAGACAACCCCTTCGTAATCCTATTGAGCAGACCACATTCTAAAAATTTTCTTAAACCTTTCTGTTCTTCTCTCCTTTCACTGGCATCTTTTTCTCTTTTCCTGTATACTGAATATTAACAACGATGGACGTGACATATTACTGTTTGGAGGTGTTGATCATGAAAGACAACTTAGGTTATGTACATGTATATTGCGGAGATGGAAAGGGAAAAACTACTACTGCAATGGGACTTTGTACCCGCGCTGCAGGTTATGGATATAAGGTTCTGATCTATCAGTTTATGAAAAATAACAAAACCAGTGAACGGAAGATTCTGCAACAGATTCCGAATATCACTTTTGTTGATGGGCTGGAACAGGAAAAGTTCAGTTTCCAGATGACAATTTCCGAAAAACTGGAACGGAAAACTTACTATGAAAAACAATTCCGCAAAATAACTGCAAAAGCGGCAGAAGAAAATTATGACTTGCTGTTTTTTGATGAACTGATCTATACGATCCGCGCGGGTCTTTTCGACGAGCAGATTCTGCTGGATTATCTGAAGAATGAGAAACCGGCACATCTGGAAGTTATCCTGACCGGTCAGCAGCCCAGTGAAGCACTGGTGGCTCTTGCAGACTATGTTTCGGAGATTCGTAAAATCAAACATCCCTTTGATCAGGGTCTTCCCGCCCGTCTCGGAATTGAAAAATAAATGAAATAAAGTAACTATTCAGTAGCCACTGTCCCGCGAGGTGTTTTGACATGAATATGTCAAAATCCCGAGACATACAAGCCAAAATGCCATCACCGAAGGTGATTTACGCGAGCAACGAGTCAAAGTCCGTGCTTGCACGGAACCTTGAGGAGTGCCGCGATAACGATAAAAACTCGCAAAGCGTGTTTTTATCGTTTAAATGCATTTTGGCTCGTAACTGTGAAGGTACTGAACAGTTACGAAATAAAATAAATCAGAAAGTACAGAGAAAATTATATGGACGCATTAAAATATGTATCACAGATTCTTGACGATGCGGATTCCTGGGAAACCATGATGTTTCTCTATGATGCTGCCCTTCGCCAGATGTCCACAAAAATTGACATTTTGAATGAGGAATTTATTCACATTCATAATTACAATCCAATCGAACACGTGAAGTCCCGGATCAAGGAACCGAAAAGTATCGTCAAAAAATTAAAACGCCACGGTCACGAAGTGACTCTGGAGAATATGTTAAAATATATCACCGACATCGCCGGTATTCGTATCATCTGTTCCTTTACCCAGGATATTTACCGGATCGCTGATATGCTGGCAAAGCAGTCGGATCTGCGCGTTGTGGAACTTACCGACTACATCACTCACCCGAAAGTCAGCGGATACCGTAGCTATCATATGCTGGTGGCCGTCCCGGTACATCTGTCAGACCGTGTGGTGGATATCATCGTAGAAGTACAGATTCGAACCATCGCCCAGGACTTCTGGGCCAGCCTGGAGCATAAGATTTACTACAAGTTCGAGGGCAGCGCACCGGAATATATCAGCAAAGATCTCCGTGCCTGCGCAGAATTTGTAGCCGAACTGGATGATAAGATGCTTTCTCTGAACGAAGCGATCCAAAGTGAGGCACTTCGCAAAGCAGAGAAGCCGGATTCAAAAAAAGAGGAGTAACTGTTAAAAAACAGTTACTCCTCTTTACACAGACAACAAACAAAAATTTCCCTCTAACATGAGGAGTGCCCGGATACCTCTCGATACCCGGGCTATTATTATGAAAAAATTCTATGTGTAATGAACCCATTACAAACTTTTTTGAGATGTTCCTTTCGGAACTGTATTTATCATATCAATAGTTTATGAATAATTTATGAACGCAATATGAACTTATAGTTAATTTGCACAATATGTTTTAATTTTTATTTTATTTTTATAACATTTTACACTGTTTTGTCATTTTAACTTTTCCTGTTCCTGTACTGATTCGTCAAATTATTCTGTCATTTCTTTTTATTTCTCCGACATCTTAGCCAAAAATAGAATTCCATATATTTTTACACCAGCTTACTATCCTGTCAAAGAACCCTTTAACCTGTTCCTGGTTAATGTTCAGATCCAGACTCTCCAGCTTGTTGTACAGATCTTTCGCCTGCTCTTTCAGGGAATCCACATCCAGATCCAGGCTGCTGATTTTCTCCATCAGACTTACAATCTTCTGCTTATCCTCATCAGACAACTGAATATTCATCTCTTTTGCTGCATCGTCTACGACAGCTTCTATTTCTTCCGGATCAGACAGGTCCTGAGAGACGACAGCTTCTTTTACTGCGCCTACCAGTTCCTCCGCCTGCCCTTTATCCCCAATAGCTTCACCCAGATCACTGGTGGTTACCAGTTCTTCTGTAGCCGCATCTGCATTCTCTGCCTTCAGGGTCTCGCCGGTCATATTACTGTAAGCTTCCATTGCACCTACCAGCGCCGCTGTTCCGGAGATATTAAACGGTCCTGCCACACGTACATCCGCATCGGTGACTCCTGCAGTTGCCAGCGCATTCTGATACATACCTGTGGTACAGTAAGTGATATTACTGGTTGTCACTTTAATTCCATTTCCTTTATCCTTTTTTTCAATAAGAACAGAAGAAAGTGCTCTGGTTCCGATCACACTGGAATCCAGATAAGAATCCAGATATTTGTGTTCATCCGCATTTGTTACAGTAATTACCTGATAGCTGCTCAGATCCGCTTCATTAATCTCCAGCAGACTCAGTACTGTGGATTTCTCTGTTTCATTCAGATCCGCTCCCAGCGCCAGATACGGTGCATCAATCTGATCTGCCTTTACACTCAGTGGTGACACCAGGCTTGATGTTCCAATTACGCGAAGAAGCATAATCTTTAATAATTCTTTTTTGTTCTTCTATGCTTGAGTAATTTTCTTTATCTTCATCTCTGTTACCTCTCTTTTTCTTTATATACTTTCAGAATCTTTTCAGTCTTCTCCCGACTGATACTCCGTAGTATAACACACTTTCCTTCCATGATGCAGATATTCATAAATCTTTTCCTGTTCATTCATAAAATCTTCACAACTTCAACACGATTTTCTCACAATTCCCGGATATACTATAACCATAAAATAATTAATAGAAATTATTTTATAACTTTTCTTTTTCATATGTCGATGAAAATCGACACTCCTTCCTTTAAAAATAAAACTAAAACGTGTTGACCGGAATTTCCTCATTCTGGTCAACACGTTTTTACGTTACTTTTTATTTTGCACGACCCAATACATTTGCCAGTTTCGCAAATTCTTCCAAAGACAATGCCTCTCCTCTCACCGATGGTGAAAATCCGCACTCTGCGATTGCAGCCTCTATTGTCTCTTTTTCAAAAGACAACCCCTCATAATTCTTCAGACCGTTTGCCAGCGTTTTTCTTCTCTGATTAAAAGAAGCCCGGATCAGACGGAACATCAGCTTTTCATCCTCCACTGTGACCGGAGGATTTTCATAACGCTCCAGCCGGATCACCGCAGAACCGACTTTCGGCCTTGGCATAAAGCAGTTCGGAGGTACATTTGCCACAATATATGGCTTTGCGTAATATTGCACAGCAAGCGATAATGCACCATAATCTTTCGTCCCCGGACCGACCTGCATCCGGTCTGCCACTTCTTTCTGCACCATAACTGTAATGCTTTTGATCGGCACATGATTCTCAAACAAGCCCATAATGATCGGTGTCGTGATGTAATACGGAAGATTGGCAACGACCTTGATCGGCTTTCCTCCATTTTCTTCCTCTGCCAGTTTTGCGATATCGACTTTCAGTACATCATGATTGATGACCCGCACATTTTCATACTCTGAAAGGGTATCCTCCAGAATCGGGATCAGTGCCTTATCTATCTCTACTGCGATCACCTTTTTTGCCGCACAGGCAAGGTACTGGGTCATCGTTCCGATTCCGGGACCGATCTCCAGCACAACATCATCTTTTGTGATTTCTGCTGAACCGATGATCTTATCCAGTACATGCGTATCGATCAGAAAATTCTGTCCGAATTTTTTCTGAAATACAAAATTATATTTTTGCAGAACTTCAATTGTATTCTGCGGATTTCCAAGAGTTGGCTCTTTCATTTTCTCTCCTTTATTCAATGACCTGCTCTTTCAGCAGCCTGCTTTCATTGATCTGATAAAGCTGCTTTGCATTTTCCTCTGTCTGCCGGATGACTTCCTCCGCAGAGATCCCTTTCAATTCTGCAATTTTCTCTGCCACATAGGAAATGTAAAGCGAACAGTTTCTTTTGCCACGAAATGGTTCCGGGGCAAGATATGGGCAGTCCGTCTCAAGCACAATGGATTCTAACGGGATCTCTTTGACAGTTTCTTTTAGTTTCTTTGCATTCTTAAAAGTTACCACACCACCGACTCCGATGAAGTAACCCATTTTCACATACTCCTGTGCCATCTCCGGTGAATAGGAGTAGCAGTGGATCACTCCATTCAGATCTTTGCCGTATTTTTTCATGATCTCCATTGTATCTGCTGCCGCCTCCCGGCTGTGGATCATGACCGGTAACTTCTTTTCCCCTGCCAGTTCCAGTTGCCGGATAAACCAGTATTTCTGGAGATCATGTCCTTCTTTATCCCAGTAATAATCCAGTCCGATCTCTCCGATGGCAACGATCTTTTTTCTGTCGGCAAGTTCAGACATTCTCGCAAAATTCTCTTCATTTAAGTCACCCACTTCGTCCGGATGAACCCCCACCGATCCATAGAGAAACGGATATTTTTCTGTCAGTTCGAGAATTTTATCCCAGGATGCAACGGCTGCTGCTGCATCTACGATCATCCCAACACCGCCTGCTTTCATTCCCGAAAGAAGTTCTTCCCGGTCTGCATCAAACTGCTCATCATCATAATGTGCATGCGTATCAAATATCATCGCTGTCTTCTCCTAAATAAAATACTTTGTAGAACATTTCCAGTGATTCAAACAACTCTTCTTTTGTCTTCTGCAATTCCTTGATCTTCAGCACACTGCCGATCTCATCAAAAGTAAAATCATCTTCTTTATGATCGACCTTCAGCTCTAAATTTCCATTTTCATCATAGACAACCATCAGGATTCCGCCCACATCTGCCGTATAAAGCACGCACATGATCTGCAGTTCCTGCTTCACTTCTTCCGGAAGAGAATTAAATTCCGGGTTCAGATAAAATTTTCTCTCATATGCACTTGCCGCACATAATACCATTTCTTCATCCATTCCTGCTACTCCTTTTCTTTGAATATCCGTCTGGTTCTTCTCCCCGGTATCCCGCCATTCCTTTTTACTGTGTCCCTTTGCTGTATCCTGCTGTTTTCTTCGGATCATCACATTTTACACGTATCCGTACACGCCTCGCACAGAGACCTCGCCGGCGTAGACTTCTTCGATTGTTCCATCTTCTTTCCGCACGATCAGTTCACCGGTCTTGTTAATTCCGAGTGCATGGGCAACATATTGCTCTTTCGCTCCAAGGATCATGACATCCCGGTCTTTATTTACGAGCAGTTCACTATACTTCTCCATCAGTTGTGACAGATCTCCCGTCTCCATGAAAAGAGCATAATTCTCTTCCAGCCGCTTCATAATGGCAGCGATCAGAGGGGCTCTTTTCACCTTATGTCCGCACTCCAACCGCAGGGAAGTCGCATGCTCCCGGATCTCCTCAGGGAAATCCGTCAGATTGACATTGATCCCTACTCCGACTGTTACATGATTGATATAATCGATCTGCGTACTCATCTCAGTCAGGATTCCGACCAGTTTCTTACCATGAATGATAATATCATTGGGCCACTTGATCTGAATCTGCTGCTCTCCGCACACATCTTTGCAGTCCATAATTCCCTCTGCCACGCTGCACGCCATAACCAGCGTCAGCATGGGGGCCTGGTTCGGAGTGATCTGCGGTCTTAATAAAATCGACATGGAAATACTTTCTCCTGCCGGTGAATCCCATGACCTTCCCCGCCTGCCTCTTCCGGCTGTCTGCCTGTCAGCAACTGCCAGAGTGCCTTCCACTGCACCCTCATCTCCCAGTTGCTTGATCCGCAGATTCGTAGAATCTATTTCATCATAATAAACAATATTTTTCCCGGCCCACTTTGTATCCATCAGGCTTTCCAGTTCTTCCTTCGTCATCACATCCGGGCTGTCTATGATCCGGTATCCCTTATTCCGTACCGCTTCTACCTCATATCCTTCTTCCTGGAGCTGACGGATCACTTTCCATACTGCCGTCCTGGATACTCCAAATTTTTCACATAACTGCTGACCGGAAATATATCCGTCTGCCTCCCGGAGCATTTTTAAGATTTGTGCTTTCATTTTTACTTCCTCACAGACCATCTGCTTTTTTCAATAAAGATTCGCTATTCCTTATCCAAATGTGCCTGACACCACATAAGTGTCAGGCACATTATGATCCATTCTATCCGAATTTTAAAATTCTCCCAACGTTGCAACCATCACTGCCTTGATCGTATGCATTCTGTTCTCTGCCTCATCAAATACCTTAGACTGTGCAGACTCAAATACTTCATCCGTTACTTCCATATCCTTAACGCCGAATTTCTCATACATCGCTGCACCGATCTTCGTCTTCAGGTCATGGAATGCCGGCAGACAATGCAGGAAGATCGCACTTTCCTTCGCATTTGCCATCACTTCTTTTGTCACTTTATAAGGAGATAATTCTTTGATCCTCTTCTCCCATACTTCATCCGGCTCACCCATAGATACCCATACATCTGTATAAATAATATCTGCATCCTTTGTGCCTTCCTTTACATCCTCAGTCAGAGTGATCATTGCACCGGATTCTTTCGCATAACCTCGGCAGGTCGCTACCAGCTCTTCGTTCGGGAAATATTCTTTTGTCGTACATGCAACGAAATCCATTCCCAGCTTGGAGCAGGCGATCATCAGGGAATTACCCATATTGTATCTTGCATCACCCATATAGACCAGCTTCAGTCCTTTCAGTTCTCCGAAATTCTCGCGGATAGTCAGCATATCTGCAAGCATCTGCGTCGGATGGTACTCGTTGGTCAGACCATTCCACACCGGAACACCGGCATACTTTGCAAGATCTTCTACAATCTCCTGACCATATCCACGATACTCGATTCCGTCGAACATTCTTCCCAGAACTCTGGCAGTATCCTCAATGCTTTCCTTTTTACCGATCTGAGAACCTGACGGATCAAGATAGGTCGTTCCCATTCCCATATCATGTGCTGCCACTTCAAATGCACAGCGGGTTCTTGTACTGGTCTTCTCAAAGATCAGGGCTACATTCTTTCCACGGTAATGATCCACCGGAATTCCCTTTTTCTTCTTCTCTTTCAGATCTGCTGCCAGATCGATCAGATATGTGATCTCTTCCGGTGTAAAGTCTTTCAGTGTCAAAAAATTCCTTCCTTTTAAATTCATCTTACTGTCCCTTTCTATTCGTATCAATGTATGCATGAATCCCGGCAGCTCTGTCTGATCTGCCTGCTCTTCATATCTCTTTGCCACCTGTTCCCTCAGTTCATCCACTGTATAAATATGATACTTCGGAACTTTCATCAGCTTTGCTCCTGCCTCCAGCATGGCAAGATACAACAGCTTATCCGAAACTCCCGGTTTCAGCTTCAGAACCAGTCCCAGCTCTGCCTTTTCTATCTCCGAAAGATGCTTCGTCCGGTTTTCATACCAGACTTCTGCATGCTCCTGATCGATATAATAGATCAGACCTTCCAGTCCATACAGCATCCTTTTTGCATCATAATAGCCAATCTTCATATTCTGCCGGCTTTTCCTGCCGTCAAACTCAAGAATACTTCCCAGCCGGACTCTCGGTCCGATCCGGTAGATCTGTGCGTCCTCGGGCAGCTTTACCCTCGGCTCACGCCCCGGTCCATAAATCCGTATCTCAATAATATCCTTACAGCCCCGCTTTACGAGCGAACCAAGCGGCACATTGTTCACCACGCCACCGTCAATGTATCGCTTTCCACCCATTTTCTCATTCTTAAAACCTAAAAGATAAGCACTTGCAAGGAGAAAATCTTCCAGTCTTCCCTCAGGAATATCCTCAAGCCCTAAGTCCAGTTCTTTAAAATCGGTCAGTGAAAACGTGAGCAGATAAAACTCTTTCCCTGACTGCCTGATCTTTTCTTCATCGACCAGCTCATGGATCAGCTCTTTCAGCGGTGTCACATCGATCCCGCCTGCAGTCACGACCGACCAGATCTGCGAAAGTACATCCTTCACTTTATGCTCTCTCTCAAAAAGCCCTTCCATCCAGCCGTCATCTACATTCATGACCTTTGAAAATGTCATGCTCTTCCAGATGTCCTGTGCCTTTTTCAGATCATCCATACAGATCAAAGCACCATTCAATGCTCCTACGGATGTTCCCGCCACTGCATGGATCCGAATCCCGGCTTCTTTCAGTGCCTTCCACGCACCGATCTGATACGCGCCTCTTGCACCGCCACCGTCCAGCACAACTCCATATTCTTTCTTCCGGTCAAGTAAAAGCTTCATTCTTTTCACCTCGGTCCACTGACGCTAGTATACTACAAAAATGCACTCAAATGCAACACTGCCTCCAACCGCCTTACTTTCCTCTCTATACTGCCGCCAGTGCCTTATTTTCTTCTCTGCCTTCCTGCCTCGAACATCAGAACCGCTGCCGCCACCGCTGCATTCAGCGACTCTGCTTTCCCGCACATCGGAATCCGGATCAGACAGTCTGCACATTCTGACACTTCATCTCTTAACCCATTTCCTTCATTTCCGATCAGGAATGCACATCCTTCGGTATAATCTTCCTCATCATAAACATTCTTTCCGTTCAGATGTGCCGCATACGTTCTGATTCCCTGACTGCTCAGACTTTTCACTGCTGCCGGAAGATCTTTTACATAGAAAAACGGCATCCTGAAGACAGCTCCCATGGTCGAACGGATCACCTTGGGATTGTAGACATCCACACTGTCACTGCTCAGCAGGATTCCCGTTGCCCCGGCTGCCTCAGCGGTACGAAAGATCGTTCCCAGATTTCCCGGATCCTGCAGGTTGTCCAGCACGATCACGTGCGGAACTCTGATCTGATGGTTCTGCGGATTCTTCTCCTTTTCCCCGGATTTTTCTTCACACTTTGACGCACTTTTTCCGAGTATGTCTTCCATCGTATACTCCAGTCTTTTTACGATTGCTAAAATTCCCTGTGGATTTTTCGTATCCGATACATAAGAAAATACTGTATCTGAAAGGACTTCTGCCGACACTCCCAAATCTTTGATATATGCAGGGTTTTTGCGTTCAAAGCTCTCTGATATATACAGCCGTTCAATCCGCTCTTTCGGGATTTCTTCCACCATCCTCGGACCTTCCACAAGAAAGATACCCCTTTCATCTCTTAATCTGCTTTTCTTCTGAAGCTTCGCCAGCTCCTTGATCTGTGTATTTGACGTACTTGTAATCATTGTCCGTTCCTCTACTCTTCTTCTATCTTGATCTTTTCCAGAATTTTATTTGCTCCGATCAGAACCAGGATCGCATTTCCCGGCAGTGGGGTCTGCGGATTAAAAGAAATATCCATTTTTTCCCCCTGCATGACACCGACTACCGTGATCCCGTACTTCTTACGTACATCCAGCTCTGCAAGATTTTTTCCTTCCCATCTGCGTGGTACGGCTATCTCCACGATACTGTAGTCATTGGAAAGCTCGATCCAGTCCGTAAATTCATTTGCCACCATATTTTTGGCAATCCGGCTGCCCATCTCGATCTCAGGATATACGACAGAATCCGCTCCTACTTTTTCCAGGATCGTCCCTTGAAGTTTATCTTTCGCCTTTGCAACCACCAGTGGAATCCCCATCTCTTTGCAAAGAAGTGTTGCCATAATATTCGCTTCCGGATGCTCTGATACCGCCACAACAACTCCATCCAGATTTCTCGCTCCCAGAGCCTGCAGAGCATCCTTATCTGTTACATCTGCTTTCATTGCATAAGAAACCTTATCCGAAATCTCCTGGATCTTTTCATAAGAATCATCGACTACCATGACATCACATCCCATTTTTTCCAATGACAATGCCACGCTTCTTCCAAAACTTCCCAACCCAAGTACCGCAAATTGCTTATTCATATTTTTCCCCTTATCCAATCATAATTCTTTCTTCCGGAAGAGAACGGAAATGTGTCGTTCTGTCTGCCCTTCCGGCAAATACAAGTGCCATCGTCACCGGTCCGATCCGTCCGATATACATCAGGATCATCAGCACGACATGACTCGCCCTGCACAGAGACGGTGTCAGGTCGGCTGTCAACCCTACGGTTGCCATCGCTGAAGTCACCTCGTACATCAGATTCAGGAAATCCTGTCCCGGTTCTAAGATCGTAAGCACCGTCACTCCTGACATCCAGAAGAAAAAGGTAACCAGTGAGATCGTAATGCCTGACCGTACCACCGTTTCATCGATCTTACGGTTAAAACATTCCGTATCCTTTCTGCCCCGCAGTACCGAGATCACTGTGAGAACCAGCATGGCTGCCGTAGTCGTCTTGATACCGCCTGCCGTTCCTGTCGGAGATCCGCCAATAAACATTAACAGACATCCAAGGAGCCTTGAACCCGGCCGCAGTGCAGACTGAGAGACCGCTGCAAATCCCGCGGTTCTTGTCGTCACCGACTGGAACAGAGATGCCATCAGCTTCTTCGTAACTGAAAATTCTCCCATGGTTGCCGGGTTGGAATATTCCAGTAAAAAGAATAATACCGTTCCAAATAAGATCAGAAACCCGGTCATGACCAGCACCACTTTGCTCTGCAGTTCCAGCCTTGTAAACAGCCATTTTAACGGTCTTGTTCCCCGTTCCCGGACTGCTTTTTTTATATTTCCAAGAATATCATACCACACCGGAAATCCCAGTCCTGATACGACGATCAGAAGAATCGTTGTAAAATTAATCAAAGGTGAACCCGCATACCCGATCAGGCTGTTGCTTCCCAGCAGATCCACTCCCGCATTACAGAATGCAGACACTGAATGGAAGATTCCGTATCCGACGCCTTTTACCACACCATAATCCTGTACAAACCGGATGGAATAAAAGACGGCACCGATCGCCTCCACCGTAAACGTCCCTTTCAGAACCCGGATAATAAACTTCACCATCCCGGACATCGTATCCAGTCCGTAAGACTGACTGATCATCTGCCTTCCCCTGAAACTGATCTTTTTCCTAAGCAACAGAAAAAATGCCGATGTACAGGCGATCACGCCCAGTCCTCCGATCTGAATAAGCACCAGCATGATCCCTTTGCCGATCAGTGTAAACTGCGTTGCCGGTACAACCGTCACCAGTCCGGTCACACAGACGCACGTAACCGCAGTGAACAGAGCATCCAGAAACGAAATTGGCTGCCGGTTTGAAAATGGCAGCCATAACAAAAGCCCGCCCGCAAGGATAATCCCCATAAATCCGAGTGCAACGATCTGCATCGTACTAAGCCGGAGCTTTCGTGCCGCCCACTCTTCTTCATCTATATGAATTTTTCTCATTCTTTTCAGATACACTCCTTATCATAATAAAACTCTCTATCATACTAGCACGTTGGACAGGGACAGGCAAGCAAAGAAGAAAAAGGCGTGTGAAAAAACATCCGTTTCTTCACACGCTCCTGTTCAGGTTTTTATTCATCCGTAGATTCAATCTCACCTGTAAATCCTGCATCCCGGATCATCTTCATCGTGTCGTCAATTCCCTGACCACCTGCTGTCAGATAACCTGATGCAAAAATAGAATCAACAACCTTGAATAATTCCGGCTCAATCCCTTTAAAATAAACTTCTCTTCCCGCAGCACAACGGATATCTGACTTCGGGATCATCAGTCTTGCCAGGCAGAGTACCTTCATGCAATATTCCGGTGTCAGTCCTGAAATATCACGGTCTGCAAGTCTTGTCCCTGGAATCGGAAGAAGGAAATTGATCGGAACGGACTCAGGGGAAATTGCTTTCAGATCCATCAGCATATCTACTACATCTTCTTTGCTCTCTCCCATACCGATAATTCCACCGCTGCAGATCTCAAATCCCAGCCCCTGCAACATTTTAATATTATTGACCCGCTGGTCATATGTGTGCGTGGAACAGATCTCAGGATAGAAAGAACGGCTGCTGTTCAGATTATGGTTGATCCGATCCAATCCTGCTTCTTTCAGCATCTTCGCCTGCTTTTCGGTCAGGAATCCGATGGAACAGCAGATCTGCGTATTCTTTTTCTTCATAATACGAATGCGTTCTGCCAGGTCCTCAATCTCTGCATCCGTAAACTTGATTCCGCTCAGACCAATGCAGTGCCTTGCAAGGTTCTTTTCATCCACCAGATCATTATCTCCGTATAATTTCTCATCCGATACCCGGCGGTACTTCTCGATCGGTGCGTGCGACTCACAGGACTGGGCACAGTAAGCACAGTTCTGTGAACAGTTTCCGCTACGCACATTTGTCAGCAATTGTACGCTGACCTTTTTCCCCTTATATTTTGTCCTCAATGCATACGCACAGGAAATCAGGTCTTCCATCTCTTCTTTCGGAAGATCAAGGATTGCTACGGCTTCCTCTCTGCTCAGGGAACGCTCTTCGTCCCAGTCTGCTAATAATGTATGTATGAATGTATCTGACATCGTTACTGTACCTTCTTTCATTTAGTATAATGCGGGCGGTCAGAAAATCTCAATTATAAGATTCACAGATTATTCCGTGCTGCACACTCCCACTAATGTTCTAGTATAAAAGTACCGTTTTAGATTGTCAACCATTTCTTAATGTGCAGTTTACATTCGTCTTAAAGATTTTTCACTGCACTTTCCAGTTGTGTCAGAGCCTTTTCCAGCGTCTTTCTTGGGCATGCCACGTTGATCCTCTGGAATCCGATTCCTGACTCTCCGAACATTTTTCCACCGTCAAGCCATAATCCCGCCTGGTTTTCCACAAAATCTTTCAGGTTTTTTTCCGCAATTCCCAGTCCCCGGAAATCCATCCACACCAGATAAGTTCCTTCGGTCTTTGTCACTTTGATCTGCGGAATATGTTCTTCCATCCATTCATGCAGAAACGTGATATTCGCTCCTACATACTTTTTCATTTCCTGATACCATTCTTCTCCCTGTGCATAGGCTGCGATCACCGCCTCGATCCCCGGTGCGGAAATCTGGCTGTAGCCGGCTGCCGTGATCTGCTTTGCAAACGCCTCCCTGAGTGCTTCATTCGGGATCAGGATATTCGATGCCTGTAACCCTGCAATATTAAAGGTCTTTCCCGGAGATGTGCAGATAACTGTAAAGTCTTTGTATTCCGGCTTCAGATCTGCAAAAACCTGATGCTTTCCTTCAAATACAAAATCTGCATGAATCTCATCGCTGACCACGATCACACCATGCTTCTTGCAGATATCTCCCAATTTTTCCAGTTCTTCCCGTGTCCATACACGGCTGACCGGATTGTGCGGACTGCACAGGATGAACAGTCGAATCCTCTTTTCAACGATCTGCCGTTCAAAATCTTCAAAATTGATCTTATAACTTCCATTCTCATCCTGATACAGTACATTATTTGCAACTTCTCTGTCATTGGACTCGATCACTTCCCGGAACGGATAATAAACCGGTTCCTGGATCAGCACATAGTCTCCCGGTTCTGTATATGCCTTCACAGCCATTGCAAGTGCAAAGACAACTCCCGGTGTCTTGAGCAGCCATTCCGGTTCGATCTTCCAGCCGTGACGACGTTCCATCCAGGATCGTACTGCATCAAAATATGTTTCATCTGCCTCTGTATAGCCATATACACCATGCTCTGCCTGACGCAGCAGTGCATCCTGAATATAGGAACTTGTCTTAAAATCCATATCTGCAACCCATAGCGGAAGGATATCTGCACTTCTTCCTCTCTGCACCGCAAAATCATATTTCAGGCAACGTGTTCCCTTTCGGTCCACGCCCTGTTCAAAATTCAGATTTCTTTCACTCATGTTCTTCTCACTTTCTACCTCTTACCTTGCTGTTCTTTCGTCAGCTTTCCCTGTTATGCTTTTTGTCACTCTTTCCTGCAATTTGTCGTTCTTTTCTGCTCCTGCAATTCATCACATCACTCTGCCAGTGCCTGTTCCAGATCTGCGATCAGATCTTCTGCATTTTCAATTCCCACTGACATTCTCAGAAAGTCTTCCGTGATCCCCAGCCGTTCTCTTGTCTCAACCGGCACATCCCCATGCGTCTGGAGCATCGGATACGTGATCAGGGACTCTACTCCGCCCAGGCTTTCCGCATAGGAGATCAGCTTTACACTCTCAAGAAGTTTTCTCGCACGCTTTTCTGAATCTACTTTAAATGAGATCATACTTCCACAGCCGCTTGCCTGCTTCTGGTTGATCTCGTACCCCGGATGTTCCGGAAGTCCCGTATAATAAACTGCTTTCACTTCCGGGCGGTCTTTCAGCCACAGTGCAATCTTCTTTGCATTTTCCTGCTGACGCTCCAGTCTGACAGACAAAGTCTTGATCCCACGCAGTACCAGGAAACTGTCAAATGGCGGCAGACAACATCCCACCGTCTTGTATGTATACCGAAGCTTTTCAGAAAGTCCTTTCCCTTTGATACATACAAAGCCTGCAAGGACATCATTATGTCCTCCCAGAAATTTTGTACCGCTGTGGACAACCAGATCTGCCCCCAGAGTCAGCGGTTTCTGAAAATATGGTGTCAGAAATGTATTATCTGCAATGATCAATAACCCATATTCATCTGCAATTTCTCTCATTGCCGCAAAATCTGTCACCTTCATCGTCGGGTTACTCGGAGTTTCAATATAAAGTGCTTTTGTTTCTTTTCTGATACTTTTACGCACCAGTTCTATATCTGAAGTATCTACATAGGAAAAGGTCACACCTCTTTTTTCACCGATACTCTCAAACATTCTCACCGTTCCGCCATACAGGTCTTCTGTGCAGAGGATATGAGATCCTTCTTCAAATAATTCCAGACATAATCCAATCGCTGCCATTCCACTTGTGCAGGCAATGCTGTCATCCGCTTCTTCCAATGTCGACATCACACTTTCAAGCTCATGCCTTGTCGGATTGCTCTCACGGGTGTAGTCGTATCCGGTACTTCTTCCAATTCCCGGATGTGCAAATGTTGCCGTCTGAAAAATCGGAACAGAGACTGCCCCGTAAGGATGTCCCTCCACAAGGCCTCCGTTTCCGTGAATACATCGTGTCTCAAATTTATATTCTTCTGCCATTTTCACTGCCTCCATCGTCCTGCAGGAACTTCCTCTGCCTGCTTATTTGTTCCACCATCTTCATCAGATGTAATACATTCCCTCTACGGAATCCTGATACCCCTCAAATGCTTCCACGAGATCTTTCAGTGTAATATCTTCAAGGATTTCCTGGTTCTTCTCATTGATCCTGTCTATGATCAAATGCTGGATCGCCTCCTGATCTCCCCGGAGACCTGACATATCGCCTTCTTCGTCTTCAAGATAGTAACTGCCTTCCAGTGCTTCCACAATCTCCGCCACCGTGATCAGTTCCGGTGCTTTTTCCAGGAAATAACCGCCCTGTGACCCCTTGATACTTTTCACAATATGTGCTTTACGGAGTCCCGAAAATACATGCTCCAGGTACTGTGCCGAAATATCATTTCTCTGTGCGATACTTCCAAGTGAAACCTGCTCGGTTCTTGAATTTACGGCAAGATCGATCAATGCACGCAGTCCATATCTGCTTTTTTTCGAAAACTTCATTTTTATAATACCTCCCATACTCCAATTTAATTCTACATCATTTAATTGATAAACTTCAATTTCAAAATTGAAGTTTTTTATGACTTCTTGTGAAGTTGTGATTATTTTTGATATAGGTATATTTTTGTCATTAATTTTAAGTACAATAGTGCAAGATTTAGGAACAACATTTAGAGCGTTATTATTACAATTGACTTCTTTAATAGTAATTGGTACATATTCTGAATTTGAATATGGCATATTTATATAACAATTTAAAATAGATTTTTCTGCATATATACAAGGAAAATCTGCATCAGGACTGAAGCTTAAAGTAGGGGATTCTTCTACTTTTTTATAATGTTTTATACAGTTCCAATTTTTTTCTTCGTTTAATCCTAAAATTAGTCTAACTCTTTTTTGTACGTGACAATTTTCCATAACAGCTTTCATAGCATATAAAGAACTAATAACAGGTCCTTTATCATCAATGGCTCCTCTACCAAATATTTTATTGTCAAGAATTGTTGCACTAAAAGGTGGAAATGTCCAACCTTCTCCTTCAGGAACAACATCCAAATGTCCGATTATGCCTAGAAGTTCTTCACCTTCTCCAAATTCTATGTAACCACAATAACCATCTAGGTTTTTTACTTTGAATCCTAAATTTTTACCGAGGTTTAAAACATATTCTAAGGCTTTGTTAGCGTTTTCTCCAAAAGGCATATTGATATTGTTTGAAGTGGATCCAACACTTGGAATTCGAATTAGTTCTTGTGTGTTTTTTATAATTTCTTCTTTTAAATTTTCAATATAATTTAGCATAAAATCAACCTTTCTATTTAATAATTTGTACCTGTCCTAATTAATCATATTATAGCATAAAGTAAAATATAACAAAACTACTATTTTGAAATATGACTTTATAATTTTTAATTGGTGTGGAACTTGGTTACTGGAGGTGTATTATATTTTTATAATTTTATCCTTTTCATTACGTTCAAAAAGAAAATCTAATATAAAAAAACAAGGATTTTTCACTCAGGCTAAAATTTATATATGTGTATGGTTTTATAATTTTTAAATATGATTGGAGCAATATTAGAATTTCTTAAATAAATTAATGGAAAATGTTCGCGTCGAGCTTTAGCTCGGACTAAGTGAAAGGGTGCCAT
>ERZ827168.3066-NODE-3066-length-17773-cov-11.263574_pt1 | contig 17773 bp, 18 predicted proteins | sample MGYA00519868_ERZ827168 | MGnify/ENA primary metagenome ERZ827168 (study PRJEB31778, sample SAMEA3449271) | human gut metagenome | biome: human gut; feature: human-associated habitat; material: faeces | place: United Kingdom | collected 2010/2012 ...
TTTCAAAGTTAAATCGTATATGTTTTGATTTTCGGCATCATAAGCTAAATGTTTTATTTTTGTGTCTGTACCAACATAAGACATTATTATATAGTTATCAACCGTATTTAATACGCTAAAAGACCAATCTGATTTGTAATTCGGGTTTGTATATACCACATTGCAAGATCCATCATTAAGATTTACTTCTTCAACAGCAAATTCTTCTGTACTTTCTATTCTGTAAACTTTACCCTCACTGTAAAAATAGGAATGATTACCTGTATTAAATATTGTTACCCGCTGCTCCTCGCTGTTTTTTACATTAAATTTAGTAATAGTTGTTCTGTTTTCACCTACAAAATATTCCGTACAGATATATAAATTGTCGTCATCCGCACCTATAATTTTACTGTTCTCGGGAAATCGACATACCTCTGTGGCAGTGTGATTTTTATAATCAATCCGAACTAAAACCTCAGTCATTTCACCGTCAGAAAATACATCTTTAATGATATAAATAACACCGGATAGCGAAAAACTCTCTCCATCATTCAGTTTGTAAATTTCCTTTCTGTCACTGCCGTTTTCCGTCATTGAATAAATCGAAGTTGTATATCCACCGTCCAAAAAAGTTTTCTGAATTATAAAAATTTTATCGTCGGTTCTTGATGCAAAAATATATGGGTTACTGTCTGTGATGTAAGCGGTACAGGTATCATCTTCGTGCTTGCACCCGGCACTGCTACACAAGGGTATCTCCTTTAAAGTATCACTGTCAATATAATAAATGATACTGTAATTTCCGCCGTCGCCTAATTCTGTATGATATATGCCACTATCGGAAACGCAAACATTGTTTGCACCTGAAACCATCGTCAATAAATGTGAGCTGTTACTATAATTTTTGTCATTGTTATTGCCGCTTGGCTGTGCTTTTACACACCCCGATAAGGAAAAAGGCAACAATAAAATAATTACAATACAAATCAAAGCTCTGTTATATTTACAACGAAAATTTTTCAACACGATATTTCCCTCTTTCTGATATTCTTATTTATATTATAAATATGATATATAACAAATATTAATAAAGTAATTATAGATATGATAAATACATAATTATATATATTACTTTCTTCTTCATAAGTTTTCTTTTCTATTTGTTCTATAGTAATTGGTACATCATTAATATCTATTATTTTTTCTATATATGTATCTGGTATATGACTATTATAGAATGTTGAGTTAGCAGTTAATTCATTCATGAAAAATACTGATTTTCCAGTTCTTTTAAATTTATTTCCTTCTCCTATATAAGTATCTATCCATGTAGGATCTAATCCATACCATTTACCATCTAAATAAACATTTAACCATTCATGTGCAATTCCTTCTTTGTTAGAACCATTTACCAAATAGTTTTTAATACCAACTTTATTTAAAAGTTTATTTGTAAGAAGTGCATAATGATAGCAAACACCTTTACCTGATAAGCTTTTAGCCACTCTATTAAAACTTATTTCTGGGTATGAACATCCTTTTGTAGTATCACAATCATCATCATAACTTATATTATCTATTACATATATTGTTATTTTTTTTATTTTTTCTATATCACTTAGTTCATTTAAATTTAAGTTTTTAATTATATCATCTAATTTTTTATTATATTCTGTTCCTAATAAATATGTGTAATCTTTTGATTGATATGATGTACCTGTTATATTGTTTTTTCTTATGTAATCAAAAAGTTTATCTGTAATCAATTCTTCTGAGCCTCCAAAATCTAATTTTTTTAGATTTTTTAGTGAAATTATTGGTTCTAAGCTATATAAATTACTTATATTTGATAAATATAGTTCTTTTAAATTATTTAAGTATTTAATTGTTTCTATACTTCTTATATAACTACCTTCTAAATCTAAATATTCTATTTTAGAATTTTTTAGTGGACTTAGATTGTCTTTTATTATAAATGAACTAAATATTTCTAATTTTTTTAAGTTTGAATTATTGAAATTATCTAAGTTTACTTTACTATAATATATAGTTAATTCTTCTAATTTATCAAGATTATTTATAAAACTTATATCTAAAATATTTAAGTTTTTTATTAATATTTTTTTTACATTTTTGTATTGTGATAATTTATCAATATTATCACTAGATGTGATTTCTAAATATAGTACTTCTTCATTATTTATATTTGATTTAACTAAATCATCTATATTAACGCTTTCTGATTTAACAATTGTGGTAAGTGAAAGAAGAGAAATAAATAGTAATATTAATAACTTATTTCTCATCTTTTATACCAATATGTAAATCTCTTAATTGTGATTCATCTACTGTATTAGGTGTTTCACACATTAAATCTGATGCGCTAGCAGTTTTTGGGAATGCAATTACATCTCTTATGTTATCTGTGTTAGTAAGTAACATAGTTAATCTATCAAGTCCAAATGCAATACCACCATGTGGAGGAGTTCCATATTTAAATGCATCCATTAAGTATCCAAATTTTTCATATGCTTCTTCATATGTAAATCCAAGTGCTTCAAACATCTTTTTTTGAACATCTGCATTATGAATACGTATGCTTCCACCACCTGCTTCATATCCGTTTATTACTATATCATATGCTTTTGAATAACAGTTTCCTCTATCACTTATTAATTTATCAATATCTTCATCTTTTGGTGCAGTAAACGGATGATGGCAAGCATAATATCTTTTATCTTCTTCACTATATTCAAATGAAGGAAAATCAACTACCCATAATAATTTATAATCATTTTCATCAATTAAATTAAGAGTTTGGGCTAGTTTTATTCTTAAAGCCCCTAGAGATGTTTTTACTATATTTTTCTTACCAGAAATAATAAACACAATATCTCCATTTTCTATATTAAGTTTTTCTTTTAAATTGTTTAATTCTTTTTCGCTTATATTTTTAGCAATACTTCCAGATACTTCATTTTCAAATTTTAAATAGAATAATCCATTTGCTTTATATGTTTTTACAAACTCCGTTAATTTATCTATTTCTTTTCTAGAAAATTTATCTTGTGCATTTTTAGCTATTATACAGTTTATAATTTCATTATTAGAAATTGAGTTTTTAAATAAAGTGAATTCTGTATCTTTAAATATTTCAGTAATATCATTTATTTTCATTTCAAATCTTAAATCTGGTTTATCACTACCATAATAATCTATTGCATCAACATATTTCATTTTTAATAGAGGCAACTTTATATCTATATTTTTTATCTTTTTAAATATATGAGCAATCATATTTTCTGCAACATTCATAATATCAAACTCATCAATAAAACTCATTTCCATATCTATTTGTGTAAACTCTGGTTGTCTATCTGCTCTTAAATCCTCATCTCTAAAGCATTTTGCTATTTGAAAATATTTTTCTATTCCACCTACCATAAGTAATTGCTTATATATTTGAGGAGATTGTGGAAGTGCATAAAATTTTCCTTTGCTTACTCTACTTGGTACTAAATAATCCCTTGCTCCTTCTGGTGTACTTCTACATAATATAGGAGTTTCTACTTCTATAAATCCATTATTATCTAAATATTCTCTTACTGCCATAGTAATTTTATGTCTAGTAATTAATTTATCTTTTATTGCATCTCTTCTTATATCTAAGTATCTATATTTTAATCTAGTATCTTCTAATGCAGTAGTGTTATTACTAATTTCAAAAGGTAAATCTTCTGATGGATTTAATAATTCTAGTTTTGATACTTCAACTTCAATATCCCCTGTTTTTAAATTAGAATTTTTATTAGTTCTTTCTCTTATTATACCATTAACTTCTATTACATATTCGCTTTTTAGATTAGATGCGATATCATAATATTTATTATCAGGATTTACTATAAGTTGTATAATTCCACTTCTATCTCTTAAGTCAATAAATATAACTCCACCAAGGTCTCTTTTTTTCATTACCCAACCATGTAACAACACTTCTTTTCCTACATCTTTTATTGTAAAATCATTATTATTATTTATCTTCATACTAATTCTCCTTTATAAATTTTGAAATTTCATTTTTATTTACTTTATATTCTTCTTTAGTAATATTGTTTTTAACAGTTAATACATTTTCTTTCACTTCATCATTTCCAATTATTATTATGTATTTTGGATTATTTATATCTGCATCTTTAAATTGACTTTTTAAGCTTTTAGTCATATATGACATATCACATTTAATATTTTCATTTCTAAGATCATTTAACAATTTAAAAGCATAATTCTTTTCATTGTCAGTGACATAGCACACATATACATCTATATCTTTCTTATCTATTATAATATTTTCCATATCAAGTGCATTAATTAATCTTTCAATTCCCATTCCAAATCCAACAGCAGGTGTATCTGGTCCACCTAAAGAAGACACTAAATTATTATATCTTCCTCCACCACAAAGTACATTTTGACTACCAAAACCATCTATTTCCGCAGTTATTTCAAATACTGTATGAGTGTAATAATCAAGTCCTCTTACTATTCTTGGATTAACTTCATAAGTAATATTTAAGTTAGTTAAACATTCTTTTACTTTTTCAAAATATTTTTTTGATTCATCATTTAAATAATCTAGAATAATTGGTGCATTTTTAATAATATCTAAATTACTATCAGTTTTACAATCTATTATTCTAAGTGGATTTCTTTCATATCTTGCTTTGCAATCATCACAAAGAATATCTAAATGCTCACTAAAATAATTTTTTAAGGCAGTTCTATAATTATTCCTTGATTCAATATCTCCTAACGAATTTATATTTACTTTTATTCCTTTTAAACCAAGTGTTTTTAATATCTTAACTGGTATAGATATGATTTCTGCATCAATCATTGGATCATTAATACCAAAGCATTCAAATCCAAACTGAAAGTGTTCTCTCAATCTACCGGCTTGTGGTCTTTCATATCTAAACATTGGCATAAAATACCATGCTTTATTTATTCCATTCACATAAAGCTTATTTTCAATAATACTTCTTACTATTGATGCAGTTCCTTCTGGTTTTAAAGTCATATTTCTATTACCCTTATCAACAAAATCGTAAGTTTCTTTTTCAACTATATCAGTAGTATCTCCTACACCTCTTTTAAACAATTCTGTTTTTTCAAAGGTAGGTGTTCTAAAGTAATTATAATTATAAGTTTTTGCTATATTTTCAATTAAATTTCTAATATATAATACTTTTCTTCCATAACTATCATATACATCATTTGTTCCTTTTGGTTTTTGAATAATTTGCATAAATTCCTCCTAAAAAAATAAAAGTGCACTAAGTATAAGGGTTCATAAGAACGGTACCACCTTATTTCACAAATGTGCACTTAAATTATAACGTAATTAACGATTTTATTATACATGGATGTCATTCATAAATTATAGTAAATGTTTACACCAACCACATCTTCTCTTTGTACATTTAATTTATTACTAATTCCAAAATAAAATATACCTAGATTATAGCACAAATTTATATTTTTGCAACTATTTATAACTTTGATTTGATTTATATTATAAAACTTGTTATTTACAACTTGCAACAGTTACATTAGATGGATATATTATCCATTCAAGATTATTATCAAATGCATAACAATCAATAGTTAGTGGTGTAGTTGAAAATGTTATTGTTACGTTTGTTAGTTGATTTTTAGCAAATGCTCTATATCCTATACTTGTAGCTGTATCAGGTATTTCTACGCTCGTTATTCCTAAACCGTAGTAGCCAACATCTGTAATTATGACAATATCATATTTATTTTAATAATTATATAATGGCTTTATTCTATTTCCTATTAAATTAATTGTTGCTTTTCCTTCACTATTAAATCTAATTGTACATTTACTATAATCTTCTTTACTTAATTGTGCTATATTATCACATGTTACTTTCTCATCATTATTTTGTAGTTTATTTGTTATATATTTCTTCTCTGCACTATCTGTATTAATTGTTCTGATGTTTTAAATAAATCTTTTTTTGATTCATCTATTACATCTAATATCCTTGGTATTGATATTACTAGTATTACTGCTAATATTATTATTACTGCAAGTAGTTCTATTAGTGTAAATGTATTTTTCTTTTTTCACATTTTTATCTTCTTCTATTTATACTATATATCTATTACATACACACCCTATGTTTGTCAAGGGGTTGGTTTGTTTGAAGAGAATTTTTTGCTTAATACTTCTTTTTCATCAACATATTTATTATTTAATATAAATGTATTATTAAAATATTTCATCATTTTATTTATATTATTGCCTCTTATGAAATGATTTTTTTTAAATTTTATATTTTTTATATATCTTTCTATTAAAAATGAATTATATAAGAATAAATGGTTTTTGTATTCATTTCTTATCATAATAATAAGAAGTATTGACATCATTATCATATTTATGTCTTTGTAATAAAGTATAATTAGTATAAATACTGATATAAATGAAATATATATAGTTAATATATGAGATTTTTTAAATGGTATAATTGTGTTTAGTAGTATATTTAATACTTTTGATCCATCAAGTGGTATAATTGGTAATAAGTTAAATAGTAGTATTGTTGTATTATAGTTCATAAATATATTATATGAATATAAATTTGGATTCATAAATGTTTTTACTAATAGGTATAATATAGTTTGAAATAATATACCTCCTATAAATACAAGAAATTCTTCTATGAATGATTTATTTATGTTTGTATTAAATATGGTATAACCCCCAAAAGGATATATTTTTATTTGTTTTATATCGTATTTAAAAATTATTCCAATTGTTATGTGCCCTAATTCATGAGTTAATACAATTAAATACATTATTAAAAATGACTTAAAAAGCCCAGTTAATATGGATATAAGTCCCAAGAAATAAAGTAATGGATGGATATATATTTTTTTAAATATATTCTTTATAATCTACAAAATTCCCTTCTTTTTTGAAAACTAAATATAGTTTATTGTTTAATGTTTCACCTAAATATTTACCTTTTTCTACGTGATCATATACTTTAATATTTGATGTATCAATATTTGAATACCATATTGTTACATTATCACTTTCTATTATTACAGTATTTCCATATGGCTTTTTTTCACCTACAAATACTACTATACCTGAATATTGTACTGGAACTAGGTAATTGTTTTCTACTGTTAAACTTATTCCATTTTCAAATTTATTTAATTCAGTATAATTTAATTTTTCATTAAATACTGGTTCAGTTTTCATTAGTTTTTCAAAAGGAAGTACGCTACCAAAATATTTAGTATATGTTTTTTTTACTGTTTCAAATGAAATATTTTTTTCAATAACATTATTATTAAACCATGTTTTAAACGTTTTATTTTTATTTAATAAGATTATGGATAATAAAAATATTATCATTAAAATCACAAATTTTATAAAAAATGGTTTATATTTATTATCTTCTTCTTTATTTTTTATTCTTTTTTTAATCTCTTCTATATTCATAGCATCACCCACTATATATTATGAGTTTTAATATAGTTTATTCTTGTCTTATTTTTTTAAATGGAATTATATTTATAAAAATATATATTAAAATTAAATATATTGCATTAAATATATATAAGAATATTAACTTTCCAAAAAGATATGTGTACGATATATTAAGATTATAGAATAATAAATATATAAAGTATGTTAATGTATTATAGATAAATATAATAAACATGCTTGTTAGTATTATATTTATAATATTATATTTTGAGTTTTTAAATATAAAATATGTTATTAAACATATAAGTATAAAAATAGGTATATAAATTAGTGAGTGAGTATAAAGAAATGTATAAGTAATACCAATGATTAAACTATAAATTATTAGTTTATATAATTTTAAATATGGATATAGTATTATTATTGATAGTATGGATGGATATATAGAAAATGATATTATGTTAAAGTTGATATTTGATAGTAATGGTTCAGTTAAAATAGATAACATGAATATGAATAATATCATTTTACACCTACTACGCATACATATTTAATATCGTTATAATTTAAAATTGGGGTAATAATTGCATTTTTTGATAAACCATTTGTGTCATCTTCTATTTTTTTTACTTTTCCTATAATAATTCCTTCTTTAAAACTATTTGTAAAATTAGTTGTAATTACATTTAATTCATCATTATATTTAATATCTGTTGTAAGTTCGCTTACAACTAATTCATTTTTGTATTTATTATATGATGAGATTATTCCATATGATATAGTTTCTCCATCAGAAATTGCAACGGTAATCTTTTTATCTTTATTTATATTAGTAATTATAGATATTAAAGAAGAATCATTAAACACTTTAATCACTGTGCCTATCAATCCAAACTTATTTATTACCATATCTCCTATTTTTACACCATCTTTAATTCCTTTATTTATAGTAAGTGTATCATACCAAAACATTGGATTTCTATATATAACTGTTGCATTTACATAACTATATTCTTCTTTTTCTATTCCGTTTATACTTTTTAATTCATTATTTTGTTTTTCTAAATCTTTAATATATGTTTTTGTCATATCATCTGTAATCATATTTTTATCTTTTGTAATTAAAATATTTTCTATAATAATATTATATAAATTAGATATATTTTTAACTATATTTGTAGATGTGAAAATAACTATTAGCAAAATAGTTAGTATTAGTAAAAATATATATTTTTTAATTTCATATTTTTTCTTCATAAATTTCCTCTTCAAAAAAACTATAGTACGATTTGTTTCCAATAATAATATGGTCTAATATTGGAATATTATTTAATTTTCCTATTTCAATTAAGTTATTCGTAATAAGTTCATCTTCTTTACTTGGAGTTGGATCTCCAGATGGATGATTATGTACGCATACAATAAATGATGCACTATTTAAATATGCATTTTTAAATATTTCTCTTGGATGTGCTATACTTTTATTTATTGTACCTACGTATAATAGTTTATTTTCTATTATTTTCTTTTTATTATCTAAATATAAAACATAAAAATATTCTTGCATTTTATTATTTAGTAGGTTTCGATAGTACATATATATATCATAGCTATTACTTATTTTTTTCTTATCTTTGGTTTTATATGAACATACTCTTTTTCCAAGTTCTATAGAAGAGATTAATTCCATTGCTTTTACTTCTCCAATGCCATCTATTTTCATTAAATCGTTGATATTTATATCATTTAAATTAGAAATATCTTTATATTTTTTCAGTATGTTTAATGATATTTCTTTTACTGATATATTTTTAGTTCCTGTTTTTAATATTATTGCTATAAGTTCTTCATTAGATAAACTAGAAACTCCATACTTAATAAATCTCTCTCTTGGCCTTTCTTCTTTTGGTATATCTTTTATTAATAATTTATTCATCTATACTGCACTCCTTATATTTATTAATAATATTATTTTGTATTTCTAATATTTCTCCTTCAGTTAAAATTTTAAAATCTACATCTACATTATATAAATAATCCATAAATTCTAATCCACTTATTCTTTTTTCTTTTATATATATATCATTCCCCTTTTCTTTATATATCTCCCTTATTATTTCTGCATTTTCTTTACTTTTTGTAACTCCTATATATACTTTATAAAATCCATCTTCTTCTTTTAATATATAATTATTTAAATTATTCTTTTTTGCTTTTTCTATCGTGTTATAACTTCCATATAAAAGCATATAAACATTATCATATATACTTGAAGCTTCTTTTACTATTTCTTTAACATTTTTTATATATACCTTAAATATATAGTTGCCAAATAAAAAACTTATTAAACTAGTAATTAATAATGTTATAAGTAGTTTTTTCATATTATCACCATTACTATAATAAGTTTTTTATATTAAATAAATTGTAGAAAAAAGTATATTGCTTTTTATTATTATTTATATATAATAATATTTAATTAGTAGGAGGGACTATGTATAAGTTAATGAATGTAACTATTGCTAAAGTAAAAAAGGTACAAAGAGGTGGTTTAAAGCTTGTTGCTGTAAATGAAAATGAACCAGTTTACAATATGTATTGTGCTGTTGATAAGGAAAGAAGTATTGCGATTGATTTAAGGGATAATACTATATATACTTATCTTAATGATCATTTGGGCATATTAACTCATACATATATAATAAGAAATGATATGTATTATGCTCTTTTTGGAACGGAAGTTTTTATAAAACCAAAGGAAAATATTAAAAGAAAATTTAAGAAAATAGAAAAAGGATACTAGTTAATTGGTAAAGTTACTTTTACAATTGTACCAGTATTTAAAATAGAGGAATATTTTATAGTCCCTTTATGCAATTCTATTATTTCTTTGCTTAGTTTTACTCCAAGGCCTGTTCCTTTTTGTTTAGTTGTATAAAATGGTTCACCAATTTTATTTAATGTTTCTTTATTCATTCCAATACCATTATCTTCTATTATTATTTCAATATTTTTTCTTTTTTTAATCATTCTTAATTTAATTATACCAATTCTATCTTTAGGAATAGATTCCATACTGTTTTTTATTAGGTTTATAAATACTTGTTTTAATCTATCATAATCTCCTTTTATAAATACTTCTTCATCTTCTACATCAAACATAAAATGAACGTTTTTTTCAGTTAAAAATGGCTCAATATTACTACATAAATCATCTAATAGTAAAGTTATATCTATTTCATCAATATTGATATTTACTCTTGTTAAATTAAGAAAATCCTCCATAAGTGTTAGTGTTCTATCTATTTCTTGTTTCATAATAGGTACATATTTATTAACTTGTTTCGAATCATCCGGATTCATCATATCTAAATATCCTTTGCATACTGCAATTGGATTTTTTATTTCATGTGTTATTTTAAAAAGTGAATTTCTTAAGTTTTTGTCTTTTTCTATGTTACGTATACTTCCGTATAAATTAATAATTTTTTCGGATTTTATTAATAACTCTGAAATAATAATTGAAAGAACTGTATAACATAAATTGCACATTGTTGTATCTATTAAATTTGTATTATCTAAATATATATCAAATATAATTTCTATAAAAAGTATTAATATGAATTTTATTTTATAATCATATTTTTTTAATAGTATAAAGTATGATAATAATATGATTATATATTTTGATATATATATGTATATATTAATATTATTTGCTAGTCCAAAATAAATTGATAAATAAATAGATACTAGTATAGATAAATATTTTTTGTTTTTCATTAAACATATAAGTAATAGTACTTTTAGTATACATGGTTCATAGTCAAAATAACTAGAGTATTTAGTAATTAAATATATACTACTAATTATTGATAATGTAAAGAATAGATCATCACCTTTAGTTCCAATAATGTTTTCATATACTATATAAAGTAAATAACATAATATAGGTGTTATTAAAAATATTAAATATAGCATTAATGCATCAAACATATAAATCCCTCTTTTCAACAATATTCTACATTTTTTATATGTCATATTTTGTCGAAAAAAGAAAAAATGTTATCTTTTAGTAACATTTTGTTTTAATAAATCTTCTATACATTTTTTTAATTTAACTGCGTCTTTATCAAATACTATTTTTAATTGATTATCTATCTCCACTATTCCTTTAGCACCTAATTTTTGTATACCTTCTTTATTAGCGAGTTCTACATCTTTAAGTGTTACTTTAAATCTAGACATAGATGCTTCTATTGTAATAATATTTTTTTTGCCACCTAATAGTTCGACTAGTTTATTCGCTTCTATCTTAAAATCTCTTTTCCCACTTTTAATAACAGCTATAGCTATAATTATAAGTATTATTAATATCGTAATATATTTTACCCAATTCATACAATCACCTTCTTAATTATACTACATTTTTTCTAAGTTAACAACATCCTAGGTAATAATTATATATCATATATCTATTTTGGAATATCTTATTATTGAAAAGAGGTGTTATTATGTGTAATAATTCAAATAGTTCTGCTAACAAAGGATGCATCTATGAAATATTAAAAACTATATTAGTATTGCAAAAGGAAGCTGATATGCCAGGGTGTTGTTTAGATACTTGTGATAAAAAGTGTTTAGGTGGTACTCCTGCATTATGTTACTACAATACAAGACCAATAACTATATATACATGTGGATGCTGTAACACAAGTTTATCAATGCCAACAACAAAGTTACCAGGTGAAACAGTTACATCAAATGTATTTAGAATTGAAAAATTAGATGATACTTGTGCTACTTGCAGAGTTCTTATAGCAACTGTTGATGATGATACAGTAACTTATACTGCTACTGATTCATTCTTTACTATAAGTTTAAATTGCATATGCATGTTAAAATGTTTAGCAGATACTTATGTTGAGATGTTATAATAGGCCAAATTAATTGGCCTTTTTTATATCAACAATATCTGATACATTAATTCTTTCGTTATCTAACGTAATTAGTTCATCATTTTTATAAGCAATTATATCTTTTCTTAAAATTCTACCATTTTTAAGTGATATTGTTACACTAGATTTATATACAAATGTATCCGATTTAAATATATCTCTTATTTTTTCTTTTACATCTACTTTAGTGTTATCTGAAATTTCTCCTGCTGTAAAATGATAACTATTTTTATTATTTTTAATATCTTTATTTATTTTATTTACAAATACTTTTGGTTTTGGCATATTTTCACTCCTTTTTAATTAATTATATGTATATAAGTTCTAAATTTGATTATATATTTTATATTTGGGAATAATATGTATGTGATTATTATGAAAAAATTATATAAATTTAAATTAAACAAACAAATAGTTTTGTCTTTAGCGTGTTTAATAATAATTAGTATAGTAAGTATTTATAGTGCTTCTAATATGGTTAATAAAGGACCACTTATGTTAAAGCAAATTATTTGGTATATACTAGGAATATTTGTAGTATATAAAGTAATTAAAATTGGTAATAACAAAATATATAAATATTATAAAATTTTATATATTATTGGAATACTTAGTTTAGTATCTTTATTATTGTTTGCAAAACCAATAAATAATTCAAAATGTTGGTTTACAGTTTTTGGTATTGGTACAATTCAACCAAGTGAGTTTATGAAAATTATTTTAATAATTACAAATGCGGTTATTATAGATAAGCATAATAAAAGTTCATATAAGAAAGATTATGTGCTTATTTTAAAAATTATAGGTGTTACTTTAATCCCTTCTATATTAACTTTTTTGCAACCAGATACAGGGATGGTTTTAATATATTTTGTAATATCATTTGTAATGTTATTTACATCTGGTATTAATATAAAATGGTTTATATGGTTTATTGCAATATTAACTCTTTTATTGTCGGTTTTTTTATCGCTATATTTTTATAATGATGACTTATTTATTAAAATATTTGGTACAAGTTTCTTTTATAGAATAGATAGATTATTAGATTGGAAAGATGGAGTTGGAATGCAACTTACTAATGCTTTAATAGGTATTGGTAGTGCATTTATATTTGGACATGGATTTAATAATACTCCTATATATTTTCCTGAACCACAAACAGATTTTATATTTTCTGTTTTTGCTACTAATTATGGATTAGTTGGTGCTACTTTTTTATTACTAATTTTAGTTTATTTTGATTTTAATATTATTAAAATAGCAATAAATTCAAGAAATAGAATAGATAAATATGTGGTATCAGGTATATTAGCAATGCTTATATATCAACAAATTCAAAACATAGGAATGAATATTGGATTACTACCAATTACTGGTATTACTCTTCCTTTTATTAGTTATGGAGGATCTAGTTTGTTATCTTATATGATTATTATTGGAATACTTTTAAATATATCAAATAAAGGAAAAAAGACATTTTAGTTAACCTAAAACATCTTTATTTTTCATTATTCCATCTAATACTGCATTTATCATATTCTTTACTTTTTCATCAGAATATTCTTTAGCAAGTAATATTGCTTCATTTATACATACTACATCTGGTGTATCAGTATAAAGCATTTCATAAATACCCATTCTAAGTATTGCACCATCAGTTTTACCTAATCTATCTATACTCCAATCTTTTAAATAAGTATTTGCCATTTCATCAATTTTAGTTTTATTTTTTAATACTCCATACACAATTTCATTAACAAACTCATTTTCTACTTTTAGTGATTCTTTTATAACATCTTTAACATCATATTTTATCTTATTTGAATCATACACACTAATTTGATAAAGTATAGTCATTATAATTTTTCTTAATTCACTTCTATTTATTTCAGTCATAAATCCCTCCATGCCTACTCATTATATCATATTACTTGTTATTATCAACATCTTTTTTTAATTCATAGAGTATGTTTAGTGCTTCAATTGGTGTTATTTCGTATAGATTTATTTGTTTTAATTTTTCTAAGACAATATTTTCTTCATCTTTTTCATCTAAATCAAATGATATTTGATTTTTTATTTCAATATTTCCATTGCTTTCATAATCATTTAATATTTCATTTGCTCTTTTAATTAAAGATTTTGGAAGATTGGCTAATTTAGCTACGTGTATACCATAGCTTTTATCTACACTTCCATTTTTTATCTTATGTAAAAATGTTATATTTCCATTTTCTTCTAATGCACTAACATGTACATTTTTTAGATTTTCAAAATGATCTTCTAATTTAGTAAGTTCATGATAATGAGTTGAAAACAATGTTTTACATTTTATATTATTATGTATATATTCAATTATTGCTTGTGCAAGAGATAATCCATCATATGTTGCAGTTCCTCTTCCTAATTCATCAAATATTATTAAACTATTATTTGTTGCATTAGTGATTGCTTCATTAGCTTCTTTCATTTCTACCATAAATGTAGAATCTCCACTTACTAAATCGTCAGATGCACCAATACGAGTAAATATTTGATCAAATATAGGTAATGTACATTTTTTAGCTGGTACAAAACAACCAATTTGTGCCATTATTACTGTTATTGCAAACTCTCTCATATATGTAGATTTTCCTGCCATGTTAGGTCCTGTAATAATAAGTATATTTGTTTTTTCATCCATTAAAATATCATTTGGTACAAAAGGAGTTTCTAATACTTTTTCTACTACTGGATGTCTATTATCTATTATTTCTACAATTCTTTTATCTGTTATTATTGGCCTTATATAATTATTTTCTTCACTAATTGTTGCAAATGATTGAAGTACATCTATTTCTGCAATAACTTTAGCTATATTTTGTATTCTTTTTATATATGTTTGTACTTTATTTTTTATTTCAATAAATAAGTTATATTCTAGATTAATTATTTTTTCTTCTGCACCTAATATTAATGCCTCTTTTTCCTTTAAAAGAGGTGTTACATATCTTTCACAATTGGCCAATGTTTGCTTTCTTATATAGTTATATTCTTCTTTAATAAGTCCAATATTAGATTTACTAACTTCTATATAATAACCAAATATTTTATTATATCCAACTTTTAAGTTCTTAATACCTGTTCTATTTCTTTCTTCGCTTTCCATTTTTATTACAAAATCTTTGCCTGATGATCTGTTTTCTTTTAATTCATCTAATTCCAAATTAAAACCACTTTTTATTATGCCACCTTCTTTTATTGTTACAGGTGCATCTTCATCTATACTATTTTGTAATAATTCATATAAGTCGTCTAACGTTTCTATTGTTTTTTCATATTTTAAGTTATCAAGTATACTTTTAATATTTGGTAACACCTTTAATGAATTTTTTAATTGTAATAAATCTCTTCCATTAGTATTACCATATCCAATTCTTCCAGATAATCTTTCTAAATCATATACTTGATACAAATATTCTCTTAGTTCTTCTTTTAATATAAATTCTGTTTCTAGTTTCTCTACAATATCATATCTCTTATTAATCTCATTCTTATCTACAAGTGGGTTTTCTATCCAATTTTTAAGCATTCTAGATCCCATTGCTGTTTTTGTTTTATCAAGAAGCCATAAAAGAGAATAAGTTCTTTCTTTTAATCTTAAACTACTCGTTAATTCTAAATTTCTTCTTGCGTTTATATCTAGTTTTAAATATGATTTAGTATTAATTATATTTATTTTTTGTAAATAATTTAAACTTCTTTTTTGAGTAGATATAAGATACGATAGTAAATGTTTTATAGATTCAATATATTTAGAATCTTCTATATGACTAAATATATTAGTATATTCACTCACATCTATTTCTTCATCAAAAATAGATATATTTACTTTATATTTATTTTTTAATGTATTAAGAACATTATTATCGAAATTATTTTTTACTACTATTTCCTTTAAATTAAGTGATAAAATCAAAGATACAAGAGAATTACTATCATAAATAGATGTTGTAGTATAAAATTCACCAGTAGATATATCAGCATAACTAATTACATAAGTATATTTTAGATCTATTACATTACCAATATAATTGTTTGTCTTTTCATCTAGAAATTCACTATTCATCATAGTCCCTTTAGATAAAATTTGTAATACTTCTCTTTTAACTACTCCTTTAGCCGTTTTAGGATCTTCTATTTGTTCACATATTGCCACTTTATAACCCTTATCTATAAGCTTATCTATATATGGATTAACAGAATGATAAGGAATACCACACATTGGAATTCTATCTTCTAATCCTGCAGATTTACCTGTTAAAGTAAGTTCTAATTCACGAGATGCGATTAATGCATCTTCGAAAAACATTTCGTAGAAATCACCCAATCTAAAAAATAATATAACATCCATATTTTTTTCTTTCATCTCTATATATTGTAACATCATGGGAGATAATTTTGTTTTATCAACTTCATTCATTTTCATTAAAACCACCAATAAGATTATAACAAAATTTGGTAAAAAAAAGAAGAAGTGATTCTTCTTTATGGCATTTTATTATGAATTTATTTCAATATATATGGATCACTACTTGTTCCAGTTCCACTCTCTATAAGGGTATTAGATTTTAGATATATGGCGGGAAAAACCGCACAGCCATCATCAGCAGTGTGGCTGCCCACAAGGCCATCACTGCCCACAAGCCAAACAAGACGCGAATTACCAGAATCAGCACCAGGCGATAATGTCCAATACAATGTATTTGGTTTAAACATCCAATTATTGTTTTTACATTTATATGTAGATGATTGGTCTATCTTTGTATTACAATCATTTTCACTACTTGCATATGCCCAGTCTGTTACATATGGTAGTCCTATATATCCAGGCCATTCTGTTGTTCTTTCTACTGTATCATTACACCAGTTTCCACTAGAGCATATTTTTCCATTTACTGTTCCTCTTTCTGCTTTATAAAGTTCAACTGTATCATATGAACTCGTTGTACTATTATATAAAATACTTTTGTTTGGTGCTCCTGTGTTCCATGTATGGTAGTCTATTAAACTCTTTGATGTTTCATCTATTGTTCCAGTTGGACATGTTGTTGTTGTATTATTATAATAATTATAACATGTAACTGTTTCTCCTCCATAATACATCTTATTTAAATAGTTTTGTAAATCTGCTTGACTCCATTCATTTACACCCCAGCCACCATTTACACTTTTCTCACTACTATCCCATGATAAACTTCCTAATGATTCACTTCTTACTAATTTAACATTATTTCCAAATACTCCTATTATTCTCCATAAT
>ERZ827168.3069-NODE-3069-length-17768-cov-5.315023_pt1 | contig 17768 bp, 15 predicted proteins | sample MGYA00519868_ERZ827168 | MGnify/ENA primary metagenome ERZ827168 (study PRJEB31778, sample SAMEA3449271) | human gut metagenome | biome: human gut; feature: human-associated habitat; material: faeces | place: United Kingdom | collected 2010/2012 ...
CGATCCGCAGTATCCATTCCAGCTATTCGCATCAGGACACGATGGCGAAAAACATCTACCAGCAAATCTGCAACGGCACGTACCGCACTGTCGAGCTCCTTGAGGTCGTCGCGCGGATACTGGACGAGGACGACGCGTACGGCTCGACGATCCGCAGTATCCATTCCAGCTATTCGCATCAGGACACGATGGCGAAAAACATTTACCAGCAAATCTGCAACGGCACGTACCGTTCCACGGAGCTTCTCGAGGTCATTGCCCGCGAGTTGGACGCGCAGACGTGACCCTTTGCGCGGCGAAGGGCGCAGAACCAAAATCAGGGGGAGAATTTATGAAGAAAAACAAAGGACTTTTGTGGGTTTCAATCGTGATCGCGCTTCTCGTGTGCCTTGCGGGCTGTTCGTCTTCCGGTTCGTCCGGACGCAAATGCGCAAAGAGCGGCTGCAATCGCCCCGCGGTTACATCCGGAGACAGCGTGTACTGCTCGGCGCATTCCAACCGCTGCCTGAGCTGCGGCGGCTATTGCGACGGCGACGCCGCCTTCTGCATGCCGTGCCTGCGGCGCGCGTTCGGCAAATAAGCCCCATAAATTAAGGCGGCGCCGCACAACTCGGCGGCACGTCGGGCAATGTCTTTTCCGCCATCTGACGAAAAATCCATTCGCCGGACGACCACCTCATTTGTGCGGCGTTGCCTTAACGCGTGTGAGAATCCGATCGATCCTCACACGCGTCCATTTCGTCCTCGCAAACGCAGGCTTATCCGTCCACCTCCACCATGCGGATTTCCACGGTCTCGAACCGCGTCTTGTTCCAGCAATCGAAGGCGCGCATGCGCAGCGTGGCGAAAGACGCAAGGTCGCCCGTTTCGATGGTTTCCATCTCGCGATACCGCCCGTCGCCCAGATCCTCCACGGTGCCGCCGGCCACGGAGCCGGGCTTCAGCCTTTCGCCGTTCTCGTCCAGAAATTCAAACACCAGTCCGTCGTCCGTCGCGCGGAGCATCAGCTCCCGATCGAGCACGGTGTACTCGATGGACGCGTATGCCGCCACGGGCGTCACGGTCAGCGTGACGGAATCCACGCGCACGCCTACGGACGGATACTCCGCCGGCTGCGCGTTCTTCAGCACGTGGTTGTTTTCGCTGTGCAGGTTCAGCGGGAAGCTCAGCGGCGCCCGCTCGACGAAGCCGTTCTTCTCCGGGCTGTACAGGCCGCAGTCCAGCGTCACGTTCAGCGTCTCCGGCGCGCCCTCCGGGTTGCCGAACAGCAGGAACACCGCGCGCCCGCCGTTCTCATATACGCAGCCGCCGCCGTCGAAGGTTGTGCTGTCGGCCGAGGGCGCCACGTTCACGTATTCCACGCGCGTGAACCCGTTCCGCTTCGCGTATTCGTCGATGGCCAGCCCCGGCCCGCCGGACCCCGCCGCGGAAATCTTGCAGCCCTGGTCGATTACCCAGACAAACATCACGCCCTCCTCCGTGGGCGCGGCCTCCACCACGAGGTATACTCCGATGCCGTCATACAGCGCCTCGTTCACGGTGAACCGCACGCCCGTCAGCTCGCACGAAGCCAAACTCGTCTCGATCATCTCCGGATGCTTGTTCAGCCGGTTCTCGCCCATGCTGGCGTAGTAGCGCAGGAAGCGGTCGAGGCCGAACCACTCCGGATTCGTCGCCGCCAGCGCCGCGGCGGACAGCAGCAGAAGCGCCGCCGCCAGCGCCACAATTCGAGTCGCCTTTTTCATGTGTTTTCCCTCCTTCTGAAGTCGGAGAGAAGACAGCGTTTCGTTCACGCGCGAAACGAACGCCTCGTCGGGCTCGCCCAGCGCGCGCCTGAAATCATCCTTGCTTACCATCGAATCTCCTCCCCGGATAACAGCTCCTTCAATTTCTCGCGCCCGCGCTTCATTCGCGTCTTCACCGTGCCCGGACGCGTGCCGAGCATGCGCGCGACCTCCTCCACGCGGTAGCCCTCAATGTAATGTAAAAGGATCGGCGTGCGCAGCCTTTCGTCCAGCATGAGCAGCGCGTCGTAAAGCGCCCTGTCGCCCGCTCGATCCGGCGCGGCGCGCTCCGGCATCGCCTCCTCCGGAAGAAACCGCCGCTTCCGCTTCTGCATGCTGTGACAGACGTTCAGCAGAATGCGTATCACCCACGTGTCGAAATACGCCTCCTCGCGAAGCGCCCCCGCCTTCTCCCAAGCCCTGCGTAACGCCTCCTGTACCGCGTCCTCGCGGTCGCACCCCTCGCGAAACTGCGAAGCGCAGATGCGATATAACACGGGCAAAAGCGCCGCAATCCTGTCCGTAAACTCCTGGCTCGTCATGTACATGCTCCTTCGTTTTCCTGACCGGTCACCAGTTAGACCTTTAAACCCGCCCTCCGGTTTTTGGAATCAGAAAAAAATTCATCCGAATATTCTCCGCCCCCGCGCAGTCGGCTCCAAAAAAATACCCCAAGCCCCGTCGGGAACCAGCACCTCCGCCAGAACAGCCCCGGGAGAGCGCGAGAGGGTCGCACCCTCTCGCACCCCGTCCCCGAGGGGGTGTAGGGGAGCGGAGCGCCCCACGCCCGCGCCGTCGGAAACAAAAGCCATCAAAAGCACAGCCTGCATCGTCAAAAACAAACCCCTCAAAAGAACACCCCCGGGAGAGCGCGAGAGGGTCGCACCCTCTCGAATTTCCAATTCCCACAGGGGGTGGCAGTGGCGGGGGAGCTTGCTCCCCCGTCCACCTCTCGCGCGGCGCTTCCCCGTCCACATCACTTAATTTGACAACGCCCATAAAAGCGGTTACAATAGACACTGGTGTTTTATGCCGGAGGGAGGAACTACATGTGAAGCAAATCATCATTGCCGTGGACGCCATGGGCGGGGACAACGCGCCGGGGGCGGTTGTCCGGGGGTGTCTTTCCGCGCTGCGCGCGCATGATGATCTGGCCATCCGTCTGTTCGGCCGTGCGGAGGCTGTCCGTCCGCTGCTGGAGGAGGCCGGGAGCGAGAAGAGCCGAATCGAGTTGATCGACGCGCCCGATGAGATCACCATGCACGACGAGCCGATGCTGGCGGTGCGCCGCAAGACGGAGTCCTCCATGGTGAAGGCGCTGATGGACGTGCGCGAGAAGCGCGCGGACGCGGTGGTTTCGGCGGGCTCGACGGGCGCATTGTTTCTGGGCGGCATGGCGTATGTGCGCGTGGTGCGCGGCATCGACCGTCCGGCGCTGGCGCCGGTGCTGCCGGGTCTCAACAAGCCCTTCCTGCTGATCGACTCCGGCGCGAACGCGGACTGTCAGCCCCGTTATCTTCTGCAGTTCGGCCTGATGGGCTCGGTGTACATGAACCGCGTGCTGGGCGTGAAAACGCCGGACGTGGGGCTTGTGAACATCGGCGCGGAGGACGCCAAGGGCAACAGGCTGGTGAAGGAAGCCTACCACCTGATGAGCGCGCAGACGGTCTATCATTTCGCCGGAAACTGCGAAGCCCGGGACGTGCAGTTCGGCAATTTCGACGTGGTGGTCACCGACGGCTTCACCGGAAACGTGATTCTGAAATATGCCGAGGGTCTCACGAGCGTGCTGTTCAAGCAGATGAAGCTCGCGGCGAAATCCTCCGTGCGCGCGAAGCTGGGCGGACTGCTTCTGAAGCCCGCGCTTTCGGCGCTGCGCGAAAAAATGAACGCCGACGAATACGGCGGCGCGCCGCTGATCGGACTGGAGGGCACGGTCGTGAAGGCGCACGGCTCGTCGAACGATTTTGCCTTCGGGAAGGCCGTGGAGCAGGCCCGGCTGATGGTGCTGCGCGACGTGACCGGCCGCATCCGCGAAGGGCTCGCCGAGATTTCGGCGGGCGAAGCATCCCGCGTATAACGAATTTCTACTATATACATTTAGGAGGCGCTTTTCCATGACGTACAACGAAATTTTTGACAAGGTTGCCGAACTGATCGTCGCTCAGCTGCCCGTGACCATCGAGCAGGTAAAGCCGGAGTCCAGGCTGGTGGAGGATCTGGGCGCGGACAGCGCGAACGTGATGATCCTTGTGTTCGACCTCGAGCGCGAGTTCGACATTCAGGTGGACAACGACGCGCTGGCCGGCGTGCACACGGTGGACGACATTGTGAAGTACCTCGAGAAGGCCGTCGGCTGATGGACGAGGTAGAGGCCCATCTGGGCTATGCATTCCATGACCGGGCGCTGCTGGAAGCGGCGCTCACCCATCCCTCCTACGGCGGCGACCATCGCGTTCCGCATTATCAGCGGCTCGAGTTTCTGGGCGACGCCGTATTTGAGCTGCGCGTAAGCGAGCGCCTGTACGCCGCCTTCCCGCAGCTGCCGGAGGGCAACCTCACGCGCATGCGCGCCGACCTCGTGTGCGAAGCGTCGCTTTCCAAGGCGGCGCGGCGGCTGGGTCTGGCGGAGCGCATCCGGCTTTCGGTGGGCGAGGAACGCACCGGCGGGCGGAAGAAGCCGTCCATCCTGTGCGACGTGATGGAAGCCGTGGTCGGCGCGGTGTATCTGGACGGCGGCCGGGACGCGGCCAACGCGCTGATCGAGCGCGCCATCGGCGCGGACATCGATTCCGCCCGCCCCGCCGAGGATCATCTGGACGCGAAAAGCCGCCTGCAGGGCATCCTGCAAAGCGGCGGGCGCATGCCGGTTTACGAGCTGATCGAGCGCAGCGGCCCCGACCATATGCCACTGTTCCGCTTCCGCGTGTCGGCAGACGGCGAAGCACTGGGCGAGGGCGCGGGTCACAGCAAGCAGCAGGCGCAGATCGCCGCCGCGGAAGCCGCGCTGGCGCGTCTCCGCGCGGGCGCGTGACGCGGGTAAACCCTCCGAACCAACCGGCGCGCGTCCGGCGACGCGGCGCTCCCGCGGATTGGGACGCGGCGAAGCGTCGAGCGCGGAAAACCATGGCGGCTGTGGACGCGTGGCCGCGCGACGCGGAAAACCTTTCGAACCGACCGGCGCGCGTCTGCCGACGCGGCGAAGCGCGGGGTGCGGAAGAACGCGGCGGCTGTGGACGCGTGGGTACGCGACGCGGGAACCCTTTCGAACCGACCGACGCGCGTCTGGCAACGCGGTGCTCCTGCGGATTGGGACGCGGCGAAGCGCGGGGCGCGGAAGATCACAGCGGCTGGTGCCGCGCGGGTGCGTGACGCGGAAAACCATGGCGGCTGTGGACGCGTGGGCGCACGACGCGGGAAACCACGGCGGCTATGGCCACGTGGGCGCGCGACGCGGGTAAACCCTCCGAACCAACCGGCGTGCGTCTGGCGACGCAGCGCGGGGTGCGGAAGAACGCGGCGGCTGTGGACGCGTGGGTACGCGACGCGGAAAACCTTCTGAACCGACCGGCGCGCGTCTGGTGACGCGGCGCTCTCGCGGATTGGGACGCGGCGAAGCGCGGGGCGCGTGATCTACGGATTCCTCTATGAAATGGAGTAAGCACACAAATTGCGACTGAAGAAACTCTACATTCACGGCTTTAAATCCTTTGCCGACCGGGTGGAGATGACGTTTGAGCACGGCGTGACCGGCGTCGTCGGCCCCAACGGCTGCGGAAAAAGCAACATATCCGACGCGGTTCGCTGGGTATTGGGCGAGCAGAGCGCGCGCCAGCTTCGCGGCTCCAGGATGGAGGACGTCATTTTCAACGGCACCGAAAAGCGCCGCCGCATGGCGTACTGCGAGGTGACGCTGACGTTCGACAACGAGGATCACTCGCTGCCGTCCGACTACACCGAGGTCGCGGTCACGCGGCGCGTGTTCCGCACCGGCGAAAGCGAATACCTGCTCAACGGCGCGGCCTGCCGCCTGAAGGACGTGGTGGATCTGTTCCGCGACACCGGCATCGGGCGCGACGGCTATTCCATCGTGGGGCAGGGGCGCGTGGGCGAGATTCTGTCCCAGAAGAGCGAGGATCGCCGTCAGGTGTTTGAAGAGGCGGCGGGCATCGTCAAATACAAGGCGCGCAAGTCAGAGGCCGAAAAGCGGCTGGACAACACCGAGCAGAACCTGTCGCGCATAGCGGACATCATCAGCGAGCTGGAATCGCGATTGGAGCCGCTGCGCCTTCAGAGCGAGGACGCGCGCAAGTACCTCGCCATGCGCGAGGAGCAGAAGAGGCTCGACCTGAACGTGTTTTTGATTCGCAGCGAGCGCTATCAGGAGAAGATCGCCGAATTGCGCCTGACGGCGGAGAACATGCGCGAAACGCTGGCGCAGAACGAGCGCGAGCAGCAGGCGCTGAACGAGCGTCGCGAAAGCGTGCAGAACCAGCTGAGCGAGCGCGAGGAAAAGGCCGCCGAGCTGCGCGAAAGCCTGCAGGCGCTGATTCAGGAGGTTGAGGCGCAGGAGGGGCAGGCGAACGTCCTGCGCGAGCGTCTGGCCGCGTCCCGCCGCGAGCAGGCGCGCGTGGAGGACGAAAAGCGCGCCGCCGAAGAGGGCGAAACCGGCATGCGCCGCCGCATCGAAACGCTGGAGGGCGAAATCGCCCGCGAGGGCGAAGGGGTCGCGGCGCGCGAGGAGCGGCAGACCGCGCTCGACCGCGCGCTGGAGGAAGCCGAAGCCGCCGCCGCGCGGCTGGAGACGGAGGCGGAGGACGCAAAGGAGCGCGTGATCCGCTTTATGAACGACATGGGCGACGTGAAGAGCGAGCAGGCGCGCCTGACCGCGCTGGGCGAGGCCATCGACCGCCAGCTCACGTCCCTGTCCGCGGGCGCGGAGGAGGACAGCCGCGTGACGGCCGACCTCAGGCGCGCCGTTGAGGACGCGGAGGGCGTCTGGGACGAGGAAAACGACCGCCTGAAGGCGCTGAACGAGGCCGCGCGGGAGATTTCCGAGCGCACGCGCCGGGCGGGCGAGGAATACGAGCGCCTGACGGCGGAATCGCAGAAGCTGCTTTCGATCAAGCAGGAGCTGGGCAGCCGTCTCAAGCTGCTCACCGAGATGCAGCGCGACTATGAGGGCTACAACCTGTCCGTCAAGCAGGTACTGATGGAAGCGGAGCGCCGCGGCGGAGCCGGGGTGCACGGCGTTGTGGCCTCGATTCTGCACGCGCCGCAGAGGCTGGAGCGCGCGCTGGACATGGTGCTGGGCGGCACGCTTCAGAACGTCGTCGTCGACCGAGACGAGGACGCGAAGGCCATGATCGAATACTTAAAGCGCAACCGCTATGGCCGCGCCACGTTCCTGCCCATTTCCTCCATCCGCGGCCGCACGCTGGACATGGGCGAGCGCAGGCTTCTGAGCATGCCCGGCTGCGTGGGTCTGGCCTCCGAGATGGTCACCTATGACCCCATCTACCGCGGCATCGTGGAAAACCTTCTGGGGCGCACGGTGATTGCCGAGGATCTGAACAGCGGCATCGCCATTCAGCGCGCGGGGCGGTATCAGTTCCGTCTGGTGACGCTGGACGGCGACGTGATGCATTCCGGCGGCTCGATGACCGGCGGAAGCGTGCAGTCGCGCATGACGAGCCTTCTGTCGCGCGAGCGCGAAATCACCGAAAGCGCCGAGAACATGAAAAAGCTCACCGAGAAGCTCGCGCAGGCGCAGAATCAGCTGAAAAAGGGCGAGGAGGAGCGCGCCGCGCTCAAGAAGGAGCGCGCGCAGCTGTTCGACGACGTGCACCAGCAGGAAATCGCGGTCACCCGCGCCGAGGATCATCTGGCGCGCGCCCGCGAGGAGCTGAACGGCCACACCGGCCGCGCCGCCCGCGTGAACGAGGCGCGCGCGCAGCTGGCCGAGCAGAAGGCGGAAATTCTGTCTCAGCTGGACGCGCTGGGGCAGCGCCGCGAGACCACCGAGGACGAGGGCGAGGCGCTGCGCAAAAAGGCGCAGGCGCTTCAGACCAGCCTTTCCGAAAAGCGCGCGGCCTTGAACGCGCAGCGGCAGGAGGCCGGCGACGCGCGCGTGGCGCTGGCCACGGCGAAGCGCGGCTTCGAGGCGCTGAAGCAGGATCTTTCGCGCCTGAACGCGCAGAAGGGCGACGCCGCCCGCGCGCTGGCCGAGGCCGCCGAATCGCTTCGCGCGCTCGCCTGTCGCCTGAAGGCCGACGAGGAAGCCCTGACGACCGAGGAGGGCCGTCTGGAGCTGGCGCGCAGGGGCCTGAACGGCGCGCGCGAGGACTTCCAGCGGGCGGACGAAAGCCGCCTGAAGGCGCAGACGGAGCTGAAGGAAATCAGCGAGAGCGCCGAGCGCCTGCGCGTGGCCACCGAGGAATTCACCGACCGCAGTCACCGCGCCGAAATGGCGCTTTCCCGCGCGGAGAACGACCTGGAGCAGATGACCGCGCGCATCTGGGAGGACTACCAGCTGACATACGAGGGCGCGGAGCCGTTCCGCGACCCGGATTTCAAGCTGGCCGAAAGCGAAAAGCGGCTGAACACGCTGCGCGCCGCCATCCGCGCGATGGGGCCGGTCAACGTGTCCGCCATGGACGAATACCGCGAGACCAGCGAGCGCTATACCGAGCTTTCCGCCCAGCGCGACGACCTTGAGCGCGCGAAGAACGACCTGATGGGCATCATCAGCGAGCTGACGGGCAAGATGGAAACCCAGTTCCGCGCGCAGTTCGAGCAGCTGGACGTGTACTTCCGCCAGACCTTCACCGAGCTTTTCGGCGGCGGCCGCGCGGAGCTGCGTCTGGAGGATCCGAAGGACGCGCTGAACACCGGCATCGAAATCGTCGCCCAGCCGCCGGGAAAGAAGCTTCAGATGCTGTCGCTTCTGTCGGGCGGCGAGCGCGCGCTGACGGCGATTGCCATCCTGTTCGCGATGCTCAAGCTCAAGCCCACGCCGTTTTGCATTCTGGACGAAATCGAGGCCGCGCTGGACGACGCGAACATCGACAACTTCGCCGAATACCTGCAAACCTACTCCACCAAGACGCAGTTCGTCGTGGTTACGCACAGAAAGGGCACGATGTCCCGGTGCGACGCGCTGTACGGCGTGGCGATGGAGGAAAAGGGCGTTTCCAAGCTGATGAGCGTCAAGCTTGCGGACGCCGTATAACCTGAGACGGGAGGAACGAACATGGGTCTTTTCAGCAAGATTAAGGAAGGCCTTTTCAAGACGCGCGGCAGCGTGGGTCAGAAGATGGATCAGCTGGTCGAAAACAGCCGCGCGCTGGACGACGACTTCTACGACGAGCTGTCGGACATTCTGGTGATGGCCGACGTGGGCGTGACCACCGCGACCGAAGCCGTGGACGAGCTGCGCGAGCGCGTGACCGCCGAGAAAATTACCGACGCGGCGAAGGCGAAGGAAATCTTCAAGGAAATCCTCGCCGCCCGCATGCGCGACAAGCCCATGGTGCTGGAGAGCCCGTCGGTCATCTTCATCATCGGCGTGAACGGCGTGGGCAAAACCACGTCCATCGGCAAGCTGGCCTCGCGCCTGAAGACGGTGGGGCGCCGCGTGCTGATCGTGGCGGGCGACACCTTCCGCGCCGCCGCCGCCGAGCAGCTGACGGTGTGGGCCGACCGCGCCGACGTGCCGATCGTCAGGCGCGCCGAGGGCGCCGACCCCGCGAGCGTGGTGTTCGACGGCATTCAGACCGCCCGCGCGCGCCACGCGGACGTGCTGCTTGTGGACACGGCGGGACGGCTTCACAACAAGGCGCACCTGATGGAGGAGCTCAAAAAAATGGCGCGCATCGTCTCGCGCGACTTCCCGGAGGCGAAAATGCACGCGCTATTGGTGATCGACGCGACCACCGGGCAGAACGGATTAAGTCAGGCGCGCGTGTTCAGGGACGTGGCCGACCTGGACGGCATCATCCTCACCAAGCTGGACGGAACCGCCAAGGGCGGCATCGCCATGGCGATTCGAAGCGAGCTGGGTCTGCCCGTGCGCTACATCGGCGTGGGCGAGGGTCTGGACGACATGCAGCCCTTCGACGCGAAGGAATACATCGAAGCGATCTTCGGATAAACGGCAGGAGGGACAGTCATGCACTCGTTTTCCATTGAAAAGGACGCTTTCTATCTGGACGGCGCGCCCTTCCGCGTGCTGGCCGGAACGATTCACTATTTCCGCGTGCCGCGCGAATACTGGCGCGACCGCCTTTTGAAGCTGAAGCACTGCGGGTTCAACGCCGTGGAGACCTATGTGGCGTGGAACGCGCACATGCCCGCGGAGGACGCGTTTGTGACGGACGGCATGCTCGACCTGTCCGCGTACCTGTCGCTGGCGCAGGAGCTGGGGCTCTGGGCGATTGTGCGCCCCGGCCCGTACATCTGCGCCGAGTGGGAAGCGGGCGCGCTGCCGTGGTGGCTTTTAAAGGAAGACATGCCGCTGCGTTGCGCCGACCCGAAGTACCTCGCGAAGGTGGACATATACTACGACCGCCTGATGGCGCTTCTGAAGCCGCACCAGATCACCGAGGGCGGCAACATCCTGATGATGCAGGTTGAAAACGAATACGGCAGCTACGGCGACGACGGCGAGTACCTCGCCTACATCCGAAACGGCATGCGCGCGCGCGGAATCACCGTGCCGCTGTTCACCTCGGACGGCTCCGCCGATTTCATGCTGACCGGCGGAACGCTGCCGGACGTACACAAGACGTGCAACTTCGGCTCCCGCGCCGGGGAGCAGATGGCGTGCCTGCGCCGCTTCCAGCCGGACGGCCCTTTGATGTGCTCCGAATACTGGAACGGCTGGTTCGATCACTGGGGCGAGAAGCATCACACCCGCGCGCCCGCGGAATCCGCGGAGGAATTCGATAAGCTGCTGGCGCTGGGCGCGTCCGCCACGGCGTACACGTTCCACGGCGGCACGAACTTCGGCTTCATGAACGGCGCGAACTGCCCCGCCGCGCGCGACTATCAGCCCACGGTCAACAGCTATGACGACGACGCGCTTTTAAACGAGTGCGGCGACATTACGCCCAAGTATCGCCTGTTCCGCGAGGTCATCGCGAAGTACGCGCCCGTTCCGGACGGAGCCGAGCCCGCGAGCCTGCCGAAGGCCAGCTACGGCACGGTGAAGCTCACGCAGAGCGCGAAGCTGTTTGACTCCTTGGACGCGCTGGGCGAAAAGCACCACACCGCCGCGCCCGCGACGATGGAGAAGCTGGGGCAGGGCTGCGGCTTCATCCTGTACCGCGCGCGCGTGAAGGGCCCGCGCGAGGAAAACAAACTGATTCTTCAGGACGTGCGCGACCGCGCGCACGTGTTCGCGAACGGCGAATTCAAGGGAATCATCTACCGAAACGACGAAGAAAGCGCCGTGCGGCTGCGCGTGCCCGCGGAGGGACTGACGCTGGACGTGCTGGTGGAAAACATGGGGCGCGTCAATTACGGCCCCTACCTGCGCGACCCCAAGGGCGTGACCGAGGGCATCCGGCTGGGACAGCAGTTCCTGTATGGCTGGGACGAATGGACGCTGCCGATGGACGACCTTTCCGCGCTGAAGTTCGAGGACGGCACGGCTCCGTTCGACGGCACGCCGGTGTTCCTGCGCGGCACGTTCGACGCGGGCGAGGAACCGAAGGACACGTTTGTGAAGCTGCCCGGGTTCAAGAAGGGCGTGATCTTCGTGAACGGAAAGCCCCTGTCCCGCCACTGGGAAATCGGCCCGCAGAGGAGCGCCTACCTGCCCGCGCCGTTCCTGAAAAAGGGCGAAAACGAGCTGGTCGTGCTGGAGCTGGACGGCTTTGAAACGCCGGAGGCCGTGCTGTCCGACGAAATGGATCTGGGCTGAGGAGGACTGCGCATGCGCTTTCTGTTTCTGGGAACCGGCGCGGCGGACTGGAAAGAGCCGTCGGACGACGGCGAATACCGGCGCAACACGTCCGCGCTGGTGGACGGCGAAATGCTGATCGACGGAAACGAGACGATTTCGGAAGCCCTTCCCATGCTGGAAAATGTGCCCGCCATGCTGTTTACCCACAGCCACGGCGACCACTATTCCAAGCCCTTCCTTCAGAGAGTGCGCCCGCGGCGCGTCTTCTGCGAGGAAAGCTGGGCGGAGGAAGCCGGCGCGCGCCCGGTGATTCCCGGAAGCGCGTTTTCGACGGCGGGCTTCCAGATTCTTCCCGTAACGGCGAGCCATTCCACCGGGCGGAAAAACGAACGGCCGCTCCACTATATCCTTGAAAAGGACGGTAAACGCGTCCTGTACGCGACCGACGGCGCGTGGCTGACGAACCATGCCTACCACGCCATTAAAGACGGCGCGCCGCTGGACGGCTGCGTCTTCGACGGAACCGTGGGCGACGCGTTCCCGGACGACTGGCGCGTGTTCGAGCATAACACGCTGCCGATGGTGCGCGCCATGCGCCGCGCGCTGGAAAAGGCGAACCTTCTGAAAAAAGGCGCGCCCGTCGTGGCAACTCACCTCGCGCGCACCCTGCACCCCTCGCAGGCCGCCCTCGAAGCGCACGAAGCCGCCTCCGACGCGCCCCTGCTCATCGCCCGCGACGGCATGACGTTTGAATTCTGACTTTTGAGCCGCGATGTCCGCGTTTGCGGCGGTCGCGGCGTTTCTTTATCCGGTTTGGGAAAATATACGGGAACGGGATGGTTTTGGCATGAAAATTCTTGTGACGGCGTTTGAGCCCTTTGGCGGGGACGCGGTGAATCCGACGATGGAGGCGCTTTCCCGGCTTGCGCCGAGGGAGGGGCTTTTCAAGCTGGTGCTGCCTGTGACGTTCGCGGGCGCGGGAGAGAGGGTGGCGCGGGCGATTGAGGAGCTTCGGCCGGACGCGGTGCTTTCGCTGGGGCTGGCCGGGGGGCGGGATCGGATTACGCCGGAGCGCGTCGCGATCAATCTGGACGACGCGCGAATCGCGGACAACGACGGTTTTCAGCCGGTGGACGCGCCGATTGCGCCGGACGGGCCGGACGCGTACTTTACCACGCTGCCGGTGCGCGAAATCGCGCGGCGCATCGGGGACATGGGCATACCGGCCGGGCTTTCGCTGTCGGCGGGCGCGTATGTGTGCAACCATGTGATGTACACCTGCCTGCATCTGGCGAGGACGAAATATCCCGGCATGAAATGCGGGTTTGTGCACGTGCCGTATACGGCGGAGATGCCGCACGACGCTTCGAAGCCGTCCCTGCCGCTTGCGGACATTGTGCGCGCCGTGGAGGAAGCCGTGCGCGTGATCGCCGGGGAGGACGCATGATCATTGAGTTTGCGCCGATGGAGGGCGTGACGGACGTGGTGTTTCGCCGCGCGCATTTTGAGATGTTCGGCGGGGTCGACCGGTATTTTCTGCCGTTCATCAGCCCTACCAGCCATCTCACATTCAGCCACCGCGAGCAGGAGGGCGTTTCGCCGCTTCTGAACCGGGGGATTCCCGTGGTTCCGCAGATTCTGACGCGCGACGCTTCTTTGTTTCTTCAGACCGCGCGGCTGCTGGCCGACGCGGGTTATGAAGAAGTGAACCTGAACCTCGGCTGCCCGTCCGGCACGGTGACGGCGAAGGGCAAGGGATCGGGATTTCTGCGCGATCTGGACGGGCTGAGGGCGTTTCTGGACGAGGTGTTTGAAGGCGCGTCGGTGTCGGTGTCGATCAAGACGCGCATCGGCTATGAATCCGCGGACGAGTGGCCGGGGCTGTACGCGCTCTTTCGCGGGTATCCTTTGAAGGAGCTGATCGTGCATCCGCGCACGCGCGCGGAGTTTTACAAGGGCGAAGCGCACAGGGACGCGCTCGATGTGTGCGCGGACGCGCCGTTTCCCGTGGTGTACAACGGCGATCTGTTCCGCGCGGACGACGCGCGGGGCTTTTCCGAAGCGCATCCCGAGATTTCCGCGCTGATGATGGGGCGCGGCCTTGTGGCCAACCCGGCGCTGGCGCGCGAAGCGAAGGGCGGCGCGCGGCTTACGAAGGAGGAAGCGCGGGCGTTTCACGACCGGCTGCTTCGCGAATATCTGGAAAAATGGCCGAGGAACGCCGTCGTGGGGCACATGCAGGAGTTCATGTATTACATGGGTCGGTGCTTCGAAAACGCCGGGAAGGCCGAAAAGCTCATCCGCAAGGCCAGCACGCCGGAGAAGTACATGGACGCGGTTTCCCGGCTGTTCGACGAGTGCCCGCTCGCGTCGCCGCCGGCGTTTTCCCCGCGCTGATTCTCCGACTCTCCGCGGGAAGGGCGGGGGAGCGTCGCTCCCCCGGCACCCCCTCAAGGGGCGTTTTCTATAGCTCGCGCGCGGCCGTTCGCTGCGCGCTTCTTCTTTTGAAGGCTTCTTCCTTCACGCCGCCGACGCGTGACGGGAACGCGCCCGCGCCGTTTTCGGCGTTCTATCCGCGCTGATTCTCTGACTCTCCGCGGGAAGGCCGGGGGAGCGTCGCTCCCCCGGCACCCCCTCAAGGGGCGTTTTCTGTATGCCGTCCGCGGGAACTCGCCGCGTTTTTTTTCTTCGATTGGATTTTCCGTTTATACGCCGCCGGTATGCCGGGGCGTTTTTTTCTCCGGGCGGAGCCGGTTTTTGGATGAAAGCGCTTACTTCTTATGGGTATTTTTCATCCTTGGCGAACAATGTGTATAATATTTTGTAATTACGGTTGATTTTATGAGCAGGTCGGTATATAATGTATTTGTTTCCGAAACAATCTGAAGGAGGCTACTCGGTATGAAAAAACTGGTATCTCTGCTTCTGGCGCTGACAATGATTCTGAGCATGGCCGTCATCGCGAACGCGGAAGATGAGCCTGTCACCCTGAAGGTTCTCTGGTGGGGCAGCCAGACCCGTCACGACACGACGACCGCCCTGTGCAAGCTGTATGAGGAAACGCATCCCAACGTGAAGATCGAAATCGACTACGCCGCGTGGAGCGACTACTGGACGAAGCTGGCGACGCAGGTCTCCGGCGACACCCTGCCCGACGTCATTCAGATGGACTACGGCTATCTGACCCAGTACGCCGAGAACGGCGTTCTCGCCAATCTGGACGAGTACATCGCCGCCGGCAGGATGGACGTTTCCAACGCCGCCGAGTCGATCATCGCCTCCGGCAAGTGGAACGGCAGCGTGTACGCCATCCCCACCGGCACGAACGCGCTGGTGCTGATGTACAACCCCGCGCTGGTCGAGGGCTACGACGTGCCCACCTACATGACGTACGAAGAGTACATCGACCTGTGCAAGCAGCTGTACGCCGACAAGGGTCTGACGGAGAACTACCTCGCCGGCGCGGACATGAACCGCCTGCGCTTCTACGTGCGCAACTACGGCTACGAGCTGTACAACGAGGATCAGACGGCGCTGGGCTTCACCGACGCGCAGCTGATCGCCGATCAGTTTGAGTATGTCGGCACCTCCATCAAGGAGGGCTGGGGTCTGAATCCCGCCAAGTCCGTCGCGGCCGACACCTTCTCCTCCATCACCGCCGGCGATACCTGGGCCGTTTTGCACTGGACGAACGAGCTGAACGCCACCGAGACCGGCAACGGCGTTTCCCTGCAGATGGTCGCGCTGCCCGCGGCGGACGACGCCGTGCGCCCCGCCACGTTCTTCAAGCCCTCCATGTTCTGGTCCGTCGCCGAGAAGAGCCAGGTGAAGGACGCTGCGGTGGACTTCATCAACTTCTACATCAACGACCTGCGCACCTACGAAATCTGCGGAACCGACCGCGGCTTCCCGATTTCCTCCGTGGTGCTCGAGGCGCTGACGCCCGGCTTCTCCGAGCAGAACCAGAAGATCGCCGCGATTCTGAACGACATGGCGGCCACCGGCAACACCAGCCCCATCATGCCCTCTGACCCGACCGCCAGCGCGGAGGTCAGCGACCTGTACGGCGATTACATTGAGAAGATTCAGTACGGCCAGATCACCGATTACAAGGCCGCCGCTGAGGAATTCATGGAGAAGGCCAACGAGCTGCTTTCCGCCGGAAAGTAAGAGACCTTCTTCAATCCCTGCGCCGGGCCCCGAAACGGCCCGGCGCTCCTTCAATCACTCACACTTTCCGGGGAGTTGACGGATATGGTACGGACGAACGCAGCGCGAAAAAGGCGTCCCTTTTCCTTTAAACAGTGGATCGACCGCGACGCCGTGGCCGGTCACGTGTTCATTCTCCCGTTTATCGCAGGTCTGCTGGTGTTCACGGTGTTCCCGTTTTTCATGTCGCTGTTCCTGTCGTTTACCGACTACAGCGTGTTCCAGCCGGCCAAATGGATCGGCTTTTCGAACTTCCGCCGCATGTTCTTTGAGGACGAGAAGTTCTGGGTGTCCTTCTGGGTCACATTCCGGTTCGCCATTTTTCAGGTTCCCATCAAGCTGGCGTTTTCGCTGATGGTGGCGGTGATCCTGTCGCGCAACACGAAGGCCATCGGCGTGTATCGCGCCGCGTTCTACATTCCTTCGCTGATGGGCGGCAGCGTGGCCGTGGCGCTGATGTGGAAGCAGCTGTTTGCATATAACGGCACCATAAACTCGATTATCGGCCTGCTCGGCTTAGGGCCGGTGGAATGGCTCACCAGCCCGCGCTACGCGCTGGGAACGCTGATTTCGCTGGGCGTGTGGCAGTTCGGCTCCTCGATGCTGATTTTCCTTGCGGCGATTAAAAACATTCCCGCCAGCTATCACGAGGCCGCCATTGTGGACGGCGCGGGGCCGATTCGCCGGTTCTTCTCCATTACCTTCCCGATGCTGACGCCGGTATTGTTCTTCAACCTCATCAACCAGACGATCGGGTCGTTTCAGGCGTTCAACTCCAGCTACCTGATCACCGGCGGCAATCCGCTGGATTCCACGCTGTATTACGCGCTGCACCTGTACAACGAGTCGTTCCTGTACTGGCGCATGGGCTACGGCTGCGCGATGGCGTGGTTCCTGCTGGTGATCATCGGCATTCTGACGATGTTCGTGTTCAAATCCTCCAGCGCATGGGTCTACTACGAGTCGGAAGGGAGGTAAACGAAGATGATCATCAAAAGCGTAAAGCGCTCCCAAATCGTTTCCAACGCGCTGTATCACGTGATCATTACCGCGTTCAGCTTTGCGATGATCTATCCGCTGCTGTGGATGATCGGCTCCTCCTTCAAGTTTAACGAGGAAATCTTCGTGAACGTGCGCCGCATCCTGCCCACGAAGTGGACGATTACCAACTACACCACCGGCTGGGCGGGCTTTGGCGGGAACAGCTTCGCGCTGTTTTTCAAAAACAGCTTCTTCGTCACGATTTTAGTGACGATCGGCACGGTGCTCAGCTCGTCGTTTATCGCGTTCGGATTCGCGCGCATCCGCTTCCGCGGGCGCTCGTTCTGGTTCGTGATGATGATTATTACCATGCTGCTGCCCGGGCAGGTGATGATTATTCCCCGCTACGTCATGTTCAACAACATGGGCTGGGTGGGCACCTTCCTGCCGCTGATCATTCCGCCGTTCTTCGGCGGCGCGTTCAACATCTTCCTGATCATGCAGTTCATCCGCGGCATTCCCCGCGATATGGATGAGTCCGCCAAGATCGACGGGTGCAGCTGGTACGGCATCTACTGGCGCATCCTGCTGCCGCTGGTCGTGCCGGCGCTGGTGACGGTGGGCGTGCTGGCGTTTATCGGGTCGTGGGAGGACTTTATGGGCTCTCTTCTGTATCTGAATACGCCCAGAAAATACACGGTGGCCTACGCGCTGAAGCTGTTTAACGACACGCAGAAGACCGACTACGGCGCGACGTTCGCGATGTCGGCGCTGTCGATGGTGCCGGTGCTGATTCTGTTCTTCTTCTTCCAGAAGCAGCTGGTGGAGGGGATATCGATGCAGGGGATTAAGGGGTAAACGATGTGGCGGGGGAGCTTGCTCCCCCG
>ERZ827168.3070-NODE-3070-length-17766-cov-4.161425_pt1 | contig 17766 bp, 16 predicted proteins | sample MGYA00519868_ERZ827168 | MGnify/ENA primary metagenome ERZ827168 (study PRJEB31778, sample SAMEA3449271) | human gut metagenome | biome: human gut; feature: human-associated habitat; material: faeces | place: United Kingdom | collected 2010/2012 ...
TAATAATTTGATAAAATTGTTTAGAATTCTAATAATAATTAACGTTAATACTTTTGTAGGTACCTATTTAAAGTATTTGAATTATATACCTAAAAATGCAAAAAAACAAGCATAATCGTGTATCAAATTTCGACACATTTTTTGCTTGTTTATGTCTATTTTGTTTCAATATTCGATATTATATAATGCTTTATATTACTCTAGTGATGTATTATAAACAATCTCTAGTTTTCCAACTGCACCATTGCTGTTCCAGCCTTCTTGCCATGATGAATTTTCTCCTGTTACATCAGTATATATTTTAGCAGAGGAACCAACTCCTCCAAAGGTATATTGATTCATTTTGGCTACTACATCTGATGGAACATAACAACTTATCAAAGTCGCTTTTCATTTTGTGTATTAAACACTTGATATAATACATCTTTAATGATATTATTTAGTAAAATTTAAATCCTTAAGTATAAAACTTAAGGATTTTTCCTGTTTAATCATAGTAAATTCACCATAAAATTCATAATTATAGCATATATTAATAATCTTATCAGAGCTTTCATTAACAGCACATAATTGTATGATTTTATTCCAACTTTATTTACATCTTTATATGTTTGTATTATCTTATCTTTTTCTTCTTTTGAAATATAGTCTGTTTTTTCTATGTAATCTTGTGCCATGAATTCTGCTCTTGTCATGGCATCTGTTTCTAAGAAGCTTCTCACCGTATACGATGTTAACTGCATAAGTGCTAAAACCCACAAACAAATTGTAGCAGTATTATAACTTATTCGATTAAATAAACTCAATATTGATATTATTAAAAGATATAAATTATTAATATTGGCAAATATCACATTAAATTTTAGTAGTCTCTTGTCTTGTGTCGTATGAATACATTCATGTATAACAGTTTGTATTCTTGTAATTACATTTGCTTTTCCAATTACTATTTTGTTTTTAAACACAAGATACACGCTTGTCTTTGAACTATTATCTTCTTCGACTTTTACGTCTTCCTTATTTAATTTTTTTAATGTTTGCTTGCAAATTTCTGTATTGCATGGAAATTTTTTTATGGTTTCTATTAATTTCTCATCTTCTACTATTCCTCTTAATTTTTTGAAATCTTTTATGCCAATATTCAAACCTATTGTTAATAGTATCATTGTTATTAAAATACTTAATATTATTATCATATTTTTCCTCCTATTCTATAAAACAAGAGCACATAAATATTTTAGTGTATTTAAGTGCTCCGTTTTTTACTATATATTTTTACATTTTATATTAAATTGTAATTATTTTTCAACTCTATAATACATCTTTAATTGCTTCAGCAATAATTCTATTTACATCTGCAATCATAACGTTAAATTGTATTTCTGCATCAAAGTATTGTTTTATTTCTTCGTCTTTTAATAATTCTGCATATTTTTCTTGTAACATTTGTTTTGCTTCAGTAGCATTTCCGCTTCCTTGCATAGTTTCTACTTGAATTTTATATCTCAAATGTTCAAATTCTTCTACTTGTGCTTTTTTTACTGGATTTGATTCTATATTTTCTTTTAATTCTTTATACTCTTTGTATTCCTTTGATTCTCTTATCTGTTTTGCTAATTTGTGAGCATCATCATATATTTTCATATAGTCTCAAACCTCCTAATTTATGCATATGCGTGTCTTTTCTTGAAACTTAATAAGTTTGTAATTTCTTTTTGAGAATTTTCTGCTTTTTCCGTTTTCTTTGCTTTTTCTTGTAACATCTGTTTTGCTTGTCTTTCAGCCATTGTTTGGCAAATAGCTTTCTCATATGTAAAGTGTGTATCTTGAGCAATTTTCTCCCAGTTGAATTGATCTTTAACTTTTTGTTTTGCTTTTTTAGATACGTTTGTTGCTAATTGATGGTCATATAATAATGCTGTTACAGAATCTGCTATTGAATTTGCATTTCCTGCATATGACTTCATTCCATCAACACCATGTGTTACTATTTCGTCAAGTCCTCCGACATCTGATACAACTGTTGGAACTCCTGCAAGCATTGCCTCTAGTGCAACTATTCCAAATGGCTCATATGTACTTGGAAATACTGCGACATCTGCACATTTGTACATTTTTTGAACCTGTTTTGAGTTTAAGTAACCAGTAAAATATATTTTATCATTTAATCCTAAATTACTTGCTTCTGCTCTTAATTCATCCATCATTCCACCACGGCCTGCAATTATCAATTTTGCATCATTATAGTTTGATAAAATTTTTGGCATTGCAGCAATTAAATGTTGAACTCCTTTTTCATATACTAGTCTTCCAACATAAAGAATAATTTTCTCATTATCCATTGCATATTGTCTTCTGAAATCGTAATCTCTCTCAATTCCTGTGAAGTTAGATAAATTTATTCCATTTGGTATTACGTTTATCTTGTCGAATGGCAATCCAAACAATCTTTGAATTTCATTTTTCATGTAATTGCTATTTACAATTACTTCTGTAGCTTCATATGTTAATAGCCATTCTGTATCATTTATATATCTTTGTGTTTCATCATGAATTCCGCTGTTTCTTCCAGCTTCTGTTGCGTGTATTGTTGCAACAATTGGAATATCATAAGCATTCTTCAAGCTTTTTGCAGCATAAGTTACAAGCCAATCATGGGCGTGAATTACGTCAAATCCACCTTCTTTGTTTATAATTTCTGTTGCTTTTGATAGCATATTGAAGTTTAATTGCATTATCCAGTCGATGAAGTTGTTTGGATGTATCATGTAATTGTCAACTCTATATACATTTACTCCCTTATCGTTTTCATATTCTGGTACATCTGCGTTGTCTCTATACGTTACAACTGTTACTTCATGACCATCTTTTATTAATCTTTTAGATAAATCGTGAACAACTCTTGCTATTCCTCCAACTATTCTTGGTGGATATTCCCATGTTAGCATTAATATTTTCATTTAGAAAAATCTCCCTTCACATAATTTTCTTTAGTATATTATTCACATAATTTCTAACTTGCTCTATTGTATACAAAAAAATTACAAATGTAAACATTTTTTGATAATTTTTTTAATTTTATTTTTGATTTTACTATTGAATTTATTTTTATTTTGATATAGTATATAATAAGATTTTTATTGAGCGAAAAACAAAGGAGGAAAAACATGCCAAGAAAAACAGCAAGCAAATTAGAAAATACAGAATTAAATGAGATAGAAAAGCCTGTTGTAGAGAAAAAAACAACAGCTAGAAAGTCTTCAACTACAAAACCAACTAGTAAGACTTCGAAGGCCTCTATGGAAAAAGAAAAAAAAGCAAAATCTAGTACAAAAACAGTAAAATCATCTAGTAAAAAAGAAACTTCAAAAATTGCAGCTTCAAAGCAAGTAGAAAGCAATGAATCTTATTCTAGCAAAGATATATTAACTGAAGCTTCTGTTTCGAGTAAAGCAACTAGAAAAACTACAGCTGCATCCAAAAAGGCTTCTAGTTCAAAACGTACAGCTAAAACTTCTAGCACAAAAGCTACTAAAAAAACGACTCCATCAAGAAGTACCACTAGAAAGAAAAAACTTTCGGCCGATGAAATTACATCTACAACAAATTTAACACAAAAAATTGAAGTAATTGAATATTACGACTTGCCATATAGATATAATCAAACTGTTGTTAGAGTGCTTGCTCAAACTCCTACCACATTATTTATATATTGGGATATTTCTGATATAGATAGAGCAAATTTTGTAAAGCACTATGGCGAAGATTTCTTCAACAATACAAAACCCGTTTTAGTAATTCATAATAACACTATGCACTATTCTTTCGAGATAGAAATTGATGATTTTGCAAATAGTTGGTATTTGCATGTAAATGATGCAAATTGTGAATATACTGTTGAACTTGGTCGTAGGCCTAAATATTATAACAGTGAAAAACATGTAAATATTCAAAATGATTATTTATATGTAACCTCTTCAAATGTAATAGAAGCTCCAAATGATCATGTTTTATTTGACAGAAATATTAAAAATGTTTACTTTAAAGATGTAAAAACAAATATTGTCACTGCCAAAGATATTACATCTATTTCATTTCTTCGTAATATTGGAAGAATTTATAATTTATATGATTTACAAAGTGACTTTAATAAAAATAGTTGGATTGATAGCAACCATTGGCAATTGGATTTAAATAATCCTTCATCTTCTAGCTCGACATTTAAATAGATTTTTATGAGTGCCTCACTTTTTAGCGCTGGCACTTTTATTACTATTTTACACTTTTTACATTCTATAATTTCGACGAATGTAAGTTTAATAGTATATAGCTTTTTATAGAATTATAATTTAATACAATTGTGAGGTTTATAGGTTATTCCTAATAAAAACCTAAATACATTATGCAAGGACAAATTAATTATGAAAAACAACCCAAAAGGATATGTAAGTTTTGTGCTTCATGCGCATTTACCTTTTGTACATCACCCAGAAAGTGAAGATTATTTAGAAGAACAGTGGCTATTTGAAGCCATTTCTGAAACATATATTCCGCTTCTTTTAAACTTTGGAAAACTAGAAAATGAACATGTAGATTTTAGAATAACCATGTCTATGACTCCTCCATTGTTAAATATGCTTGATAATACTTTATTACAAGAAAGATATATAAAATATTTACTATCTCATATCGAACTTGCAAAAAAAGAAGTTACTAGAAACCAAGATAATGAATCTTTAAAACATTTGGCACAATACTATGTTGATAGATATTCAAATGATTTGCATGTATTTAAAGACGTATATAAATGTAATATTATTTCTGGCTTTAAACATTTTCAAGATATTGGTGTTTTAGAGATTATAACATGTGGAGCAACACACGGTTACTTCCCTATTTTATATGTTAACGAGAAAACTGTAAGAGCACAAATTGCTGTCGGTGTTAAATGCTATGAAAAATATTTTGGTAGAAAACCTCGTGGAATTTGGCTTCCTGAATGTGGTTATGTACCTGAAGCAGATAAATACCTAAGAGAATTTGGAATACAGTATGTAATAACAGAAACTCATGGAATTTTGTATGCCAACCCTACTCCTATTTATGGCACACTTGCTCCAATAGTTTCTCCAGATGGAATTGTTGCATTTGGTCGTGATTTAGAATCTTCAAGGCAAGTATGGAGTTCTATAAATGGTTACCCTGGCGATTTCAATTATAGAGAATGGTATAGAGATATCGGCTACGATGCACCTTATGATTATATAAAACCTTATATCGCATGTAATGGAGCTCGTGTTCCAACTGGAATAAAATATTACAGAATAACCGGCAAAAACTGTGAAAAGGATTATTACAATTTACAATGGGCTCAAGATTCTATAAATAAACAAGCAGGTCACTTCTTTGATTCCCGTGAGAAACAAATTACAGAAGCTGCAAACTTTACTCAAAATCCACCTATTGTATTATGCCCATATGATGCTGAATTATATGGTCACTGGTGGTATGAAGGTCCAGACTGGCTATATACATTATTCAAAAAGATTTATTATGATAAATGTGATTTTGATTTAATTACACCTAGCGAATACATTGATAAATATCCTCAAATGCAATTATGTACTCCTTGCAGATCTAGTTGGGGTGCTAACGGTTACAGTGAAGTATGGTTAAATCAATCAAACGATTATGTTCATAGGCATTTACATGTTGCTGGTGATAAGATGGTAGAACTTGCAAATCTATTTCCAGATGAGCCTAAAGACAGTTTGAAGAGAGATGCATTAAATCAATGTGCCCGCGAATTATTACTTGCCCAAAGTAGTGACTGGTTATTTATTATCACAAATGGTACAATGGTAGACTATGCTAAGAAAAGAATAAAAGACCATATCGGTAGATTTTCAAAATTATATCAACAAATAAAAGATGATAAAATCGATAGAAATTTTTTAAAGAACATTTCTGAAATAGACTGTATATTCCCAGAAATTGATTATACTATATATAAATAATTTTATAAGGATTAGCTAAAAGCTTGTCCTTATTTTTTATAATAATATACTTTTCATCTTTTGTTTAGCTTTATAATTATCATGGACAATTTTCGCTCCTTATTTTTTAGAATATTATATGTATATCAGAAGCTTTTTAGTAAATACTATTATTAGATTTTGTTCATACTACGGAGGATTTATATAATGGTTTCGTTATGCATAAAAACAAACAATAATTCTACAATTGATTATTTAATGCTTCATATTGGTAAAATAAATTTTGAAAACATTGTTTTTGTAAAAAAAAATTTTTCTAAATACACTAACATTATTGTTCACTATATTGGAAATAATATTCCGGAGTTTTATAATGAACTTGCTTCTATAATAACAAATTGTATTATAGATAAATATGAAGATTCTATCATCTATAAACTTTTATTATTAAACTATTTTTATTTTGATGAGATTGATATGAATATCATAAAAGATAATTGTAAATTGTTAATGGAAAATAATCATTCTGACACTGCTTCTATAGAAAACCATATAAACAATAGAAAAAAATATCTCTGGGCCTCTGTTCTTCGTTATATTTCATACAATAAGGCTATTTTCTTAGATGGTTTTATAACTTTTAGAATTAGTGAATATATTAACTGTTTAGATGAAATATTAGATTTTGCGGTTAGTCAGTTTGTTGTAAATAGAGAATACGCTGAGTTTATTGATATGTTAAGATTATATATTTCTTCTAGAACTCCATGTACAGAAATAATTCATTTAATATATCTTAATGGGGAAGCTATTTTACTAGATAAACAAAAAAATGTAATATCTCTTGCCAAAAATAATTTAGATAAATGCTACTTGTCTGATATTTCATTTTCAGCAAATGATTATGCATTAAATTCGCTATTAACATTATTACCTAGTAAACTTATTATTCATTTAATAAGTCCTGCAGATGATTTTATTAATACTTTACAAGTAATATTTGGAAATTCGGCATCAATTTGCACAGATTGTGAAATTTGCAAAATTTACAAATCATTAAATAAGACCAAAGGGTCTTATTAACGATTTGATTCCTTTTATTATGGATAACCCATGTATCTTTTCTAGTATATCAATAGTTAGCAAAAAAATTTTTAACGAATTTTCACATACATTCCATTTTACTAAAATTTTTAACCTTATCAATATCAAAAGTAGAAAATTACAGCAACTTGAATTTTTTTAATTTTTTTTACAGGATTGCACTAAACGTATATACATTTTTATACCCATTTTGAGTCAAGATTTGTTTTACAATCTTGCTTCTCTTTCCTGTTTTACAATATACTAATATTACTTTATTTGGGTCAATTATCTCATTTTTTATATTATCAATTTCATAAACTGGAATGTTCACTGCACCTTCAATATGCTTTTCTCTGTATTCTTCAGGAGTTCTTACATCTATTAACAGCGCATTTGTTCTTTCGTATATCTCCGTTGCTTCTTCTTGAGTAAAGTCTGTTTTATCTAATCTACAAAATAATCTATTATAGAATTTTCTTAATTTCATATATACCTCCCAAAAAAGATGTTATTAATACATTTTATTATTAATAACATCTTTTGGTTAATTATATATAATTTTACGTTTTTTATTCTTTCGACTTAGCTTCTTTTAATTTTTCTTCTTTTACTTTATTAAGTTTTACCATAGGTAATACTAAGGATATTATAAATATTATTATGGCAATTATAGATGTTAATCTGTTTATAGGAATTCTTGTAACAGCATATAAACTTGCCAATATTGCTTGTGGAGCAACTATTGATATAACCACTTCGTATGCAACTTTTAATGCCCCTAATTTTCTAAATACAATCATCGCAAATACTATAGTAATTATACTTACTATTGATATAGGTAAAATATATGGCTTTATTATACTTCTTAGTCTCACATTTGATATATGGACTATTTTTATATCTGTTAATTGATTTTCTATTTCATATTTTTCATTTATCTTATCATTAAGTGATGAAATTTGCTCTTCTGTTGCTTCCTTTACAGTTATTTGAACCATATCCTTGTATAACTCTACTTGTTGTACTAATACATTTGTATTTCCGAATACTTCTTTTGTAATTGCCTTAATATCTGCAACATTAAATTGTGACCCAACATTTATACTAATTTCAATATGTTCCGAATATTTTAATCCAACATTGAAGCCTACTGTTGATATTACTACTATTCCTGCTATTATTAGACATATTAATAATACTTGAACTATTTTTTTCATTGTTATTTCCTTTCTGTAAAATATCATTTACCTTGTTTTTTATTTATTATCTGCTTTTTTGCTATCATTTTTTTCTTTTTTAATATTTTTTTTGACATTTTTATTTTCATTTGCGCTTTCAAAAGTTTTTAATCCTAAAATCAAAGCATTATAAATTATCATTATTATTATTGCCCAGAATAAAATCATTCCAATGCTTGCAATTTCTTCCCAATTGATTAATGCAAATGTAACAGCCGTTACCACAACTGGAATTAAGCAAATAGCAATTTTCCCCATCAAGTGCTTTACATTTTTTATTAGAATCTCTTTCTCACATTCTTTACTATATTCGTTTAGTATTAACATTGTAATTATATATTCAATTACTACTGCAACAGCAATTGCAAATATTCCAGCTAAACTTATTTCAACATTACCATATCTAACTGCAAGTAATAATACTGCTGTAAAACCTATATCTGCAATTACGCCCATTAGTCCATTTTTCTTAAACTTTATAACCATGCAAATAGCCATTATTAAAGCTATTATACTTAGTCCTATTATAACTGCCCTTAATGTTTCAGTTGTTATATCTGAATATACAAATCTATTTGTTTCCATCGTATATGTTAATGGCATTGGATCTGTATTTAATAAAACTGCCATATTAGATGCAGATTGTATATTAGTTTGTATCTCCGATGTACTTGTGCTTGTCCCCATTGATAATTGGATTATACCTGTTGAAATTTCTTCTTGAAAATATGTTGTTATAATTGTGCTATCATCTAATGTCATTTTTATTTTCTTTGTCGTAGTATTTCCATCTGTATCTGTTGAACTAACATATGTTTTTGATATATCTCTTAATTTTTCTACAGCATCTTGATTAAATTCTATTGTTAAATATACTGTTGTTCCAGAAGTACTTGTTGAATATTGTACTTTTGCTTCTTTTAAATCTGCATTTGTTAATAATACTTCTGATGTATCGTTATCTACTATTTTGAATTCACCTTTTGTAATTGTATATTGAGCAATATAATCTGTACTACTATTTTCTGGAACTTCTAAGCTAATATTGCCTGTAGATTCATCAAATCTTAAAAGATAATCTTCTACATTCATATATTTTAATCTAGCTTCTATAATATTTTTTACAGTTTCATAATTTTCAGCTGTTCTTAATTCATCTGGATTTACTTTTTCTTCTACTTCTGTAATATTTTCGTTATTTTCATCTTTGTCTGAACTGTTTTCTACCAAATTTCCATTAGAATCATATTTTTTAGTTGTAGTGCTATCATCTACCTTTACTAAAATATTTCTAGCTCCATATAAATCTGTTCCTAATTTATACTCTGGTATTACATTTTTCATAGCATTTTTGTCTTTTACATAAATGCCTGCAAATGAAATTAGTGATAGTAGTAAAATTATTACTACAACAGAAATTTTTCCTAATAATTTTAATGTCTTGTTGTTTTGTTTTGCTTTTTTCAATTTATTTTCCTCCATATTTTATAATAATTTAGTTCCATTAATAATTAGTTCAAACCATATATTTAAATATTTGGCAGCATATTTACTCATCTTTGTTCTTTCCATGAAGATATCAAAATAGTCAAGTACTGGGCATATTGTATTATCTATTGTTATATTTAATGTTACCTTACGTTTTTCTCTGTCCATAATAAATTCCGTATTGGTTACAGCATAATTCACTTTATCATGTTTGTCAAATGTAACAATATCTCTGTTTCTAACACGATTTCTGTGTACATCTGATTTATCAGCTAAAATCAGTGCTGCTGATATATCACTTACAGCAGTTCCAGTTGCTTCATCATGGTTTCCAATAGCCATCATAATTTCTGTTCTATCTTCCAAACTCATTCCCATGTTTTTTAAAATTTCATAAGCAAGTATTGCCCCAGAATGTGCATGGTCTACTCTGTTTATTGTATTTCCAATATCATGCATATACCCTGCAATTCTAGCAAGTTCCACTCTATGTTCATTGTAATCAAGCTTTTGAAGTACTTCCGCTGCTCTATTTGAAACTATGTTAATATGCCTCATAGAATGCTCTGTATAACCTAAGGCATCCAGCTGTTTTTGAGAACTCTCAATTAGATAATTTATCTCCTTGTTATTTTTAACATCTGAAAATGTTACCATATATGTCCTCCATACTGTTAAATTCTACTCTATCTGTAAGAAAATATCAACCTTTTATATTCAATTTTTTTATTTTTTACTATATTTATTTAGTTTATATTATCTTACATTTCTATCTCTTCATATTAACTCCAATAATTCCACCAATCATTCCTGCAATAATTGAAGCAGCCATTAGAATAATTGCACTTAAATTTATATTAAAGTTTGAATTTATTGTACTAGATAATAAATATATTACAATAACATATATTCCTCCAACAATAGCTCCATTAAAAATTCCCTTTTTTGCAATTTTTGAAACACTCAATATGCTTCCAATCAAAATACTAATTGATGCTATGCCTATTACAACATAATTAATAGTGTTCTCACTAATCTCAGTATTTACAAGTATTATAGAATATATTAATAAACCAGCAATTGTAAGTACAATTGATAAAATGCTTCCTCTTAAAATTCTTGTTACGTTACTGCTTTCAGCATTAGATGTTTCTTTAGATATCTTTTTTATAAACTTCATACATAAAAACCTCCAATTATAAATTACTATAATATATTATAATTGAAGGCTTTTTATGTTTATTTTTTCTCTTTTTACTAGAAATTACAGTTCATTATTATTAGCAATTTCATTTGAACTATTAGTACTACTATTATTACTATTATTTATTTTTTCGTTACTAGAATTATTTGTAACAGGCTCAAGCCCTAATACATTTTTTAAGTATTCAATAACATTCATAGTGTTACCTTGATATGTTAAATAATATTGATTTTCTCCAGAATTATTTATTACATACATATCTGTAACAAGAGGTAATATTAGTTCTTTACCAGATGAATTGTATAATCCATATAAGCCATCTTTTCGTACGACTATAGCCTCATATTCTGGAATTACAACTAAACTATTTGCCTGATTATTCTTTGATGAGTTAGATAAACATCCTAGACTGTCAAATTCAAGCGAAGCAATCGTATTTCCATTTAGGTCCAATAATCCCCATTTATTTGATCTTTTAACAGGAATACATTTTTCAAATAATATATATGGGTTATCTATTTCATTTGTAGGAAAATCACTTTTACTTATTCCTATTTGCTCATATTCTATATATACAATTACACGCTCATTTTTGTTAATTATTCCATACTGCGTTTTTGATGCACTTGAAGTTTTCGATACAAGATATAACCCTCTAGCTTTGCTTATAAGTTTTATACTCGTGTAGTCAGGCGTTATTTTTGTTTTTCCAGTCTTATCTATAATTCCAAATTTTCCATCGTCAGTCTCTACAATAAATTCCTCTTCTTCTTCCTCAAAAGAAATAGATTTGTATTTTTCACCAATTATTGTATTGTTTGACGAATTTTTTACACCATACTTTCCAGCTGTATTTTTTACAACTATCATATCATATAAAATAGCTTTTTTATTTTTATATGCTTCTACATTATCTTGTGCGGCAATTTCAGCACTTTCTGGTATTGTTTTCGCATAAGATGTTGATAAATAATTCATTGTATATATTTTCAATGTATTATTATCCTTATTATATGAATATGCTAAATTACATCCTTTACTTATTCCATCAATTGTTGTATACATTTTATTGTTAGACATAAATACTGGTTCATTAATTTCAAAATATTCATAATCAGCATCTGAACTTTGGCTTTCTGGCAATATTGCTTTATATATTTGGTTAGACTCGGTTATATATGATACAGTTTCGTATTTATTTTGCAAATAACATTTATCTACATCCTCTGAATACGGGTCTTTATATTCACCATTATTTTTTGTATAGCCAATTTTATCAGCTATATCTTCAAGAGAAACATAAATATTATTTTTGCTCTCATCAACAACTATCATATTTGATTTTGTTGAAATTTTTGTGCCATCAATATAGCATTTAAATTTATTTTTTTCTATATAAGATATATAAAATATTAAACCTATTGATAGTACAAATAATATAACTATTGCAACACCAATTATTATCATTAATTTTTTTGTTTTAGTTTTATTATTTTCTAATTCCGGTTGTGATTCATATATGTTCATCTAAAAATTCCCCCTTAATTACTATAATGCATATAGACATTATTCTTTTTCGTCAGTATAACCATATTTTTTATAGAATTCTTCTCTAAAATTTAATAAATTATCATTTTCTATTTCAATTCTAACTCTTTCCATTAATTTAGTCAAGAAATATAAATTATGAGTTGATAATAATCTTGTTCCCAATATTTCTTTGGTTTTTACTAAGTGTCTTATATATGCTCTTGTATAATTTTTACAAGTATAGCAATCACATTCTGGGTCTAGTGGAGTAAAATCTTTTTCGTACGTTGCATTTCTTATAACAACCTTACCATTCCAAGTCATCGCTGTACCATTTCTTGCAATTCTAGTTGGCAACACACAGTCACACATGTCAATTCCTGCTAGAGCTGCTTCTATCAAATAATCTGGTGTTCCAACTCCCATAAGATATCTAGGTTTATTTTGCGGCATTAATGGAGTAGTATATCTTAATATATCTAAGAATTCACCCTTAGGCTCTCCGACGCTAATTCCTCCAATAGCATATCCTGGAAAATCCAATTTTATTAAGTCCTCTGCACTTTGTTTTCTTAGATCCTTAAAAAATCCGCCTTGTATTATGCCAAATAAACCTTGTTGTTCAACATTTTTATGTGCTTCCTTACATCTTACAGCCCATCTAGTAGTCCTTTCCATTGAATTCTTTGTATATTCATATGTAGATGGATATGGGCAACATTCGTCAAAAGACATTATTATATCTGCGCCTAAATCTTCTTCAATTTGCATTACTTTTTCAGGAGTAAACATGTGCTTACTTCCATCTAAATGAGATCTAAATTCCACACCTTCTTCTGATATAGTTCTTAATTCACTTAAACTAAAAACCTGAAAGCCTCCACAATCTGTTAATATTGGCTTGTCCCAATTCATAAATTTATGTAGGCCACCTGCTTCTTTAACTATTTTTTCTCCTGGTCTTAAGTATAAATGATATGTATTTGACAATATTATTTGAGCTCCTAAACCTTTTACTTCTTCTGGCGTCATTGATTTAACAGTAGCTTGTGTTCCAACAGGCATGAATACAGGTGTTTGAATATCTCCATGTGGTGTATGAACAACCCCTCTTCTTGCTCCTGAATTTTTATCTTCATGTAATAGTTCATATGTTATTGCTTGTTTCATTTTATCTATTAATTCTCCTTTATTTTATAAACATTGCATCTCCGAAACTAAAAAATTTGTATTTTTCTTTTACAGCTTCATTATATGCATTCAAAACATTCTCTCTGCCTGCTAAAGCAGATACCAACATTAATAATGTTGATTCTGGCAAATGAAAATTAGTTATTAATCCATCCAAGCATTTGAATTTATATCCAGGATAAATATAAATTCCAGTATCTCCTTCGCATTCTCTTACTAATCCATTTTTGTCAGCAACAGTTTCAATTGTTCTACAAGATGTCGTTCCAACTGCAATTACTCTGTTACCAGCTAATTTTGTTGAGTTTATTTTTTCTGCATCTTCTGATTTAATATAATAGTGTTCTGTATGCATATGGTGGTCTTCTATATTCTTTTCTTTTACCGGTCTAAAAGTTCCAATTCCAACATGCAGTGTAACATTTGCAATTTTCACACCTTTTTCCTCTATTTTCTTTAGAAGTTCATCCGTAAAATGCAATCCAGCAGTTGGTGCGGCTGCAGAGCCGTTGTATTTAGCATACACTGTTTGATATCTATCATTGTCTTGCAAACTCTCATGAATATATGGTGGAAGTGGCATTAGTCCTATTTTATCAAGTATTTCATTAAATATACCATTATATATAAATTTTACTTTTCTTGTCCCATCTTGCAATATGTCTAATATTTCGGCCTTTAAGAGTCCATCTCCAAATATAACCTTTGTGCCTATATGGAGTTTGTTTCCAGGTCTAACCATAGCTTCCCATATATCACCTTCTAAATTTTTTAGCAATATAAATTCAACATTTGCACCAGTTTCTTTTTTTCCATATAAACGTGCTGGTATAACTCTGGTATTATTTCTTACTAAACAATCTCCTGGTTCTAGATAGTCAATTATATCTTTAAAAATTTTATGTTCTATTTTTCCTGTATTCTTATCTAGTATCATTAGTCTAGATTCATCTCTTTTTTCTATTGGTGTTTGCGCTATCAATTCTTCTGGTAGTTCATAATTAAATTCAGATAATTCCATTTTTATTCAGATACTCCTTTTGTTTGTACAATATTATAATCTTTATTTGACTTTTCAAATATTTTTTTAGTTTTTTGCACTATGCATTCAATTATTTCTACAATATTCTTAGGTTCATCTAATTTATTTAATTTGTTTGAATATGTGAAATCACTTGTTTTTGCAGGTTTTAAACTATATATTTTTTCTGGTAATCCTATGTAATTTTCATTTTTATCTTTTACTTTTCTATTCATATAATCAATATACCATTTTCTTAAACCATCTCTTTTATCATCTGTGTAACTATATTTTTGATAATCATGTAGTACTGGAACTTCATATCCATATTCGCTTGAATTTCTTTCGAGTGTATGTAAGAATTCATGTAGAAATACTTCTTCTGGAAATGTATTAAATGCAGAATATGAATACTGATTTTTTACCACCCTTATATTAGAAAATCCCTTTCCAATATAAACCATATTTCCGAGTCCTACCCATTCACAAATTTTTTCGTTATTAGTTAAAATACTTTCTAGCGGAAGGTTTGTACATACAAATATATGGTCAAACTCTTTTTGTTGAACATATTTGTTAATTAATTTATATACATCTTTTTCACCTATATAATATCCATTATCCTCATCATATGATAAAGATGTAAGTGGTTCTTTAATCTCTATAATGTCATATGTAATGCTCATTTGATTGTTAGACATATCTGCTATTGAATTTTGTAACCTTTGCATATTATTCTCAACAATGCTTTTTTCCATTGTTGTCATCGAATAATTTTGTTTTTTTCCTTCGATTGTAGCATTTACATTATCTATTAAAAATACACCAAAATTCCATATATTACTTTCGTCTATTGAACCTTCTTCTATTGTAAAATCTGAAAACCACGCAGTACCCTCTGCAGTATTAGATATTCCACCCAATCTAAACCCTATTTCTACTTTTTCATTGTTTTTTGAATTGAATAAAAATTCAATTTTAGTCCAATTAGTATTTCCTTGTATTACATTTGAATGTTCATCTGTTTCATTCAAGCAAATTTGAGCTCCCGCCATTGTATCATTTTCATTTCCGACAACATTCTCAGTCCTTACCATACAGGTTACCCTATACGGTGTATTTTTTCTCACCGTTACTTCTCTATAAAACATTGCATCATTTGACACTTTATTTTCTATTTTATAACTTCTATCTTTTGAATATTTAACATTAGAATCTCTTGAAAATTCTGTTCTGCCTTTTTCTAAAATTCCCTTTGAAAAATAATTATAATCATATTTTCGATATATATAAAATGCAACAATTATAATAACAATCATTAATAAATTAGGTAATATATTGTTCAATCTTTTTTTGTTCATTTTTTACCTCTTTTGCAAATTCCTATATGCAGAGAAAAAGGAGTATAGCACATATATTCCTTTTTCTCTTGTAAATAATTTATTTATTATTCTATGCAGTTCCAATTTTCTTGTTTGTCGTTGCTCTTTTAGCTTTTACCTTTTTAGGAATTTCTCGGTTATTATTTATTATTATTTTTGGTGCCTCTCCATTTTCAACAGTTGCTTTAGTTATTATACACTTTTCAATCTTTGGGTTCGAAGGAATTTCAAACATAATGTCTCTCATAATATCTTCAATAATTGCCCTTAAACCTCTTGCACCCGTCTTTCTTTCAATTGCCTTATCAACAACCGCATTTAGTGCCTCAGTGTCGAATTCTAATTCAACATTGTCATATTTAAATAATTTTTTATATTGTTTCACTAAAGAATTCTTTGGCTCAACCATTATTTTGATTAGAGCTTCTCTATCTAGCTCTTTAAGCGTTGTTACTATAGGCAATCTACCAACAAATTCTGGTATTAGTCCAAATTTTAATAAATCTTGTGGTAGTAAAGATTCGAATACATCATATTTGTTCATTTCTTTACTGCTCTTTATATCTGCACCAAATCCCATTGTTTTTTTGTCAACACGATCTTTTATTATTTTTTCCAGTCCATCAAACGCTCCGCCACATATAAATAAGATATTTTGTGTATTAATTTGTATAAATTCTTGATGAGGATGTTTCCTTCCCCCTTGTGGTGGTACAGAAGCAACAGTTCCCTCAATTATTTTCAATAATGCTTGTTGCACACCTTCTCCACTTACATCTCTTGTTATAGATGGATTCTCTGATTTTCTCGAAATTTTGTCTATTTCATCTATATATATTATTCCTTTTTCAGCTTTTTCAACATCATAATCTGCTGCTTGTATTAATTTTAATAAAATATTCTCTACATCTTCTCCAACATATCCAGCTTCAGTTAATGTTGTTGCATCAGCAATTGCAAATGGTACCTTTAATATCCTTGCAAGAGTTTGAGCAAGTAGTGTTTTACCACAGCCAGTAGGTCCTAATAATAAAATATTACTTTTTTGTATTTCTACATCATCTTTATCTGTATTTTTCTCAGCATTAATCCTTTTATAATGATTATAAACAGCAACCGCTAATGTTTTTTTAGCTACATCTTGCCCAATAACATACTGATCCAATATTTCTTTTATTTCTTCTGGCTTTGGTAAGTCTGTAGGTGCTTCATTCTCATATGTTATTTCACTATCTTCATATAAATCATTTTCTATAATATTAGTGCAGACTTTTATACATTCATCACATATATATACACCCGGTCCAGCAATAATTCTTTCGACCTCTTCTTGTCCTTTACCACAAAAAGAACATCTAATAGACTTGTCTTTATCTCCTTTTGGCATCCATAATCTCCTTTTTACTTTAAATTTTCATGAGTTAATATTTTTTATTTTCTTTTTTCCATTATTCCATCAATTAAACCATATTCTAGAGCTTCTTGTGCAGTCATATAGTGGTCTCTCTCTGTATCTCTATTTATTACGTCTATTGGTTGGCCAGTTCTATCACTTAATATTTTGTTTAATTTTTCTCTTGTTTTTACCATATGGTCTGCATGTATTTTTATTTCTGTAGTTTGACCAGAA
>ERZ827168.3071-NODE-3071-length-17763-cov-10.976621_pt1 | contig 17763 bp, 13 predicted proteins | sample MGYA00519868_ERZ827168 | MGnify/ENA primary metagenome ERZ827168 (study PRJEB31778, sample SAMEA3449271) | human gut metagenome | biome: human gut; feature: human-associated habitat; material: faeces | place: United Kingdom | collected 2010/2012 ...
CTCTCGACCCATGGACAGGTCGAGGGCGATTTTTAGTTGTGCATTGCGGCGCATAAAAAAGGAATCTCACTTGAGTGAACCTCCCCACCTAAGCCTTTCAGCTATAGATGGGGCTTCTCCGTGGGTTGTAGCCCCACGGTAAATCTCTGCGTTACCCGAAGGTAGAGATACGACCCGAACTTGGCTAACAATGCCTGACGGCATTGGTCGCCACATAGGGGTTAGTCTCCCGCAAAGTTCTCGCAACACAGTGTAATCCCAACAGATGGGCCCGGGCTGTTGAGTCGCCACAGGCGGATTCAACAGTGAATGCAACTGTTTAAGGGAGTACAATGTGCATTGGGTTCTACGCTCAATGTCAGGAACTTTAGCCTTACACTGAGACCATGCCTTCTTTGACATCCATCAGCAGTTTCCCCTGGCGTACTGTCAGCCAGCACTGCTGCACTCGGCCTGCGTTAAGAATGAATACGCCATCCCCTGCACCAACTTTGGTGTAAACTGGATATTCTAATTCTAGAATTCTAAGGCCATACCGCATAATTCTAAGTGTTGATACGGCGAGCGAGGTGCGGCAGTTGCTAAGCCAAAAGCGCAGATAATACTTTGTGCTGCAAAGGTGAGCGCCGCCAGTGGCGGATACAGCGAACCGAAGCAGGGGCAGCGGTCGCAGAGTGCGAGGGGCTTTTGCCCCCGAAGCACGATGCGGGTACCGCAACCCGACATTATCGAGCATTTTGGCAACGCAGATGCCGTGCCGCACACCGAGCCGCAGCGAGGCGCTTCGGAGCGCAACCGCCGCTTGCGGCGGCTCTTGGCGCGGAGATTCGCCGGAGCGGTGCTTAAGCCGTTAGGCGGGAATTGTGCGGTGTTACCCTAATATCATTGCAGATAATACAGCGGGAACATCATCGGCAGCACAAGGATGGACATCATGCAGAGCAGCGCCGCCAAGGGTGTACCGCATTTTAAGTAGTCCTTCAGCTTATACCCGCCCGGCTCGATGATCATGATCTGGCAGGGCGCGGCCATCGGGGTCATAATGGAAATGCAGCTGGCGGTGATAACACCCACCACGGCAGCGCGCGGGTCAAGCCCCATCTTGAGGCAGGCGGATGTGACGAGAGGAATAAAAATCGTCAGCGTGGCAAGGTTCGACATGACCTGCGTCAGCACGAACGGCACAAGGAAAAATACAGCCATAATCAAGTAGGTATTCGTCGTACCGCCCAGAATTTTAATCATCCAATCCGCCACAACATCGCCGGCGCCTGTTTTCTGGATGGCATCGGACAGCGCCAGCACGCCCGCAAACAGGAAGATCGTCGGCTGGTGGATGGATGCCAGCGCCTCCTTCTCGCTCAGCACGCCCGTCAGCACCAGCAGCACTGCACCAAGGCAGGCGGTCAGGTACATTTTGATGCCGATGATATTTTCCAGCAGCATCAGGGCAATCGTTGCCAGAATGATGATCATAGCCAGCTTTTGCTTGGCGGGGCTGATTTTTTCGCTGCCGGTCTGCCCCGATGCGCCATCCGAGAACTTCCCGTTCGGAATATCAGGCATGAGCTTGTAGCCGACAAAGGTCATGTACAAAATCGCTGTTGCCAGCATTGGAATACGCGCCACGGTAAAATCCCAGACGTGCAGCGGGTTGGGCGCACCGGCTTTCATCATAACATCGTTCCACGCCATATTGCTGGCGCCCTGCCCCATAAAGGTCATCTGGGTGGCAATGTTGGCGCACGCCATCGCCGGGTACAGCAGCTTACTGCGGCTGGTGCCGATGTCGTTGGCAATGCCCACCAGCAGCGGGATCATAATGGCTGCCGTTGCCGTGGCGCTGGTGATGGCACCCAAAAACGCCGCCGCTGCGCAGGACAGAAAAATCAGGATCCGCTGGTTGTCCTTGTAGCGCACGACAAGGCTCTGCGCCTTGTCAATGAGGACGGTTTTCGTCAGCCCTGCGCCAATCACAAACATCGCCACAAACATAACGACGTTCGTGTTGATAAACCCGCCGAACGCCTCGGCAGGGGTCATTACGCCTGTCAAAATCAGCGCCAGAATGATGCCGGATGAGATGACGGAAAACGGGATTTTGCCGCTGACAAACGCAAGGATCGTCGCCAGCAGAATGAGCAGAGTAATCTCCAATGGGGTCATAGAATTCCTCCCGGAAACACAAAGGGACGCCCCGCACGAATGCGAAGTGTCCCTTTGTGCGTTTATGGCTGTATAGAGAAATAGTGAATGGCTTATTTGATGAAGCTGACGTGCTTGCAGATCTCCTCGATGGCAGCGTCCTTCTTTTTGTTGAAGTCAACCTTGTTCTTCTCGAACAGGTTGTCGCCATTGGTGTCGATGGAAACGATCAGCGGACCAAACTCCTTGACCTTGCAGCACCAGAGCGTTTCGGGCATACCCAGCTCGTCCCAGTGATGCTCGACAATGCGCTGTACCTCGGTTGCGGCGACAACGGCGCAGCCGGCGGGGAACACGCAGTGGATGGCGCCGAACTCCTTGCAGGCGCGCTCGGTGTTGGGACCCATACCGCCCTTGCCCACGATGACGCGGACACCGGTGTGCTGGGTGAACTCATACTCGAACTTCTCCATGCGCATCGAGGTGGTGGGACCGACAGAAACCATCTCGTAGGCATCATCCTGACCCTGAATGGGGCGGACAATGGGACCTGCGTGGAAGATGGCCTTGTTGCGGATGTCGTAGGGCAGCTCACGACCGCCCTCGACCAGGCGGCGGTGCGCCACGTCACGGCAGGTCATAAGATCGCCGTCGAGATACACGATGTCACCAATTTTGATGTCAGCCAGATCCTCGGCGCTGACAGGCGTGACCAAAACCTTTTTACCGTCTCTGATTTCTACCATTACAGTTGCACCCCCGAATGAGTCGTTACAGTTGCGTTCAAGTCTTTGTCAAATACCACGTGACCGCGGCGGTGGCTCCAGCAGCCAACGTTGACGGCGACGCCGATGGTGGACGGATGGCGGGCGGTGTTCTCGATATGCACGCCCATGACGGAGTTCTTACCACTCATGCCCTGGGGTCCCAGACCGATGGAGTTGATGCCGTCCTCCAGCAGCTTCTCCATCTCGGCAGCGCGCGGGTTGGGGTTGTGGCTGCCCAAGGGGCGCATCAGCGCCTTCTTGGAGAGCAGCGCGGCGGTTTCCACGCTGGTAGCCACGCCGACACCGACGAGCAGCGGGGGGCAGGCGTTCAGACCGTAGCTGGTCATCTGGTCCAGGACGAACTTGGTCACGCCCTCGTAGCCCATGCCCGGCATCAGCACCATCGCCTTGCCCGGCAGCGTGCAGCCGCCGCCTGCCATGTAGGTGTAGATTTCGCAGTGGTCGTCATCGGGTACGATGTCCCAGAAAACGGTGGGCGTACCCTTGCCGACGTTGCGCTTGGTGTTCACTTCGTCGAAGGTTTCCACGCTGTTGTGGCGCAGGGGTGCGGCGAAGGTAGCGCGGACGACGGCCTCCTTCAGCAGAGCCTCCAGCTCACCCATCAGCGGGAAGTTGACACCGCACTTTACCCAGAACTGCAGCACACCGGTGTCCTGGCAGCAGGGGCGGTTCAGGTCAACAGCCAGCTTCTGGTTGCGCGCCATCGTGTCATAGATGGCGGTTGCCAGCGGAGTGGTCTCCTGCTGACGCAGCTCCTGCAGCTTAGCCTCGACATCGTCGGGCAGCTTCTTGCCGACATAGGCGACGAATTTCGCCATCTTGTCGGTCATGAGTTCAACACTTTGTTCTTTGGTCATGATTGGATGCCTCCTATGTAAATTTCAAATGTTTGTTTATGAGATCATGCGGGGAAGAACGGATACGCTACCGGCAGGATCACCATGCAGATGATAAAGCTGACGAGGATCAGCGGCAGACCTGCCTTGACGTAGTCGATAAATTTGTAGCCGCCGATGCCGACAACCATTGTATTGGCGGGCATACCGATCGGCGTTGCGTAGGCACAGCTACCTGCAATGACCGTGGCAATGACCACCGCGCGGGGGTCTGCGCCCAAGCCCTGCGCCAGCGACACCGCGATGGGAACCATCAGCGCCGTGGTGGCAGTGTTGGACATAAAGTTGGTCATTGTGCAGGTGATGACAAAGATGACGACCAGCAGGATCAACGGGTGGACTTCGCTGCCCATGGCTCCAATCAGCGTATCAGCAATCAGGCTGCCCGCGCCGGTATGCTCCAGCGCCGTTGCCAGTGCCAGCGAACCGCCAAAAAGGAACACGGTCTTGAGGTCGATGGACTTCAGTGCCTCTTTTTCGCTGATGACACCGGTCAGGATCAGAATGATGGCGCCAACCGATGCGGACACCTGCAGCTTGATGCCGATCTGCTTTTCAAACACCATCGCAAGAATAGCGATGACCAGCACAGCCAGCGACATATACTGCTTCCACTTGGGAACGTCGGAGTAATCCTTGACAGCAAACTGGTCATCCTCCAGCGATGCCGCGCCGCTGTTTTTGGGCAGCAGCTTGTAGCCGAACAAGGCGAAGTAGAGGATGCCCGCCAGCATCATAGGACCGCCGACGATCAGGTACTCAAAGAAGCTCGTTTCGATGCCCAGCTCGTTCAGGGCGCTGACGCCCATCAGGTTGCCCGGCGCACCGATGATGGAGATGTTGCCGCCCAGTGCCGCCGCAAAAACCAGCGGCATCAGCAGGTGGCTGCGGCTGTAACCACTCTCGGCCGCAATGCCGACTACCACAGGAATGAGTACGGCCGCGCTGCCCGTGTTGGACAGGAACCCGGACATAAGACCGGTGATGACCATGATGGCGATGATGAGCTGACGCTCCGATTTGGCGAACTTGGTGACCAGACCACCGATTTTGTTGGCCATGCCGGTTTCAAACAACGCCTGCCCAACCACAAACATAGCCACGCAGAGGATGACATTAGAATCGACGTACCCGGCGAACGCCTGTTTGGGTTCAAGGACGCCGGTCACGCACAGACCCACGGAAACGATCGTGGCTGTCAGGCCCAGAGGAATCTTTTCCAGCACGAACATAATGATCGCAAATGCCAGAAAGCAGAGGGTGATAACTGTGGGATTCACTGGATGTTGCCTCCTTTTTGCTTTGATATTTAATATTGTATCCAAACCGCAGGGGAATCTATCACCCGGACGGGCCCCTGTCCGGGTTTTCACGGGGCGGCCGTTCCGGCTGCCCCGATGGATACGGCGGTTTGCGGCAGCAAGGAGAGGAGGTCTGCCGCAAACCAATCTGTGAAACGTCGTGGGTGATAATTGATAATGTATCCAATCGACAATCAGAGAATACACCCAATGACCGAAAATGTCAATAGGGTGTTTTGAAGTTTGTCGAAACTGCAAATTTTGCCGTTATGGTTTTGTGCAGGATGAACAACGCGGCGGTTTTTGCAGCCTTGTAAGGGCGAACATCCGGCTTTCCTTACGCCGTCAATCACTCCGCCCTCAAATGCGTCAGCACATTTTCCAAGCTGCGCATGATGTGGGATTCCATCAGATTGCCCGCCAGCACCTCATCGCGGGCTTTCAGCGCGTCCAGAATCTTGTAATGCTCGTTCATACTGATTTCAGCGTAGTGCTCCTGCGTGACCTTGTGCCCCATGGACAGACCATTCCACAGACTCGACAGCAGTTCTTTCATGGCGTCGTTGTCGGCTGCAGTCCAGATCGCCATGTGGAACGCTTGGTTCTGCGCGCTGTAGCCCGCGCTGTCATTCTGCGCCAGCGCGGACGCTGCCTGTATGTAGGCCAGCTTGACGGGGTCAATGTCTGCCTTTTTGCGGCATACCAATACCACAGCGGCGCGTTCCAGCGCAGCGCGGGTCTCGTAGTGGTCGCGCAAGCGCTTCTCGTTCATACCCAGCACGATGGCTCCGCGGTTGGGGCGCAGCTCGATCAGCCCCTCCCGCGCCAGCATCTGGAATGCCTCGCGGATCGGCGTAGATGACACGCCCAGCTGGGCGGCGGTGTCCTTCAGGGTCAATTCTTCGCCCTCGGCAAACTGGTGGCTTAAAATAGCTTCCCGCAGTGCCGCCGCCACACGGTCGCGGGCGGGCAGCATCTGGATGGGATTTAATGGTGCAAGGCTCATACGACAAGCTCCTTTGCGGTCTGTTCGGTCAGATCATCATAGTAACGGCGGATGTGCGGCGCGGTATCCTTCCCCACCGTGAACGCCTCGGCAATGGCGCGGTTGCGCTCAATCAGTGCGGCGTGTTCAGCCGCCCCCAGTGCCTGCGCGGCGTCCAACAATCCTTGCCGCTGGGTGAAAAAGCGCTGATACAGCGTTGGATTGTCCAGCACCTCGGCGGCTGCCAAATGGAACTCCGCATCGCACGCCGGGTCGGGCAGCCCCTTTTCCCGCAGGGCGGTGTCTGCCAGCGCGAACAACTCGCACTCCATAGCCGCCAGCACGGCAAAGCTCTGCCGCAGACGCGCGGCGGTCACCCCCACCACCCGCACATGGCGGTTGGGCAGGCGCTCCAGCAGCCCCTCGTTTTGCAGCTGCTGCATCGCCTCGCGCACCGGCAATCGGCTGATACCCAGCTGCGCGGCAATATCCTCCTGCCGCAGCTCGGCACCATCCGGCAGCTCACCCGCGTATATTTCCCGCCGCAGCGCCGCGGCAGCTTGGTCCTTTAAGGAAACAAGAGAAACACTTTTCATCAAGCGCCTCCATATTTGTTGTTTATTAATATTGTATACAAAATCATCCGTTGCGTCAAGTGGCGAGGATCGTATTCTATGTTTCTGCTTTTATACCCCTCCATGCCTGACCACCATTTGACCACTACTGTGCAGTGGTGCTGCAAAATATCGGAAAAGTCTATTGTGACAACCAACAATGGGCTTTTTCTTGTTTTGGAGGCCGCTGTGCAGAACCAACAAATTTTACGTTTCATCGTCAGTCTATACCGTCCTGTTGTAGTTCTCTGACGCGAGGTGCCGGAGCTTCGAATCCCTTCGGGCGCACCAAGAGCAGCATCTTAGGGGGTGCTGCTCTTTTTGTTTTGCATAGATTTTATGGGGCGGTAAAAGAAGAGATCCGAACAGCCCGTGCCCCGCGGCTTGGCGAATCCCTTCGGGCGCACTTAAAAAGCGCATTGCAATGTACTTTTGCAATGCGCTTTTTGGTTTGATGCTATTTTGGTTTCAGAATCACTTCCCGCTTTCAGGGAAGATGATTTTGTTGACAAAGAAGAAAATCACCATAGACACGCCGCCGTTCAGAACGGTCGTGCCGATGTTATAGATGAAGTCCGGCACAAGCAATCCGGCTACGGCGACCCACACGCAGTTGATGGAGTTGACAATGCAGGTAATGACGCAGAACGCCACCACATACCACGCGATCTGCTTGCCTAAATTGCCCTTGCTGCGGAACACAAAATTGCGCTGGATCGGGAAGTTGATGCACTCGCCAATGACCATGGCGATCATATACGCGCAGAAGTACGGCAGCCCGCCGTGGGCGGCATCGTAGCCGAGGATGTTCCACTTGAAGGTTTCCCCAAACAGGGTCACATCCACGCCGGGCCAGCCGAAATCCACCACCGGCAGACTGCTGAACGCAGCGGGCAAAAATTGCAGCAGCAGATACTTGAACACGGTAATCAGATTCGACACGATGACGAACAGACCGCCCTCGCGCACCCACTTGGCTGCGGCGGGGTGTTTTGCCGCAAAATTATTCCAAAACTGCATAATGCAACCTCCATCAAGCGCCGCGCAGACGCTTTTCCATCTGCGCATTCAGCACCACATTCTTAATCGCTTCATAAATCACCCGCACAAGACCCAGGATCCAGAAGCCCTGCAATTCCATGACAATGCCGTCCACCATGCCCATGCTGATGGCACCGTTCGTCATCTTTGCCAAGGCGCGAAGGGGCATATTGTACTGGAACAAAATGTTCAGGTCCGGCTTGCCGCGTTTATAGCTGACATCCAGCAGGATCGTCAGCACAAGCCAGACAAGCCACCCCAGCGGGCTGCGGGCGTGGTTCAGTTCGCCCAAGGTCAGATTGCGGTCAATTTTGGTTTTGCCGTTCGGGATGGGATGCCCCAGCAGCTTTTCAAAGTCCGCATCGGAAACGCTCAGCACATCGCCCTTATAATAGCAATCCAGGTTCCTATCCTCATACGGATGCACGGTAGCCGTTCCATGCACGGAGATTTTCTCGCACAGCCGGATGTCCTCCACGCTTGCGCCGACAAGCAGCTCGTACTCGCCGCCCTCGATTTCCCAGCGGTTAGCCTTGACATTCCAGAAACGGAACGCCTTATCGTCCAGCATGATGGTGATGCGCTGTTTCTCACCGGGGGCAAGCGTTACGCGGGCAAAGCCTTTCAGTTCCTTTGCAGGACGGAAAAGCTCACTGTTCTTTTTAGCAACATACAGCTGCACGATTTCCGTACCTGCCACGCTGCCGGTGTTCGTTACGGTAAGGCTGACCCCCTGTTCATCGGCGGCCATATCGCTGTACGCAAACGTCGTGTAGCTCATGCCATAGCCAAACGGGAAGCGCACAGCTTTTTCCGCCGTGGTAAAGTAGCGGTAGCCGATGTACAGCCCCTCGCGGTACTCCACGGTCTTGCGGCGGGTGGCAAAGCCGACGGCGCTGGGGATGTCGGCGTAGGCCAACGGCCATGTTTCTGCCAGCTTGCCGCAGGGATTGACCTTGCCGGTCAGTGCATCCGCAACGGCGCCCGCCCCCGCCTGACCGCCTAAGGCGGCGTACAACAGGGCTTGGCAGTTGTCCAGCCACGGCGTTTCGACTACGCTGCCGCTGTACAATACCACGACAATTTTCGGGTTGACGGCCGCCACAGCCTGCAGCAGATCCACCTGATTTTGCGCAAGGCGCAGATTGCTGCGGTCAAGACCCTCACTCTCGGCGATTTCATCCAGACCCATGCACAAAATAACTGTATCCGCCTGTGTCGCCAGTTCGCAGGCGGATCTCTGCAAAGCAGCATCCGGCTTACCGTGGCGGTCAAAGCCCTGCTGATACCCGATGACGTTCAACTCGGAGTCAATCAGCTTATCCAGCAGCACGTCCACCTGTGTCGAGTTCACCATGCTGGAGCCTGCTCCCTGATAGCGCGGATTTTTGGCAAAGTCGCCGATGACAGCCACCTTGGTACCCGCCGCCAACGGCAGCAAAGCGCCCTCGTTTTTCAGCAGCACAAGGCTTTCCGCAGCGGCGCGGCGGGCAAGCGCATGATGGGCTGCCGCATCAAACTCGCGCGGGGCAGCGTCCAGCGCAGCCTTGGTATCAAACACCAGCGGCAGCAACTCTGACAAGCGGGCGTCGATGTCGGATTCGGTGATTTTCCCGCTTTCCACCGCCGCCAGCAGTTCGCGCACACTGTCCCCGCCGGGCGCGGGCATTTCCAGCGTGGAGCCGTTTTTCACACCCAGCGCGTGGTCGTTGCTTCCGCCCCAGTCGGTGATGACCGCGCCGTCAAAGCCCCACTCACCGCGCAAAATCTCCATGAGCAGGTGCTTATTCTCGTTGGCATACGTACCGTTCACAAGATTGTACGACGACATAATGCTGCGGGGATGCCCCTCTTTGACGGCAATTTCAAACCCAGTCAGGTAGATTTCCCGCAGGGTGCGCTCGTCCACGATGGAATCCGAAGCCATACGCCGCGTTTCCTGGCTGTTGACGGCAAAGTGCTTCGGGCAGGCAGCTACGCCCTTGGACTGGATGCCGCGAATATATCCCGCCGCAAGCTTGCCCGCGAGATACGGGTCCTCGGAGAAATACTCAAAGCTGCGCCCGCACAGCGGGTTGCGCTTCATGTTAAGCCCCGGTCCCAGCAGCACCGACACTTCCTGTGCAGCAGCTTCCTCGCCCAAGGCTGCGCCGATTTCCTCGCCCAGCGCGGCATCCCAGCTGTTTGCAACAGCCGACGCCGTGGGGAAGCAGGTGGCGGGCACGCTGGGGTTCAGCCCCAAGTGGTCGCTCTCCCCCGCCTGCTTGCGCAAGCCGTGGGGACCGTCCGACAGCCAGATCTGCGGGATGCCGTGTTCGGGCATACCCCGCGTTTTGAAGGTTTCCGCGCCGGAAAGCAGCGCGCATTTTTCTTCCAAGGTCAATTCTTTCAGCAAAAGTTCTGTATTTTGCATATATTTTTCCCTTCTCATAAGAAAAGCCGCATCCAACGCCTGCAAGCAGACATCAGACGCGGCTTTCATTCAGCAAGTACCGTTATGTTTTATCAGGGGCAATGGACGCTTACTCTGCCGCCAGCGTGACCACAGCCTCGTTGATGGAGTAGGTGGTGCTGGAGCCCCAGCCGGAGACGATTTCGTCGTGGGCGGAGATGGTCAGCTGCTTGCTGCCGTCCTCACCCTCGGTGATGGGCACCGTCAGGGCATCGCTGCCGTTCAGGGTCATGGTAAGGGCATCGTCCTGCGCATCCACCAGCGTGCCGGTGATGGAGGCAGAGCCGTCGGCGGCAGTCAGCGTGCAGACCTTGTGGGAGTAATCCACCAGCAGCACGGCATCCGTTGCGGTGGGCGTCTCGCCCTGCACCAGCTCATAGCTGCCCGTGTACTGCTCGGTGACCAGATCCTCGACCTGCACTTCAAACGTAGCGGTCGCACCCAGGAAGGAGGCCGTCACGGTCTTGGTGCCTGTGGTGTCGCTGTCGTAACCGGTGAAGGTCAAGCGACCGCCCCAGATGGACTCCTCCGCACCGTTGGCGCGGGTAGCCGTCACAACCAGCTCACCCGGGTTGAAGGTGTCGCCCGTGTAGAAGGTGCGCAGGTTGGAGGCATCGATCGTCAGGCTCTTGGCAGGGGCATAGGGCTGACCGTAGATGTTGATGTTGCGGGTGAACGCACCGCCCATAACGCCATAGCTCAGGCTGGCTTCCATGCTGTATGCGCCGTGGTCGGTGTCAAAGATGAAGACATCCGCATCTGCGCCGCCATCCACATCGGTGGGGCGCACAGTGCCGTCAGCGTCCTGGTTGCCCAGCAGATGAATGACGAAGTTCTTCTCGCCGTTTTCATCGTAGTTGTACCAGTAGCCGTAAACATGGGAGATAGAGTCGCCGCCCACGGAGGTGCTGGGACCGCTGAAGGAACCCCACATCGAACCGTCGGTGTAGCAGTACATATCCAGACAGGCCGGATCCACGACGGTGCTGAAGCCCTCGGTATACTGGCCCTCGAAGAAGTAGGCGACTTCCCCGTTCGGCTCCTTGGCTTCCCAGGTTTCCTGCGGGATGGCAATCAGGTCATCCAGCGTCTTGGAAACATACTCGTTATCGTTGTAGTTCATAACGGGACCATCGGCAGAAGTCTGCGCCGCATCGGGGGCAACCTCCGCACTGTCGGCCGAGGGCAGGCTGCTGCTCTGCAGGGAGAAACCGCCCACGCAGACCGCAGCGACCGCGACCACCGCACCGGCGGCAGCAAACTGTTTGCCGGTGGCTTTTGCCTCGCCGGTTTTCGTCTGCTTGCAGAAGCAGGCGATCACGCTGAGCAGGCAGGCAATGAACGTGCCGACCATATAGAACACGCACAGACCGGCGTTGCCGCCCGCAAAGGTGACATGGTTGATGACATCGGCAAAGACGAAATACAACTGCACAACGACAAGATACAGGGCAATGTTATAAATGACCGCCTGAATCAGTGCGCTGAACGGAACGGAAACAAAGAAGAAAACGAGCGAAGCGGCAGCACCGACCAGCAGCACCACGCCGGCCATCGTGCCGGAGTGACCCAGAGGGGCGGCCGTGGCCTGTGTGAGCAGGAATACAATGCCGGTGATCAGCGCGACCAGCGCTGCGGCAAGGCAGAACCAGCTGCCCAGCCCTTTATTTTTCAAGCCTTTATTCATCAGGTTCCACCTCCATCAATTCTTTTTGGCGGCACGATTCTTCCGCTTTTCCTCGGAGAAAACGTCCGTGTAGGTATGCAGCACATACATCACGACAGCGGCAACGGCCAGTGCGCAGAACACAACATCGAGGGCGCGCAGGGTCGTCTGCCACCACGGGGCTGCGTCGGAAACGACAACGTCCTCCGCGCCGGAGCCGCCCATAGAGGACTGCAGCATGACGTAGTACAGATAATGGTTGGAGTCGATGACCTTCTGCAGCAGGTCGCCGTCATCGGTGCTGGTGATCAGCTTCTCGATTTCGTTCGGGCGGGCGGTATCCAGGCAGAAGATGTTGTTGCCCGCCATCAGCATTTCGGGGGCGGAGGAATACTCGGACGCGGTCAGCGCATCGTCGATGATGTAGCCGCCGTAGTTCCACTCGTCGCGCAGGATGTGCTGGATGCCCTGGTTGGCGGCAGCGTACATAACGCCGATACGGTTGTAAGCGGTCATAACGCCGAGAGAATCGCCCTCAGCCAGAGAACCCTCAAAGGCGCGCATATAGATCTCGCGGATGGACTGCTCGTTCGCAAAGGTGGAGATGCCCTGACGACCGGCTTCCTGCTCGTTCAGGAAGAAGTGCTTGACCGTGCCGATCAGACCCTTGTTGCGCATACCGCGGGAAACGGCCTTGGCAGCATAGTAGCTGAGAACGCCGTCCTCGGAGAAATACTCAGAGGTACGACCGGAGTAGGGAGAACGCAGGGTGTCCGCGCCGGGCGCGTAGGCGATGGGGATGGACGCATACAGCGCATCCTCGCCGTACATCTCGCCAAAGCGGGTCTGCACATCGTGGTTCCAGGTTGCGCCGACGATGGGCAGCGTAGCCCAGCCGGTGCAGTTGCGGCGGTCGCCGTACTTAAACTGACCGTTCATGCCCTCGGGACCATCGACGATGGTGCAGCCGGGCTTGTTGACAGCCTTGACAGCCTTGATGCCCTTGGAGTCGCCCATGTTGATGAGCAGATCGCTCAGCGTCAGCTGAGAAAGGAAGTCGTTCCACTTCGGGTCGTCGAAGGCAACGCCGATCATATCGCTGAAGTTGATCTTCTCATCCAGCTCCACGCCGAGGTTGAAGTCGGAAACGCTCTTGGCGTCGGCCGCCTTGACGTAGGTCTGCATATTCAGACCGTTGTACAGCTTATCGTTGACCGTCAGGGTCTCCAGCGTGGTGGGGTAGGTCGTATCCCACGCGCTGCGGGACAGGTAGGTGATTTTTTCGTCGTCGTTCGCCCAGTAGTTCACATCGGCGTCGTCGAAGGTGTTCGTGACTTCCACATCGCTGTTGTAACGGGATTTGCGGTACTTTTCGGTATCGACCTCGGTGTTGGGGGCGGTCCAGGTGGCCACGGCGGCGGTGTTGCCGGTGACGACATTGCCGTCCTGATCGATCAGCTTGCCCGCAACGGCGTCACCGCACTTGGCGGCCAGCACATTGTTCAGTGCCTCGTGTGCGCCGTTGCCGACGGCGAAGTAGTAATCGCCCGCATCGAGGATGTAGCCCTTCGCGCCGTTGGCGTCATAGGACGCGAGGAAGTAGCCGGGCACATCGACCGTGACAGTCTCGGATGCACCTGCGGCCACGTCGATTTTGTCATAGCCCAGCAGCTGGATCGAGGACTTTTCGACGTTGTTCTGCTTGTCGTAGTCGGTGTAGGGGGACTGTCCGTACAGCTCCACCGTAGCCTTGCCGTCCTTATCGCCGGTATTGCTCACCGTGACGGTCGCCGTGAAGGTGTCGGTGTCGCTGTTGTAGTCCAGTTTGTCAAGGCTGTACTCATAGGTCGTGTAGGACAGACCGTAGCCGAAGGGGAAGCAGACCTCCTCGGCGTAGTTCCAGCCGTCGGTCGAGGCTTTGGTGCCAACCGTGGAATCGGCGTTGCCCTGACCGAGGATGGTGTCCTCGTAGCGGGTCTCGTAGTAGCGGTAGCCGACGTAGATGCCCTCGTTATAGCTGACAAAGCTGTCGCCTGCCGCGCGGGGCGTTTTGCTGCCGTAGTTGTAGGCGTGCAGACCGAAGTTTTCGGCACTGGGCGCGGACAGGGAGTTGGCGGCAAAGGTGGCGGTGGTGTGACCGGAGGGGTTGACCTCACCGGTCACAACGCGGATGGCGCCGGGCATACCGTAGAAGCCGGGGTTGCCGACCCACAGCACAGCGTCAACATTGTACTCGTCCAGCCAGTCCATCTCCATCGCAAAGACGGAGTTCAGCAGGACGACGGTTTTCTTGAATTTGCCGGAATCCTTGATTTTCTGGAAGATCGCTTTCTCGTTGTCGTCCAGCTCCAGCATACGCTTGCCCTCGTCGTTGACCATCGCAAGGTCGTTGCCCTCGGTGGCAAAGCGGGACAGCGTAACAAACGCGACATCGCCATAGGACGCAAACGAGTCGGTGACGCTGCCGGTGAACAGCGCCGGGTCATATTCGCCCACGCTGGAAACGCTTCTTGCTTTCGGCGCTTCGGCGGAAGCGTAGGCGTCCAGCACGGTTTGGTTCACGTTGAAGCCGGCATCCTGCAGGGCGTCAACGGGGGTTTTCTGGTAATCCGGGTTTGTGGAGGAACCGCCTGCGGTGCTGCGGAACACCGGGTCGATGCTGCCGCGGCCAAAGACCGTGACGTTGCGCTCAGACTCGGAAAGCGGCAGGGCGTTGTTGCGGTTGTAGAGCAGCACGCTGCCCTCTTCTTCTTCCTGCTCACAGAACTGATAAGCGGCTTCGATGTACTTTTCGTAGCTTGCGTCAGACAGGGTGCCGTCAGCGGAGAACTCCGTGCCGCCGTAAGATGCGCCAGCGCCTTCGATGCCGAGTGCATGGTTGACTTCGCCTTCCTGCTGGAACGCAATAGTCGTTCCGGTCAGGACAAGGTTGGCCACCAGCACAGCCGCGCCGGACAAGCCCAGCCAACGGCGGGACTTGCTTGAGGTTTCCTTTTGTGCCATAGGTTTTTCTCCTTCCTAAACTGTCACAGATGAATGATCCGATGCGCTTGCTGCCAAGGGCTGTGCACTTCCCTTTTGCAGAAGCTTTTCGTATCTTTTTCACAAAGCTATCATAAAGGGAAGCGTTGACCGGGTCAATGCAGTTGGCGTAAATGTCAAAAAACACGGCACAAATGACAACGAAGAAAAGCGGCCGCCTTTCGGCAGTCGCTTTTGGGTTATGCAGTTTCTTTTTGGCTTTTCCCGCAGGGGAAGGTGACCACCAGATAAAAAATCGAGTCCTCCACAAAGCAGTCTGCCGTGCCACCGTACAGCTCGGCAATGCTTTTGATGCTTTTTATGCCGTAGCCATGCTCCTCGGTATCCTGCTTGGTTGTGACGATAGCGCCGTCCCGCAGCGTCGGCGGTGCGGGGGTGTAGTTCTGCACGCGGATGACCGCCATGTCACGGCAGCGGCTGATGTCCAGTGTGATGACCCGCTTAGACGCATCGTTTACCTGCGTCAGACACTCAATGGCATTGTCCAGCGCATTGCCCAGCAGGGAGTAAATGTGGTAGTGCTTCATATCCTCCAGACAGCTGCCGTCTGCCGAGCAGACCAGCTGAATACCTGCCCGCCCGCAGAGTGCCGACTTTTGGGTCAGTGTGATGTCCAGCGCCTTATTCCCGGTGAGATAGCGCAGGTTCAGGTTGTCCATCTCTTCTTCCAGACGGGCGCGTTCCTCATCTGTGGCGCGGGAATACTGCTGTTTCAGGTCATGGTAGCGGATGTTGATTTTTTCCATGTCTTTTTTTGCCTGCTCATACTGCTGCTTGTCACATTCCAACAGCTGCGCCAGCATTTCATTCTCGTGTTCCAGACTTTTGATGCTGCAATTTGAAAATTCCAGCGCCAGAATCGTGATGGCAAACAGGATGCAGAACGCATTCAGCGCCAGATAGGCGGTCAGGTAGGACTCTGCGCTGCTGTCCAGAACATCCTCCAGCACAACACTCAGGTAGACCGCGGCAATCAGGAAAAAGCCGGAGTAAAGCACGGTCTTGACATTGTCAAACAGCAGGCGCCCGCGCCGGATGCGCAGGGTGAGCAGCAGGTAGATGACCAGACATACCACAAGGTTGCTGAAAAGCAGAATGACAAAGGTAACGAGCCTGTCCGTGCGCCCATGCTGAATCAGCCAAATAATAGGCATATAGGCCAGCTTACTGGCAATGTGCTGCACCGCGTAGGCACAGGTTGTATAAAACAGGGCGTGCAGCGGGCTGCAGTCAAAGCTGAACCATATCAGACCAAACAGCAGCGTCGTATACAGCAGCAATCTTGCCCAAAGCGGCAGAAATGTCAGGGTGTTCGTCAGTGCGAGAAAGCCCCATACACCCGCCGCCAACCGCGGAACGAAGCAGCTGCGGCGCTGCCCCCACGGGACAAACAGGCCAGCGCATAGAATCATACCCAGCTGGACTTGCTGGTTCAGTATCCAATTTATGACCGGCACGGGTCTTCCCACTCCTTTTTTGCCATATATCGAGAAAATGCTTCGGTGAAGGCGTCCTTGTAGGTGCGCCCGATGGGCAGTGCCGCCCCGCCGATATAGACATTCATACGGCTTACCGCCGTGATACAGCGCAGGTTCACAAGATAACTGGCGCTGCATCGTACAAAGCCGTAGGGCGTCAGCTGCGCCGCGATTTCCTGCATCGAACCGCGGTTTTTGATGATCTCAGTCTTACCGTCCCCGCCGCACAGGTTGTACAGCAGGTCGTGCTGGCGCACCTCCACATAGGCGATTTCCGCTGCATCCAGCAGCCGCGTCACGGTGCCGTCCTTGACGACAATGTGCGGCGGCGTGACCTTTTGATCGGCGCGCTTTTGCAGCACCTTCAGCGCCCGCGTCAGATACATATGGAAGGAGTACCACTGTATCGGCTTTACAATAAAGCCCAGTGCGCCGACACTGTACCCATTCAGCGCGAATTGCTGCAAATTCGTGCAAAAAATGAGGATGACGTCTTGATCTGTCTCCCGGATTTTTTCGGCCAATTCCATGCCGGACATCTGCGGCATATCAATGTCGAGATATAAAATGTCAAAATCACGGTCTTGCGCCGCCAGATAGACTGCCGCGCAGTCGAACTCCTGTACGTTCAGTTCTGTGCCGTTCTCCGCGCCAAACCGCGCCAGTGCCTGTTTCAGTTGGTCTCTTTCTTGTTTTTCATCGTCCACAATGCCGATTCGGATCATCGTGCGTTCCTCCCTCCGCGCAAGGATCTATACAAATATGATATACCCCCGAACGCAGCCTCGTCAACCTTTTACGAGCGAATCGCCCAATTTTTTCAAGATATTTCCGGAATACCGCGCTCTGCGTAGGGAAGATTCCTGACCACCGTTTGACCACTACTGTGCAGTCGCACTAGGCTCAAAGTGCCAATGTGAAAAATATACCAAACAAGCCCGGTCGTCTTAACACAATCTTAATACCCCGGCAGAAAAGCTTAATACCATCTTTAAACGGGCGGCGCTATACTGTATTGTACGAAAATTCTGCTGGAGTGTGATTTTCTTTGCCATCTCATCGGCGTTTAACCTGTAAGCTCAATTACTTTCAGTCCATTATTCTGCTGTTTGCAATGGTTATCCTTATCGGGGCAGCGCTTTTGATGCTGCCGATCTCTGCACAAGCACATACCGTCACCCCTTTCCATGAAGCATTATTCACAGCAACCTCCGCCGTCTGTGTTACGGGGCTGGTTGTGCGGGATACAGCTTCTCACTGGTCAGCCTTTGGTCAGGCTGTTCTGATGGTGCTGATTCAGATCGGCGGCCTGGGTGTGATCACAGTCGGCGCGTCTTTCTCGCTTTTATCCGGTC
>ERZ827168.3072-NODE-3072-length-17750-cov-5.426166_pt1 | contig 17750 bp, 16 predicted proteins | sample MGYA00519868_ERZ827168 | MGnify/ENA primary metagenome ERZ827168 (study PRJEB31778, sample SAMEA3449271) | human gut metagenome | biome: human gut; feature: human-associated habitat; material: faeces | place: United Kingdom | collected 2010/2012 ...
AGCCCCGCCGTCAAAATGGGCAATAGAAGCCTTTTTCCCGTAGTCGCCGTGCCGCGCGCTTTCTTTGGTACTTTCTTTCGCTTCGAAAGAAAGTACTGCCCCCTTCGGGGCGGCAGCCCCACCACCCGCGCCGTAGTCGGCGCGTCATTCCCCAACAGGGGATTTTCTTACGGCAAAGCTGACATACCCTGCTGCAAAGCAGTAGACTTTCCTCGGGGCAAACAATCGTAATGTCCTGTACTGCCAAAATAAAACCTCGCCTACACACTCTCGTGCCAGAGTCGACGCACCATGCCGCACGGCCAAAAAAACCCTGCGGCAGAGCCATTGTATAGCAACGTTGCAACTCCTCCCTGCACCCCTTCCTCCCAATCGCATACAGTAAAGCGAGGGAGAAACCTCCCTCCTTTCAAAACACCAGGGAGGAATGAACATGGCAACCTTTACCAATCAGGCGACCCTTTCTTATAATAATACGGTTACCCGCTCCAATATCGTGACGGGCGAACTGGTTGATATTCTGGCGGTGGCGAAAACCGCCGTCACTGACACCTACGGCTGTGATACCTGCGTCACCTATACCGTCAGCATCATCAATAGCGGCGCGGCGGCGTTCACCGGGCTGACCGTTACGGATGATCTGGGCGCGTACGCGTTCGGCGAGGGCACGGTCACACCGCTGGAATACCGGGCAGGCAGCCTGAAATATTATGTGAACGGTCTGCTTCAGACGACCCCCACCGTCACCGCCGGGCCGCCCATGACGGTCATGGGGATCAGCGTGCCCGCCGGAGGAAACGCACTGCTGGTCTATCAGGTCCATACCAATGATTATGCGCCCCGGGCCGTGGAGGACTCTATCGTCAACCGGGCGACCGTTACCGGCGAGGGCCTGCCCGCCGCCGTGACTGCTGCGGCCACGATCAACGCCGCCAGCGAACCCTGTCTGAGCATCAGTAAGGCGCTCACGCCCGCGTCGGTGCCCCAGAATGGGCAGCTCACCTATACGTTCCTGATCGAGAACTACGGCAACGAAGCCGCGGAAGAAACGGATGCGGCGATCGTCACCGACGTGTTCAACCCGATTCTGCAGAATCTCTCCGTCACCTTCAACGGAACCGCATGGACTGCCGGGACGGATTACACCTATGACGCGACCACCGGCCGTTTCGCCACCGTGGCCGGAAAGGTGACGGTTCCCGCCGCCACGTATACGCAGGACGCGGCGACCGGCGTCTGGACGACCGCGCCCGGCTCCAGCACCCTGACCGTCACCGGCACCCTGTAAGCCAAAGACGCCTGCGCCCCGCCGCCTGCGGGGCGTTTTTTCTTTGCGGGAAGATGACAATAGAGTACCAATTTGCAAATATGGGTTGACAAGCATTTCCTTGGATGACTATAATCAAAATGCGCTAACATGGCTCTTAAGGGCCTTGAAGTATCGCAATAGAGGAGAGGTTATCATGAACATTCCGGAAATGGAAGCGGTCTGTAAGCAGGTACGGCGGGACATTATCACCATGACCGCCGCTGCCGGTTCGGGCCATCCCGGCGGATCCCTGTCCGCCACGGAGATTTTGGTCGCCCTGTATTATGATTTGATGAAGGTGGATCCCAAGAACCCTAATGACCCTGCCCGCGACCGTCTGGTGCTGTCCAAGGGCCACGCCGCCCCTGCGCTGTACGCCGTGCTGGGCGAAAAGGGCTTCTTCGACAAGAAGGAATTTGAGGGCTTCCGGCAGCTGCACAGCATCCTGCAGGGCCACCCCGATAAGAAAAAGTGCCCCGGCGTGGACGCTTCTACCGGCTCTCTGGGTCAGGGCGCGTCCATTGCGGTCGGCATGGCGCTGGGCGCGAAGCACACCGGCAACCCCTGCCACGTGTACGCCGTGCTGGGCGACGGCGAACTGCAGGAAGGCATCGTATGGGAAGCGGCCATGTCCGCGGCTCACTATAAGCTGGACAACCTGACCTTCATCGTGGATAACAACGGTCTGCAGATCGACGGCACCAACGATCAGGTCATGGGTCTGGGCAATATCGCCCAGAAGTTCACCGCCTTCGGCTTCCATGTCATCGAAGTGGCGGACGGCAACGACCTCAGGCAGGTGCTGGATGCGCTGCATCAGCCCGCCGAGAAGGACGTTCCCACCTGCATCCTTTGCCACACCGTCAAGGGCAAGGGCGTATCCTTCATGGAAAATCAGGTGGGCTGGCACGGCAAGGCTCCTAATGCGGAGCAGCGCGACCAGGCGCTCAAGGAATTGGAGGCGTGAGCAATGAGTGAGAAGAAAGCAACCCGCGTGGCCTACGGCGAGGCTCTGGTAGAGCTGGCCAAGAAGAACGATAAAGTCGTCGTGCTGGACGCCGACCTGGCGCAGGCGACTCAGACCGCCATTTTCCAGAAGGCGTTCCCGGAGCGTCATTTTGATCTGGGTATTGCGGAAGCCAATATGGTGGACGTGGCCAACGGCATGAGCTGCATGGGCCTGATTCCCTTCTGCTCCACCTTCGCCGTGTTCGCGGGCCGCAATTTTGAGCAGATCCGCAACGGCGTGTGCTATCCCCACAACAACGTGAAGTTCGCCTTCACCCACGCGGGCGTGACGGTCGGCGAAGACGGCGGCACCCATCAGGCTATCGAGGATATCGCCCTCATGCGCGTTCTGCCGGGCATGACCGTGATCGTTCCCTGCGATGCCAACGAGACCTACAAGGCCGTGGAAGCGGCTGCCGCGATCGACGGCCCCGTGTACCTGCGCCTGGCCCGTCTGGCGACCACCGTGTTCGATCCCATGCCCTTCGAAGTGGGCAAGGGCAACGTCATGCGGGACGGCAAGGACGCAGTCATCTTTGCCTGTGGCCTGATGGTGGAACAGAGCCTGATGGCGGCGGAACTGCTCAAGGAACAGGGCAAGGATGTGGCGGTCGTGAACCTGCACACCATCAAGCCGCTGGATCGGGAGCTGGTGGCCCGTTACGCTCAGAAGTGCAAGAACGTCTTCACGGCGGAAGAACACAGCGTCATCGGCGGTCTGGGCGACGCGGTGGCCGACGTGCTGGTGGGCAACGGCGAATATACCTTCACCAAGATCGGCGTGGAGGATCAGTTCGGCCAGAGCGGCAAGGCCATGGACGTGCTGCGGGCCTACGACCTGTGTGCGGATCAGATCGCCGCTCGTATCGCTGCGAAAATCTGATTTTTCCAAAAAGAAAGAACCCGGGAGGCTCCAAAAGGGGCTTCCCGGTTTTTGGTTTGAGGCAAATAAAAGCGCCCCGAAGCACCAGTGCTTCGGGGGCGAAAAAGAGACGTTATCCATGCGAACGGGAATAGATGCCCGTCTGTATCTCCCGGATATAGGCTTCCTTTATGGGCAGGCCATCGGCGGCTTCCGCGTCCCGGACGGCCTGTTCCCGGTCGTAATCCAGCTGGCGCAGCCGAACTTCCAGCGGCGCGGGGGTGCGGCCTTCTTCGCCTTCCAGCAGGGCGTAGCAGCATTTGGGCACGCCCATGGCGTTGCCGACGCTGCCGGTGTTGACGATGATCCCGGGAGACAGGGTGCGCATGGCCTGACGGTGCGCGTCCGCATAGAGCAGCCCGTCATAGGGAACGCCCTTCGCGTCCACCAGAAAGGATTGCAGCAGTTCCCGGTCGTCCGCCACGGTGTACAGCTCCGGCATGACAGGCCGTCCGTGGAACAGGCGGAACCGGCGGCCACTGAACCAGAATTCCGTCTCCTGTGGCAGCTCCCGGAGACAACGCAGCCGTTCCGGGCCCAGCTGATCCCAGTAGTAGTGATCTGTGGGAAAAGTCCTGCATCCAACGCCGTAGTCCCAGTTTCCGCCGATGATGAGCTGGCAGTGCTCGAAAGCCCACTCATAGGTAAAAAGGTTACTGGGCCCCTTACCGACAATATCTCCCAGACAGACGATCCGATCCGGCTTCGTCAGGGCCAGATCCCGTTCCAGTGCTTCCGTGGCGGGACGGTTGCCGTGCAGATCGGCCACAAGGGCAATGCGCATCGTCCATCCTCCCTTACACAATCATTCCATGGCAGTATAGCAGATTTTTGCACCGCAAACAAGTTTCATTGTCATAAACGGCGGATTCATGGTACAATAGAGAGGTAAACCGCTGCGTTCTGTGCGGGGAAAGAGAGGAAACCGTCCATGAAACGGAAAACACCAATGATGAAACGCTGGTTCGCCCTGCTGCTGGCGGGGCTGCTTATGGCGACTCCGGCGGTGCTGGCAGAGGAAGAAGATGGAGCCGGCTTCGGCACTTTTTTTCAGCCGGAGGGCGTAGAGCTTTGCGAAGTGGAGGAGGCGGGTTCCCTGTCCGTGCCGGACGGTCTTAGCGGCCTGTATGCCCTGATGCAGGACTGCAATCCCTTTGCGTCCGCCTATGTGTTTCGGATGCCCAAGGGGCGGGCGCTGATGAGCGTGGCCTGCACCACCATCGGCAATCCCAGAACCGCGCTGGAGCTGCTGGAGAGCTGGCCCCAAATTTTGAACGCTCTGCAGGGAGAAGGCAAGTCCGTGATGATCGAACCCACCTATCCCCGGGTAGAGGCACAGTACGATCGTCAGACGCTGCACGTTCAGGCGGTTCTGGAAACGGCGGACGGCAGCGGCCTGCGCGTCCGGCTGGACGGCGTAGCCTTCTATCAGGGAAATGACCTGATCGAGCTGTGGCAGGCCTGGCCGGAGGCCACCACTTATCAGCTGATGCCGCTGGCCCTGCAGGAGCTGCGGGATGATCTGGCCACGCTGAAGGAATTGACAGACAGCTTTCAGTTTCAGGATTCAAGCCAGAGTCAGGAGGAAAGCCTATGAAGACCGTTAGCGTGATCGTGCCCTGCTACAACGAAGAAGAAGCAGCGCCGATTTTCTATTGGGAATTTTTGAAGCGCACGGCGGAAATGGACTGCCAGTGGGAGTTCTGGTTTGTAGACGACGGCAGCAAGGACGGCACGCTGGCAGAATTTCGCGCCCTGCGGGCGCAGGACGAGCGGGTGCATTTCATCAGCTTTTCCCGGAATTTCGGCAAGGAAAGCGCCATGTATGCCGGGCTGGAAGCGGCCACGGGCGATTATGTGGCCATTATGGACGTGGACCTGCAGGACCCGCCGGAGCTGCTGCCCGGAATGCTGCAAAGCATTGAGGAAGAAGGCTACGACTGCGTAGCCACCCGGCGCGTCACCCGGAAGGGCGAACCGCCCATCCGCAGCTTTTTTGCCCGGCAGTTTTACCGCCTCATCAACCGCATCTCCAAGACGGAAATCGTGGACGGGGCGCGGGATTTTCGCCTGATGACCCGCCAGATGGTGGACAGCATTCTCAGCCTGAAGGAAGTCAGCCGGTTTTCCAAGGGAATTTTCAGCTGGGTGGGCTACCGCACCAAGTGGTTGGAATATGAAAACGTGGAGCGGGTAGCGGGGGAGACTAAGTGGAATTTCTGGAAGCTGTTCCTTTATTCCATCGACGGCATCACCGCCTTTTCCACCGCGCCGCTGGCGATCGCGTCCATTACCGGCGTGGTCTTTTGCGGGGTGTCCATTCTGCTGCTGTTGTACTTCTTCATTAAGACACTGATCTGGGGCGACCCGGTGGCGGGCTTCCCGGCCATGATCTGCATCATCCTGTTTCTGGGCGGCATTCAGCTTTTCTGCGTGGGCATTCTGGGGCAATATTTAAGCAAGACCTATCTGGAAACCAAACGTCGCCCTATTTACATCGCCCGGGAGAAGGAATAAGCGTTTTTTCCAAAAAAATTTGATAATCTTTCTCTGAACAGGGAAGAAAAACCTGCCCCTGTTCGTCTAATAATTGTGAAACGCCTTGCGGATGATCCGCAGCGGAAACGGAGGGATTTTAAGATGAAACGTAGTCTTGCGATTTTGCTTGTCGCAGTTCTGCTGATCGGGCTGATGCCCATGACCGGCGCACTGGCGGCAACGGAATACGCGACCGTGGTCGGCGGGTGGCTTCGTCTGCGGGCGAAGGCCTCCTTTAGCGCCACCACCATCAGCAGTTACAAAACCGGCACGACCGTGAAGGTTCTCAGTGTCAGCAACGGATGGTACCGGGTGGAAACGCCCGACGGGCGCACCGGCTATATGTACGGCCAGTATCTGCAGCCCACCAGCAGCAGTATGACCCCCGTGCCCAACACCAACGCCACCGTGGTCAGCGGCAACGGCTACGGCGTGCGGATGCGTTCCGGCCCCAGCACCACTTACGCGGTGCTGCGCAAGTGGCCGGTAGGCACCCGGGCCATCATTCTGGCGGAAGGCCAGAACTGGTGCCGTATCAGCGTGGGCGGCAACGTGGGTTACATGATGACCCAGTTCCTGCGCAAGGACGGCAGCCCCGCTCCCAGCTATGACGGCGACGCGACCGTGTGGGCCGCCAACGGCAAGGGTGTGCGTCTGCGCACCGGCCCCAGCACCAATTATGCCATTATCGGCGTTTACAGCGTCGGTACGCAGGTGAAAATTCTGGAACGCCTGAACGGCTGGTACCGCATTCAGATCGGCAGCCGCGTGGGCTACATGATGAGTCAGTTCCTGATCGAGAACGCCTCCTACAAGGTCAACGGCGTTACCATCAACAACATGAACCCCGTGGTGGGCAACATTCTGGCGATCCAGAGCGTGGATCCTTCCAACGCCGCCATCACCTATCAGTGGCTGCGCACCGACACCAACGGCAAGGAATCCGTGGTGGGCAACAACGCCTCCTACGCTGTGACCGAGCAGGATGTGGGCTGCACCTTCCGCCTGCGGGTAGACGGCTCCGGCCGTTGGACCGGCTACGCGGTCAGCGCTTACACCGCCGCTGTCACCAACCGTCAGCAGCTGGTGGGCGTGAAGTTCAATCATGACGCGCCTGTGGTAGGCGATCGCCTGGAGCCTATCGTGGAGCCCAGCGGCGCTACCTACACCTGCCTGTGGCAGCTGGACGGCGTAAACGTCAGCACCAACAACTACTATGAAGTGCCCGTGAGCGCGGTGGGCAAGACCATCAAGCTGACCATTACCGGCACGGGCGCGTACAACGGCAGCTCTCTGGCGGCGATCGAAACGCAGAAGGTCGTTACCACCGGTGCTGTGACCAGCGCCAGCATCACCAACCTGACCACCAAGGATGCGGCTCCCAACGTGGGTGACCGTCTGCAGGCGGTCTATGAGCCCGCTTCCGCCAGCGTGAAGCTGACTTGGTACGCGGTGGACGATGCGGGCAACACCACGGTCATCTCCAACGCGCAGACGGTGGACGTTGGTTCCGGCTGCATCGGCAAGACCATCCGTCTGGTGGTGGAAGGCACCGGCAGCTACACCGGCAGCCAGCAGACCGTGAACACCGGCAAGGTGACCAACATTGCCAACCTGACCGGCGTGACCATCGAGGGCGCTGCGCAGCCTGTGGTCAATGCCAACGCTACGACCCTGCAGGCCAAAGTCCAGCCCAAGGAAGCCGAAACGACGGCCCTGACTTATCAGTGGCTTCGCGATAAGGCGGAGATCCCCGGCGCGACCGGTGCCACTTACACCGTCACGGCGGACGATCAGGATAAGGCCATCTCCGTGGTGGTGAAGGCGCAGGCCAGCAATACCGCTTATCGCGGTGAGGCCACCAGTGCCGAGACTCAGAAGGTCATCGTGGAGCCCGGCTCCATCGCCATCACTGGTAACGAGAACCTGATGCAGGACGTGGATGCGTCCATGACGCTGGCAATCAAGTCCGGCTCTGCGGTGAACTGGAATGTGACCATCACGCCCAGCAACCCCGGCCTGACCATTAGCGGCAACACCATCAGCGGCAAGCCCAACGCTTCCGGCACCTATACCGTGGAAGCGACCGCGACCAATGCGGCGGGCAGCAGCTACAACAGCTTTGTGCTGAACATCGCGGCACAGCCCTCCGAGGTTCCCGCAGTTCAGCCCAAGGAAGACGGCTCCTTTGAGAAGGACGCTGCGGTGAATGTGCAGTTCGAAGCTACCAATGGCCCGCTGACCGGTTGGAAGTTCGACGGCACCATTCCCGAAGGCCTGAAGTTCGATCCCAACACCGGCGTTCTCAGCGGTTCTACCTCCGCAGTGGGCACCTACACCATTCAGGTGTACGCGCAGAACAAGAACGGCTGGTCCGCTGGCACGATCTACAGCTTCAAGATCAAGGACAGCACCGTTCCCACCGAACCCCTGGCCCTGAACAGCAGCAGCTTCGAAGTGACCTCCGGCGAGGCCTTCACCAAGAGCGTGCTGACCGTGAGCGGCGGCGAGGCACCGTACTTCTTCGAATATACGGCGGATGCTGGCAAGCTTGATCTGAACATTAACGCTTCCACCGGCGAGTTCTCCAGCAATGGGATCACCGTGGACAGCGAAACCACTTATTTGCTGACAGTCAAGGTCACGGATGCCGCCAACAATTCCGTTACCGGCAACCTGAACCTGACGGTGAAACCCGCTTCGTCCAGCAGCACTACCACGAAAGATGGAAAAACGGAAGACCCTGTGCAGAAAACCCCTGCACAGGAGACTCCCGCACAGGAGCCTGTGACGCTGGAAGATAACGCCTTCGTGGAGCCTGTGGTGATAGAAGAACCCGCTGCGGAGCCGGTTGCAGAAAACGTGACGGTTGCCTTGGCTAAGCCCGAGCACGTGAAGCTGGTGCTGAAAAAGGACGGCTCCTGGATGCTGAAGTGGGATGCTGTGGAGAATGCGGCAGGCTACCGGCTGGTGAAGGCCAACACGGATAACAAGCCTTCCGAGCTGGAAAAGCCTCAGTACGATTTCTCCAAGGAACCCAAGGCGGGCGTCCAGTATGAAATCTGGGCGGTTGCCGCCGACGGCAGCGAAGGGGAACATGTGGTGTTCGAAGTGACGGAAAAGCTTCTGAACGACCTGCTGGCCGCGCAGGAAGCGGAAGTCCAGTCCGCAACGAACGAATAAACAAAAATGAGGACGCTCTCCTGTATGGGGGGCGTCCTTTTTTATACCTGTAAGGCTGTGATCGTTGTCAAAGAGAAAATAGCCCCAAACAGGACTTGCAGCCTTGGTCAAAATCAAAAGGAGAGGAAAAGGACCTATTTTGCCGCAAAAATGACTCCCATTCCTAACCGCGTTTACATAAAAAGAGGACGTATGGCGTCCGCTTTTTTATGCAGCAAATGCTACGACAGGAACGTTCAGCAGGTGTGCTTGCCCATGGTGCTCCGAATCTTCACCTTTTGCTTTGCGGCAGCGGGAATCATGGGAGCCGCTTCTTTGCTTTCACCAGCCTTTGAATTTTGGAGCGGCTCGTCAATGACCGGGGTCGTCAACGATTCGCTGTTGGATTTGGCTTCGGGGGAAACGGTGGGAAAGAAAAGACTGTCCTCCGCTTCGTCACTTTCGAAGGTCAGGTCAAAATCGGGAGCCGGTTCTTCCGCCTTTTCGGCAGGCTTTTCAGAATGCGCGGCTGTCTGTGAAGCCTGGCTGCGGGTGAACAGCAGGTCTTCTTCAAAGATGGAGGAAAGGCTGGGACTGGCGTCGGATTCTTCCTCGACAGAGGGCGCGGGAAAGGAATCGTCCGAACGATCGAAGGGTTGAACAACCGGCTCCTCCGGGCGCTGGTAGGGACTGCGCTCCTGCGCTTCGGGCCGTTGATAGGGGTTGCGCTCCGTGGATCTCACATTGGAGGATGAGGCGGCATGACTTTGCACCGCCGGGGCGAAGGCATTGGCCCGTTCCTCCCGAATCGCCTGAAAAGAACCGCCGCGCCAGCCGCCCTGACTGGCGGCCAGCCCGTCCTCCGCGGAAGGAGCCGCAAAGGGATTGTCCGGCAGCACGTCCTTTGCCCGTTCCGACCGCCAAAGGCCGGCCTGTTTTTCCACGTCCTCCGAAAAACGGGCGGGACGGCGATCGTCCGACTCATCGTCACGGACGCTTTTCGGCCCCATGCAGGCGAGCACCGCGATCCCCGCCGAAGCCGCCAGCAGTCCCCCCAGCAGAACCGGCAGGGAATGAGAGAGAACAAAAGTCATCAGTTGGTTGATCGCGTTGACCAACAGACTCCGGGAGGGCGTGGCAAAGGAGTCCAGCACCAGCTGCAGCTGCGCGTTGGAGACCAGCGGCACGACCGCCGCCGCCAGCCCCAGAAAAGCAGCGATACAGCCCAAAAGGGTTAAAAGAACGCCCAGCGTCTTCCGGAATTTCATGAAAGCTCCAGTCCTTTCCAAAATCAATCCACCTACTTCATTTCGCTGCCCGGCACGGTTTTCCTTCTGAAAAACGGCAGGAAATCCGCCGCTTTGCGCAGAATGTTACCATGATACGACAATATTCTTCATCACGAGCTCAAAGGAGGACGAACCGTGGCGGGGTATCAGCTTACTTACAACGTCGATATGGTATTTTGTATTGATTCCACCGGCAGTATGCGCCATGTGCTGGATTTTGTGAAACAGAACGCGCTGAATCTGTATCAGGATATCACCCGGGAAATGGAGAAAAAGCACAAGACCATCCACCAGCTGCGGGTGAAGGTGATCGCCTTCCGGGACTATATTGCCGACGGCGAGGAAGCTATGCTGTCCAGCGATTTTTTCACCCTGCCGGAGCAGGCGGAAATGCTGCGGGACTGCGTGGAAGGCATCCACGCCAAGGGCGGCGGCGATATCCCGGAGGACGGGCTGGAAGCGCTGGCCTACGCCATTCGCAGCGACTGGACCCGGGAGGGGGTCAAGAAGCGGCATATTATCGTCGTCTGGTCGGACGCGCCCACCCATGAACTGGGCCATGGCAAGATCGCCCCGTGGTACCCGGAGGGCATGGCGCAGGACTTCGACGAGCTGACCCTCTGGTGGGAGGACGAGCAGCTGGGCGGATGCATGGATGAAAACGCCAAGCGCCTGCTGATTTTCGCCCCGGACGCGCCGGAATGGAACCGCATTTCTTCCGAATGGGGGCAGGTGATCCATGTGCAGACGGTCAGCGAGGGACTGGAAGACGTGGAATATTCGCAGGTGCTGGACTCCGTCTGCAACACGATTTAAGGGGGACTTTGTATTTCTTCCCGTATTTTAACGTTGAATCACGGCGTTCTGCCCCGTCAGGGGGAAGACAGCTTTTCGATTCTATCCAAGCCGCCGGTGTCGCTTCTGTGCGTGGCGGATGGCTGCGGTGGGCTGGGCAGCCGACGCTATGCGGAGCTGGACGGTCAGACCGGCGCATACGCGGCCTCCCGCGTGGCGACGCAGAGCGTGAAGCGTTGGGCCGCTGCCTGCCGTTGTCTCCCGAAAACACCGGCAGAGGGTAAGGAATGGCAGCATTCCCTGCAGGAAACGCTGGAAACCGACCTGAACGCCTTTGTGCAGGAGCACCGGCTCACAGAGGGCAGCAGCCGCATCGTGGGCAGTATGCAGCGGCTTTTGCCTACCACGCTGTGCATGGCGCTGTACGATATGGGAGATCGGGCCTGCTTTCTGTGGGTGGGAGACAGTCGGGGCTATGTGCTGGATGAGGACGGGCTGCACCTGTATACCCGGGACGATGTGAAATTCCGCATGGACGAGTTGGAGCGTCTGCGCTGCGACGCGCCGTTGAGCCTGTGCGTCAGCGCCGACCGGCCGGTGCGGCTTCATCTGCGTTCGATCACGCTGCCGCCGAAGGGGCTGCTGATCTGTGCCACGGACGGGGTATACGGCTGCGTGTTTAGCCCCATGGAGCTGGAGGAGATCTTTCTGGCTTCGCTGACCGGCGCGCAGGATGCGGCTACCTGGCAGCGCCGTCTGGCGGCGGCCATCCGCCGTCTGGCCGGGGACGACGCGACTCTCTGCTGTCTGCCCTTCGGCTTTGACCATTTTGACGAAATGAAGCGGTATTTTGAGCCACGCCTGACAACGCTGCGGCAGGAGCATCTGAACAGCTTGCGGCAGCATCCCGGGGACGCGGACGCACTGCGGGAAAGCTGGAAACGCTATCAGCCCGGATATGACCGAACCGAGGAAGTTCAGTATGAAAAAGATTGGAGCCTATGAGCCGCTGACCCCGCTGCAGACGGCGGGGAGCGGCAGTGCCCGCTGGTGCATCGCCCGGAGGGGACAGCGGCGCTTTTTTCTGAAGGAATTTCTTTCCCCGGTCTACCCGGCGGAGAACGCCAACCCCGTCCTGCGGGAAAAGCAGCTCGCCCGCTGCCGTCGTTTCGAGGAAAAAAAGCGCCGCCTGTACAGCGCCATGTCCTGCGTGATAGGCGACACCTTGGTGCCGGTAACGGACTTCTTCCGCTTCGGGCTGCACTATTACGCGGTTTCGGAGGAGATCCCCGAACCCTGTCTGACGGGGGAAAGCGCCGTTGAGACGCTGCCCATGGAGGACAAGCGGGAAATTTTGCTCAGTCTGGCGCTGTGTCTGCAGCGGCTCCATCTGCAGGGGATCGTTCACGCGGATCTGAAGCCTGAGCATGTGCTTCTCCGTAAGGGGGAACTGGGCTACGAAGCCCGGCTGATCGATCTGGACAGCGGTTTTCTGGCGGACGATCCGCCCGCACCCGGCGGCGACACAGAGGGCGACCCGGTGTATCTGGCCCCGGAGACCTTTCTGCGCATGGCAGGAGAGCAGGCAGACGTGGGCCCGGCCATCGACACCTTTGCCTTTGGGGCGATCCTGCACCGCATGTGGACAGGCGCTTTGCCGGAAACGGACGCGCCCTATCTGTACGAGGCGGCGCTGGAGAAACAGCCGATTCGAATATCGAACCAACTGCCGCCCGCCTATGAACAGGCCGTCCGCCGGATGCTGGACGCAGAGCCAACGCACCGCCCTTCCGACGGCGAGCTGGTGAAACTGTTTTCCCAGCCCTTCGAGACGGGGGAGAGACCGCCCCTGCCCGGTGAGCCGCTGAACGGCCTCAGTCGGTTTTTCCGGGGAACGGAAAAGACATAACGAAAAAATACCCTTCGGGCACTGACTCCGAAGGGCGTTTTTGATGGAACCTTTACACGAAGGGATTCCAGAAGCGGTTGCCATCGTGGAAGGTGATGATCAGACTGGCGGTTAGAATGACCACGCCGAAGGCAATGGCGATGTAGTCGCTGGAGGAAAACTTCCGCTGGACGTACCACGTGCGCTTCTTTTCCTTGCCGAAGCCCCGCAGCTCCATGGCATTGGAGATAGCCTCGATACGGGACAGGCTGGACATGATCAGCGGCATCAAAACGCTGATGGAGTTCTTCACGCGCTTGTGCAGCTTGACCTTCTTGCCCAGCTCCACGCCTCGGGCCTGCTGGGCGGTGGAAATGTTGCGGTAGTCCCGCTGAATGTCGGGGATATAGCGCAGCGCCAGCGCCACGGAATAGCCGATGCGGTAGCTGACGCCCACGGCATTCAGGCTGGACGCAAACTCGCTGGGATTGGTGGCGGTGATAAAGAGCAGCGCAATGGGCAGGGCCACGAAGTATTTCAGGGAAATGTTGAAGTGGTAGAACAGCTGCTCCCGGGTCAGGTCATAGGGCCCGAACAGGTGGCAGAGCACCACCCGAGTGCCGTAGAGCTCCGTGCCCTGATCGGGGGAGAAAAGGAAAATAAAGAAGTTGTTCAAGGCCAGAAAAACCACCATGAACCAGAAAACGAAGCTGACGTCTTTGAATTTGATATGACTGACCGCGAAGCAGCTGAAGCTGATGACCATCAGCCCCAGCAGCACCCGCGTATCGTAGGTCAGCATACTGGAGAAGGTGAACAGCAGGAAAAACACCAGCTTGGTGGTGCCCGTCAGGGCGTGAATCACGCTCTTGCCGGGGATGTAGCTCATGACCGGATTACTGCGCTTGGCCATCTGCCCGCACCTCCCTGTCAAAATCAATAAACCGCTGCACGAAGCTTTCCGCAGGCTGAATGCCGCAAAGCTCCGCCAGATAGAACAGACTGGTCTCCTTCAGCGCCGCCTGCTCGATCAGCTCCCGGTCGCACAGGACGCGGACGGAGCTGGTATCGGCGATCATACGCCCGGTGTCAAAAACCAGCGCCCGGGACGTGTATTCCAGCATCAGGTGCATATCGTGGGTGATCATCAAAACGGTGATGCCCTCGTTATTCAGCTGCCGCAGGAATTCCATGATCTCCGTGTAATGCTTGAAATCCTGCCCGGCGGTAGGCTCGTCCAGAATGATGATCTCCGGGTTCATCACCAGCACGCTGGCGATGGTCACGCGCTTTTTCTGGCCGAAGCTCAGGGCATTGACCGGCCAGTTGCGGAAGGGGTACAGGCCGCAGACCTTCAGCGTGGCCTCGACACGGCTGCGGACTTCCGCTTCTTCCAGTCCGGCGTTCTGCAGCCCCAGCGCCACCTCGTCGAAGATCATATTCTTGGAGATCATCTGATTGGGATTCTGCATCACGTAGCCGATGCGGGTCGCCCGTTCGCGAATGGTGTCGTTGCGGAGGTCGCGCCCGTTCATGGAGATCGTGCCGCCATCCGGCGTTTCAAAGCCGCAGATCAGTTTGCTCAGCGTGCTTTTGCCCGCGCCGTTGCGGCCCACGATGGCCGTCATTTCACCCTTGGTGATGGTGAAGGAAACGTTTTCCAACGTCATCCAATCGTCCGTATAGCCAAACGCCAGATCGTCCACCTTCAGCAGTTCTTCCGTTTCGGGGGCGGCAGGGGAGGGAGGGACGGCCTCATACCACTGACGAACCTTCGCCTGATCCGCTTCGGAAAGCACCATGCTCTCCAAGTGCTGGGGACGCTTTTCCGGCGTGATCTCCACACCGGCATAGCGCAGCGCCGTCAGGTACAGGGGTTCGCGAATGCCATGCTCCCGCAGAAGGCTGCTGCTGAGCAACTCGTCAGGCTTCAGGTCAGCCACGATCTGTCCCTGATCCATCAGCACGATCCGATCCACGTCCCGATACAGCACGTCCTCCAGACGATGCTCCACAATCAGAACGGTGGTCTGGGTCTTTTTTTGAATCTGGTCGATCAGGTCGATGGTCTGTTTGCCCGTGGCCGGGTCCAGATTGGCCAGCGGCTCGTCGAACAGCAGAATTTTCACTTTGTCCACCATCACGCCCGCCAGACTGACCCGCTGCTTCTGTCCGCCGGAAAGCTCATGGGGCGCGTAGCCCAAGTGGCCCTCCACGCTGACCAGCTCCGCCGTTTTCTGAACGATCTCCCGCATCTCTTCTTGCGGCACACAGTCGTTTTCCAGCGAGAAAGCGATATCTTCGCCTACGGTCAGGCCGATAAACTGCCCGTCCGGATCCTGCAGCACCGTGCCCACGCTCTTGCTCAGGGCGAAAATGCTTTCCTTCTGGGGCTCCATGCCGTCCACCGTCAGACTGCCGGTGGATGTGCCGGTATAGCTGAAGGGAATCAGGCCGTTGATGCAGCTCATCAGCGTGCTTTTGCCGCTGCCGCTGGCTCCGGCGATCAGCACCTTTTCCCCCGGATAAATGTCCAGGTTAATGTGGCGAAGGGTCGGCTCCGCCTGAGCGCGGTACTGAAAACCGAAATCCCGAAAAGAGATGATGGGTTCCATGGACGTACCTCCGATGAACAAAATGAAAGACAAAAAGCAAAGGGGCCGTCCGCCTGCCGCCCTGCCGTTTGGGAGAGCGCAGGCGAACAGCCCCGGAAAGAGACGGAATTACTCCTGCTTCAGGGAGCCGCTCTTGGCGATGGTCTTGGTGTAGGCCAGCATCAGCAGGCTGCCGATGACGGCGGTGGTCACGAAGTTGGAAGCGCCCGCGACCAGACCCTGCGCGAACACCTTTTTGGCGGGTTCGGCGTAGATCACGATATCCAGCACGGGAGCCACCACGATCCAGCTGATCGCCATGGCAACCAGAGTAGTCAGAACGAAGGTGAGCAGTTCTTTCTTGCCGAAGCGGCCGCTGGACAGGTCGATCTTCTTGGAGACCAGACCGATGATCACGCCCACCATCGCGGAAGCCAGAACCCAGCTCCACCAGGGGCTGCCGCCCCAGCTCAGGTCGCCGAGGGTGTGGCCGATGAAGCCGATCAGGCCGCCGGCAACGGGTCCGTACAGGATGGCGAACAGGGCCAGAACAGCGTACTGCAGGCAAATGCTGGTGTTCGGGATGCCGCTGGGAATGGCAACGAAACGGGCCAGTACGAAGAACAGGGCGGCGCCGATGCCAACCGCGACAACGGTCTTAATGGACATCTTTTTCATGGTGAAATTCCTCCTCTTTCGAATGAGTGCTTTATGATCGGGACGCGGATGCGTCAATCATAAACGATTTTGGGGGCTTTGCGGATGGACAGCTTCCACGTAATGCCGGTGCCGATGGAGTAGGCCTTGGCAAAGCTGCCCTGATTGATGGCCAACGCCATGTTGTCCAGGCTGTTTACATACAGGAGCGCGTCGCCCACGTAAACGTCCGCGAAGCTCTTGGCGTAAACGACGATGTTCTTGTACAGCGTACGGGTGCCGTTGGAGATGGTGATCTCCGCCCGCTGGCCGTGCTCAATGCCCAGCTCCCGGAACATTTCCCGGGAAATGTTCGTCCACAGGCTACCGAAGCGAACGTCCAGCACGTCGATGGTGCCGGTGATGATGCCGTCATGCAGCTCGGCGGGGACCACGGGCAACTCTACCACGCTGTCCACGTCTACCTGCGGGCCTACCTGCTCAAAGGTGATGATGCCGGAGGCCAGACGCGCGCCGGTATAGGCGTAAATATCCCGGCCGTGGAAGGTGTAGCTTTCGCCGGAACCAGGCAGACGGTTGACGGTTTCGTCGATCACCCGGGCCTCGGAAATGCCGATCATCCGTTTGATGTGGGTCAGGGTGCCGTTGTCGGGAGTGACCACGTATTGCCCGCCGGTGGTGCGAACTACGATGCTGCGGCGGGTACTGCCCACACCGGGGTCGACCACGCTGACGAACACGCTGCCCTCGGGCCAGTACGTCACCGTCTGGATCAGGCGGTAGCTGGCTTCCCAGATGTCATACTGGGGAATATCATGGGTCAGGTCGTAGACGCGCAGCTGATCGCTGACGCATTCCGCCACGCCGTACATGGCGGAAACAGCGCCGTCCGCGTAACCAAAGTCGCTTTGAAGGATCAAAGGCCGCATAAAACTCCTCCCAAAATCTTTCGTTAGAAGTTGTTCATCCGGAACTCGTTCATTGTACCACAAACATTCCAACTTGACTAGAGGAAAAATGTCCGTGTTTTTATGAAATGAGACAAAAAGGGGAGAAAGACATATTATTTTGAATGCGGAGAACTAAAAAGTTTTTAGGGTGGGGAGGAATGTTCCTGTTTGTCGGAAAGGGGGAGAGTGCTGCAAGGGAGTGAACTCTACCCAAGAGGCTACTTGCGGACGCATGACGAGCGACTATGGCGCGGCTGTCGAATTTTCTGCTCTGCGGGTGGCGTTTACTTTTTTCGATAAGCGCACCCAGTAGAGGGTCGAGTGTGCAAGCAGCGATGTATAGCAACTCTCTCTCCGGCACGGATGGGACTTGCCATACCATGGTGTTGCTCACACTTTTTCGGTGTTCCGGAGGGAGTGGAAAGCCCACTGCAAGCAGCGCTATGCGCCAACTTGGCTGTAATGATTTTTTCTTTGGGCTTGACGCGCCGACTACGGCGCGGACGGTGGGGCTGCCGACCCGAAGAGGGGAGTACTTTCTTTCGAAGCGAAAGAAAGTACCAAAGAAAGCCTGCGGCACGGCACTCCGGGAAAAAGGCTTTTATTGCCCATTTTGGCGGCGGGGCTCGCAATGTCGC
>ERZ827168.3077-NODE-3077-length-17726-cov-3.066889_pt1 | contig 17726 bp, 8 predicted proteins | sample MGYA00519868_ERZ827168 | MGnify/ENA primary metagenome ERZ827168 (study PRJEB31778, sample SAMEA3449271) | human gut metagenome | biome: human gut; feature: human-associated habitat; material: faeces | place: United Kingdom | collected 2010/2012 ...
ATCTATACTCGAAAATAATTGACAAATCTGACGCAGTTTATTTTTTTCATGTTTCTAAGTTTTCATTTTCTACAGCAGCGGCTTGAGGTAGGGGCCGGTGACGGAGGCAGGGTCGGCGGCAACCTGCTCGGGTGTGCCCTGCGAGACGATGAGACCTCCGCGGCGGCCGCCTTCGGGACCGAGGTCGAAGAGGTAATCGACGGACTTGAGGACATCGAGATTGTGCTCAATGATGATGACGGTGTTGCCGCCGTCAACGAGTTTCTGGAGGACACCGAGAAGAACCTTGATGTCTTCGGTGTGGAGACCGGTGGTGGGTTCGTCGAGGATGTAGAGAGTCTTTCCTGTGGATTTCTTGGAGAGTTCTGCAGAAAGTTTCATGCGCTGACTCTCACCGCCTGAAAGCGTGACGGAGGATTGGCCGAGGGTTATGTAGCCGAGGCCGACGTCAAGCAGGGCCTTGAGCTTCACCGCAATGGCAGGCACCGGCCTGAAGAACTCGTATGCCTCTGAAATCGGCATCTCAAGCACGTCATTGATATTCTTCCCCTTATAATAGACAGCAAGCGTATCCTCCTTGTAGCGACGACCGCCGCACTGCGGACAGACCACGTTCACCGACGGAAGGAAATTCATTTCTATAACCTTCAGACCGGCTCCCTTGCATTCCTCACAACGTCCCCCCGCGACATTGAAAGAGAAACGGCCCGCCTTGAACCCGCGGACCTTTGCGTCCGGAGTCGCCTCAAACAGTTTTCTAATGTCGTCGAACACGCCCGTGAAAGTGGCAGGATTGCTCCTCGGAGAACGGCCTATCGGTGACTGGTCAATCTCTATAACCTTGTCTATGTTCTCCACGCCCTCAATCGAGCCATACGGAAGCACAGGAAGCTTGGCTCTGAAGAACTTGTTTTTCAGAATCGGCATCAGAGTCTCGTTAATCAGAGTCGATTTGCCCGAACCGCTGACTCCGGCAACTCCGATGAAGCATCCGAGAGGGAATGCCGCATCAACATTCTTCAGATTATTGCCATGCACCCCTCTTATCGTCAGAAACAGCCCATTCCCCGGACGGCGCACGGCCGGGACTTCAACACGTCTGATTCCACGCAAATAATCCAAAGTCACCGAGTTGCCGAAAATGCAGTGCTCCACGACATCTTCCTCACCCGCCGAATCGACAAAACCGAGATTTTTTCCTTCCACCGCCCCCTGATGTGCGGCCAACAGCTTGAACGGGCCGTTCATGCAGATGCGCCCGCCCTCGGAACCAGCTCCAGGACCGACATCCACGAGCCAGTCGGCTGCTTTCATCGTCTCCTCATCATGCTCCACAACCATCACCGAATTGCCGCTGTCACGAAGTTCCTGCAAGGAAGCAATCAGTTTGCGGTTGTCCCTCTGGTGCAGCCCGATTGAAGGCTCGTCAAGGATGTAGAGCACGTTCACAAGCTTCGACCCGATTTGCGTAGCGAGCCTGATGCGCTGGCTTTCCCCTCCCGACAGCGACGCGGTGGCACGGTCGAGCGAAAGGTAGTCAAGACCCACGTCAAGCAGGAACTGCACCCTCTCGTCAAGTTCCTTGAGAATGTCCCTGGCAATCGCGTTCCCCCTGTTGTCAAGTTTTCCCGGCAGGCTCAGCAGCCACTCCTTCAACGCGCTGATTTCCATCGCCGAGACCTCCCAGATAGGCTTTCCGTCAATCTTGAAACAACCGCATTCCTTCTTCAGCCTTGTCCCGCCGCACTCAGGGCACACAATCTTGTCGTCAATGTCGCCCACAATTCCCGGAAAGGACACCATCTCTGACATGGCCCCCTCCCCAACGCGGAAAAGTTCGTCAGAGCCATAGATTATCAGAGTCAGAGCTTCCTGTGGCACGAGTTCTATGGGGTCGTATAATGAAAAGTCATATTTCCTTGCAATGGAACGGATTATGTCAAATTTCTTTGTCTGGCGGATATTTCCCAGAGGCACGATTCCTCCGTCTGCAATCGAAACTGACGGGTCCGGAATTATGGACTTCACATCGACATTCACGATGGTTCCAAGTCCCTTGCAGTGGGGGCAATAGCCCTGCGGAGAGTTGAACGAGAACGTATGTGGGGCCGGCTCCTCAAGGGACAGACCTGTGTCCGGGCACACCAGATGCTTCGAATAGTGGTGCAGTTCACCCGTTTCCATGTCCAGAACCGCAAGCGAGCCCTTGCCAAGGTTCAGAGCCGCCATCACTGACTCCCGAATCCGCTTTTCGTCCTTCACTTCCGGCTTGAGCCTGTCAATTACAAGTTCAATAAAATGCGGCTTGTAGCGATCCAGCGCCTCAATTTCCGAGAGTTCGACGATTTCAGAGTCAATCCGCGCCTGGGTATATCCCCTCTTTCGCATCTGGGCAAGCAGTTCCTTATAGTGCCCCTTGCGTCCCCGGACGAGCGGAGAGAGAAGCATACACTTGCGCCCGCCGTAGTTTCCGATAATCAGAGAGACTATCTGGTCATCGGTGTAGCGCACCATCTCTTTTCCCGTCGCCGGGGAGTAGGCCTTCGATGCACGGGCGTACAGAAGTCTCAGGAAATCATATATTTCCGTAATCGTACCGACAGTCGAACGAGGGTTCTTTCCCGTCGTCTTCTGCTCAATTGCGATGACGGGGCTGAGTCCCTCTATGCTCTCCACCTGAGGCTTTTCGAGTATTCCCATAAAATGCTTCGCGTAGGTTGAGAGCGTGTCCATATACCTCCGTTGTCCCTCGGCATACAGAGTGTCGAATGCAAGCGACGACTTTCCGCTCCCGCTCAAACCCGTAATCACAACGAACTCCCCGCGCGGAATGTCTAATGAAACATTTTTCAGATTATGCGCATTCGCGCCCCTTATCTCGATATATTTTCCGGTCGATTTCATACTGCAAAATTACTAATTTTATATAAAATATGTCCGTCCCGAACACCTTCGGTCACTAATTTGTAGGGAATCGGCGGCGCTTGGTGCAACCGCGTTCAGAAGACAAATGAAAATATGACAATATATATATATATGGAGAAGATCAGAATTTATTGCGAAAACACTGACAGCTACCGCGACGTCGAATTTGGGACCACGCTGCTTGATATAGCAAAGGATATGATGCCGAAGGAAACGGAGGGGACGGAAGACAAGCAGATTCTGGCGGCGCTGGTGGACAACACGCTGAAAGGACTGGGTTTCGAGATTTGCAGACCACACAGAATCGAGTTCATAGGCTACGGCCATCCCAACGGAATCCGCACATACGCCCGGTCGCTCTGCTTCGTGCTTCAGAAGGCGGTGAGGGACGTTTTCTCGGATAAATTCCTAAATATCAAATATGCACTTCCGAGCGGGCTCTACTGCGAGTTGCACGAGAATCCCGAAGGAGGGAAATATGAGGTACATGTGCCTTCTGGCGGGGAGTTGCGACTGATCAAAGCAAAAATGAAAGAGATTATCGCCCAAAACATCCCGTTCCGCAAGGCGATACTCACAGAGGACGAGGCGGAGAAACTTTTCGCGAAGAATGGCCAGCCGGAGAAGATTGAACTGCTGAAAACACTTGGCCGATACACCTACAGCGTCTATTTCCTCGAAGACACGGCAGACTCATTCTATGGGCCGATGCTGCCGTCCACAGGCTACCTCAAGACATTCGAACTGCGCCCGTTCGGCAAGGGTCTGTGCCTACAATATCCGGGGCTCGGGCAGAAGGACAGGATTCTCCCGATGAAGAAGCAGTCGAAGCTTGCCGCCGCGCTCGACGATCACGAAAAATGGAGCCGTGTGCTCGGAGTCAGCAGCGTGGGCTCGCTTAACAAGGCCATACTCGAAGGACATGCCCGCGAAATCATAAACCTCGCCGAGGCGCGACATGAACGCAAGTATGCCGCCATTGCAGACGCAATCTGGCAGAAACACGAAAGCGTGAAGATTGTTTTCATTGCCGGCCCATCATCGTCCGGAAAGACTTCCTCATCGCTCCGTCTCGCACAACAGTGCAAGATTCTTGGGCTGAACCCGAAGGTCATCGAACTTGACAACTATTTCGTCGATCGCGAGCACACTCCGAAGGACGAGAACGGGAACTATGACTTCGAGTCTCTTCATGCAATGGACCTCGACTTTCTCAATGCACAGTTGAACGACCTGCTCTCGGGCAAGGAGGTGGAGATTCCAAGATTCAACTTCAAGACTGGCGTCCGCACTTTCGAGGGCAACAGGATGAAACTCGAAAAGGAGGATATACTCATTATGGAGGGAATCCACGCTCTGAACCCGGAAATGGTGCCCGGAGTGGACCAGACGAGGATTTTCCGTGTCTATGCATCCGCGCTCACGTCCCTTTCGCTTGACGAGAACAACAACATCTCCACGACAGACAACAGGATTCTGCGCCGTATGGTGCGTGACAACCGCGTCAGAGGTATATCCCCGGAGGAGACGATTCTCCGCTGGTCGAGCGTCCGCCGTGGCGAAAACCGCAACATCTTCCCGTTCCAGGAAAATGCCGATGTGATGTTCAATTCCGCTCTCGTATTCGAACTCCCGATGCTGAAATACTACGCAGAACCGCTTCTGCGCCGCATCAGCCCGACATCTCCAGCCTACGGCGAGGCCGTGCGCCTGCTGAAGTTCCTAAGTTACATCGTGGCCCTGAGCCCGGAGGAAATCGCTATGATACCGCCGACCTCAATCATGCGCGAGTTTATCGGAGGGCAGACGCTGTAGATTCGTCTTGGCCGGCGATTATTTCAGTACCTCGCAGGTGAGCGAAATCAGTTACCTTCATCGCTGGAATCGCGCAAGGATACGCTCATCGCTGGAATTCGACCACGAGAGCTGTTTCCGGGGCAACTTTGGTGCTGTCGTCTATGGTGACGGTGGCTCCGGTGAGGACGTCGATGCCCTCTTTCAGGCCTTCGGAAATCTCGGAATAATAGCTCCACGGGATGGTTTTCTCTTCTTCGGAATTGTTGATAAAGACGAAAACCGCCTTGCTGTCGTTGTAGCGGAAGAACGCGTATGTGTTGTCGCGGGTGATAAAATGCAGAGTGCGTCCCGTGTGGATGACCTCAGCTGTCTTTCTCCAATTGAAAAGACGGCTCACATAGTCGAAAAGCAGTTCCGCCTGTCCCGGATAGACAGCTTTGCCGTCGGTGTTGAGGCGCTGAGCCTCGCGGCCTTCGTGAGTGAAAAGATTCATCTTGTCACCAGGCCAGCCGCCCGGGAAATCCACTCTCAATCCGCCGTGTCCCTGCGAACGGTCTGCCGAAACCATCATAAGCTCGTCGCCGGCAAAAACCTGTGGAATACCCCTCATTGTCGCCATCAGAGTCATCGCGAGCCTGAGTTTCTTCGGGTTCTTCCCGACCACATCCCCGATTCGGTCCGTGTCGTGGTTGCCGGCAAAAACCAGCAGATTATTCACATCGGGATAGAGAAAATCGTGCGAAAGAATCTCGTATATCCTCGTCATTCCGCAGCCCCAACCTGCACCCTCATTCAGTCCCATACGCAGGGCGTCGTGAAGAGGAAAATCCATCACTGAAGGGAGATTGGAGTTGAAGTTGTTCACAAGCGCATCCTTCTGCCAATAGGCAAGCTGTGGGATGGATGAAGTCCAGCACTCGCCCACTATATTGAAATTAGGGTACTCATCCGTGATGGCCTTGCACCAGCGGGACATAGGCTCTTTCTCGTTGTAGGGGTAGGTGTCCACCCGGAAACCGTCGAGTCCCGCATACTCCGCCCACCAGACTGCCCACTGAGTGAAGTAGCTGAGCACGAAAGGATTGTCGAGATTCATATCCGGCATCGAAGGGACAAACCATCCGCTTTCCTGGATTTCGAGGTCCTTTCGGGAAGCGTTCGGGTCCATATTCGTGGAAAAGCAGACATTGGTCCCGGTGTACTGCGGATATTGATGAATCCAATCGGCAAAAGGCAGGTCCTTCATCCACCAATGCGATGTGCCACAATGGTTTGTGACGATATCCATCAAGACCTTAAGCCCCTTCCCGTGAGCCTTTTCGACAAACTCCCGATAGAGTTCGTTGCTGCCGAAACGGGAATCGATGTGATAGTAGTCGGATGCCGCATAACCGTGATAGGACTCGTGCTCCGCATTATCTTCCAAAAGCGGAGTCGGCCAGATTGCTGTCGCGCCGAGTTCCGCGATGTAGTCGAGATGGTCGATAATCCCCTGAATGTCACCGCCGTGTCTTCCGAAAAATTCGCTGCGGTCCGCCTTTTCAGCGGTGTCGGGTGTCGAATCATTAGACGGGTCGCCATTTGCAAAGCGGTCCGGCATAATGAGATAAATCATATCCGCGCTCGAAAAACTTTTCCTCTGCGCAGAGCCCTCAACCCGCGCCCCGATTTCGTAGGCACGTTTGAAACTCTCCTCCCCTTTTGTGAACACGAGATAATATGCGCATTCGCTGATATGGCGACATCGACAAAAAGATAGTTCGGACTGTCCGCCTTATGGACTCCGCTCACCTTCACTCCGTTTCCGCCCTCAAAAACGACGTCATATTCCGAAATCCCCTCACCTTGAATCAAAAGTTGCAACGGGGTGTTCATTCCCACCCACCAGGAAAGAGGTTCGACTCTGCAAATCTGCGTCAAATCGGCATCAGTTACCTCTTCTGGAACAAAAACCGAATTAGAGTTGCAAGAGCCAAGCATAACTGCCGTCATAATAATTCCAAATATCTTCTTCATCTCAAAATTACTGAATAAAATTTTAAAACTTATTTCGCATCCAGATTCCAGTTCGGTGGGCAGAGCTGTGCGGATATGGTGACAACATCATTCGGAAGCACCCTTCGGAAAACGAGTGTGCTGTCTTCGGTGGAAACGACTTCGAAACGGCCGCCTTTTTCGCCCGGACGGAGCGAAGGATGGTCGTGACGGAAACGGATGAGGCTTTGGTAGAACTTGGTGAAATCATTTTCCTCCCAAGCAGGAATCGGGTCTTTTTCAAAGAAGAGGAAACGGTGGTTCCAACCCATCTCCTGTCCGGTGTAAATCAGCGGCTGTCCGGAAGGAAGCGTGAATGTGAGCACCGCCATCAGCTGCGCCGCATCGCCCATTCTCTCAAACTCTGTCCCCGCCCAAGAATTCTCGTCGTGGTTGGAAGTAAACATAAGACGGAAAGCGTCCTGAGGGAAACGCTCCGAGTCGCGGCTGATGTAGTCGAGAAGTTCGGGGATATTCTTTCGTCCCTGAGCGATGTCGTTCAACAGGTGGTGGAGTTCCCAAGCGTAGGATGCGTCGAAACCTGATGCGTGCAACTGCGGGTCCTCACCCTCTGCGAGCATATACATCCCCGGCCAATCCTCACGCAGAGAAGCGATTGTCCTGGTCCAGAACTCGAAAGGCACTTCGCAAGCCATATCGCAGCGGAAACCGTCGATGCCCTTTTCCATCCAAAAGCGCATAGCATTCTCCTGCGCGTCCCAGACATCCTTATTGTCATAGTTCAGGGCGGCGATGTCAGTCCAGTCATATTCCACAATGGTATTTCCCAGCGAGTCCCTCTCATACCAGTCGGCAGGCTTGGAGTCAATCCATACGGCATCAGGAGAGGTGTGGTTTGCCACCCAGTCAAGAATTACACGGAAGCCCTGTGCCTTTGCCGCGGCAACAAAAGCTTCGAAATCCTCCATCGTGCCAAACTCCGGATTCACCGCGCAATAGTCCTTAGCCGCATAGTAGGAGCCGAGAGTTCCCTTGCGCTCTTTCTCTCCAATCGGGTAAATCGGCATAAGCCAGATGACGTCCACTCCGAGTTCTTTCAGACGAGGAAGTTGCTCTCTGGCCGCAGCAAAAGTCCCTTCCGGGGTGTACTGCCGCAGGTTCATTTCATAAACCACCGTGTCATAAGTCCATCCCGCGTGAGGAGTCTTTTCCGAGCAGGAAATCAGCAATAGAAGTGCGAGAGCCGCAAAAAATGTCTTTTTCATCAAGTTCATATTATTAGATCTATCTGCAATGGCGCTCAATGGCCTCAGCGCGTATTTTAAAGAAATTGTTGCTATCTTCCAAAAGACGATATTCCCCGTGGTTGCTCCAAGAGGCAGGACGGTCCTCGATTGACATATCCTCCCCTGTGTCATTGGAAACATAATCCCCGATTTTTGAGTGCCATTCACGGATTCTCGCCATCGAGCGTGTGTAGTAGAATTCTCCTGCCACAGGGTCGACGAGAGAAAGGAGTGCGTCTTTGTAGATTTTCCGGAACTCCTCGTGTTTGAGAAGTTTGTAAATCAATGGGTTGGAATTATCTCCCCAATTTAGAGGGTCCTGGCGGCCGGCATCCATATCCAGATAGGATGTGCCGAGAGTATTGTCGTAGTCGTAGGGGATGAAGAAGAACTTGTAGGTGTAGAGGTCCTTCGAATTGAAGTAGATGTAGTAGTTGTTCTTATTCTTCCAATAGTCATCCCACATCCCCACTGCAACATTGACGGCGTAGGTTTTCAGCAAAAGTTCCACATCACAGACCTCAACAATCCAGTTTTTGAAATTCTCGTCTCCCCTGCCGGCTACTTTTTTTATGAAATCCTGCAACTGGGCCTTGGCAGCTGCATATTCCGCAGTCTGAGTTTTGAGTTCGTAGGTCTTGTCTGAGCCATCGTTGCCGATAAGATGGTCAGAAGCGTCGGAAAGGGACGCTCCCGAAGAACATTTCCAAAGAAAACCGTCCTTGAACGCAAACTGTTTGGCCCTGGCATTGGCGTAGCGTCCGTCAACAAGTTCAATCATATTATAGACACCGAGATAGGTTTCGGACGGATCACCCGCCACCTTAATCCAAAGCCGGCAATAGGCAGAATGAGGAGCTGTCCACACCCCGACGCGGTGGAAAAGGTCGTAGCAAAAAACTTCCCGCACATACATCGGGTCGTCCTTGAACCATTTGAGATAGAGTTTCTTGACCCCGTGCAGCTCGTGCGCCACGTCTTTATTGTATTTGGTAAAGTTAAGCTGGAAGTGGCAGTGGTGCCAGCCCGTCTGCCCAGCCGTGTGCATCATTCCCTCATTCCCCTCGGGCCTGCGACGGGACGTGTTGCCCTTGAGACGAAGGCCGACGTCTCCGATTCTGATTTTTTCCTCTCCCTTGTTGCAAAGTACATCCGCGTGGATATATTCGGAAGTATTCTTATTCTTGTCAAATTCCCCAAGCAGCCGGTTCCACTCCGCGAGCGAAACTTCAAGATGAAACTCCGGGATGTCGTCCCCGGAGAAAAGCCACCCAAGACCTTCCTCCGCCTTGAAACCACCGTCAGAACTGCTCCCGCTGCCCTGGTTCGTCGAGCCCCCATTCCCTCCGGAAGGAATCTGAGGATTGTCGGGGCCCAAATCCGGCGCACAGGCGCATACAAGAGCCGCCAGAACGGTCAGTGCCGCAAGTTTTATTCTTTTTATATCCATAAATCAGACAACATTTGCCAGGAACAGAACTATTTGAAATTTGTCAGCACAACGAACTTTCCTGCTTTCAGAGGGATGCTGAGCCGGCAGTCGGAACCCACATTATAGCTTTTTCCGCTGAAGAGGTCATACCAGGTTCCGGCTGATTTCAGGGTGTAGGTATCGTCGTAATCTGTAGTCTGGAAATTGCCGATGACCGCGAATGACTTACCCTCGTTTGAGCCGAAGATTGTACGGGCGGGAACTCCACTGCCTGCATACATCTCAAAGCTCGCGTCCATATCGAACAGACGCGCATTGTCCCGACGGAACTTGAGAAGTTTCACGTATGTGTCGTAGAGAGCCCTGCGCTCCGGAACATCATAATAGTCCCAATGGAGCGGCTTCTCCCCGGTGCGTCCGTTTTCTTCAATTGAGACATCGTAGCCCAGTTCGCCGAACTGCCAAATCATCTTAGGACCGGGAACGAGCAGCGAGAATGCGGCATTGAGTCTCAACCGTTGCATTCTTGCCGCAAGGTTTCCTGTGATTCCATTTCCCCATTTAAGAGATTTGTAGGCAGTCCTCTCTTCGTCGTGGCTCTCCATAAAGCCCACCCAGGAGCCGAAAGGCATAGTGCTTCCAGTCCAAATCTGATTCAAGTCGTCACCGTCTTTGAGCCATCCCATCGCTGTCTGACAGTAGGCATTGTTCACATTGCGCCACATCTGCATACCTGCCGCAGCAAGAGCCTTCTCCTCACGAGTTTCACAGAAATGCTCCAAAATCACCACCGCACCCGGCTTAAGATCGAAAATCGCTTTGGCATATTCACTGAGAACGTCGATTCTTCCCTGATCGTAGTTGCCGACAGTTGCGTCTGTGCATTTGCGCTGGGTGAATCCTTTCGTGAGGTCGAAACGGAATCCGTCAAATTTGTACTCTTCCAAAAGATAGCGCAGACTCCTCTTGATGTGTTCCAGTACCATCGGATTTTCGTGGTTCCAGTCGTGGAAAACGGAATAAGGATGCGGAGCAACTTCGTTGAACCAAGGATTGTTGGCTGCGGTCTGATTCTTTTCCGAATTCCAATAGAGCTTCGCCATAGGATGAGAGCCGGTGGCGTGGTTATAGACAACGTCAAGTATCACGGCTATTCCCCTGCTGTGACATTCGTCGATAAATGCCTTATAATGCTCACGAGTGCCATAAGCCTTGTCAAGGGCGAAATAAGAGCAAGGGTCATATCCCCAGCTGTTGTTTCCGTCAAACTCCTGGACAGGCATAAGTTCTATTGCGTTAATGCCGAGATTCTTGAGATAATCGAGCTTTTCCTCCGCACCCGAAAGGTCGTGAGTGGCACTGAAATCCCTCAAATGAAGCTCATAAATCACAATGTCGTTTTTGTCCGCAACATTGTAATCCTTTATCTTCCAATTATATTCGGGACGATTGATTTGAAATGCGGACACAAGTCCCGAAGTTCCGGAAGGATAGGCCGGCATATCAGGGTAGGTCGAAGAGGATATCCATTTGTCCTCTCCGCTATAGACAATCTCGGAATATGGGTCGGAAACACGTAGCGCATCGCCCTCGGAATCAATGAGATGATATTGGAAACGGTATTCTTTGTCCGCATCCATTCCCGAGAGTTTGTACCACCAGCAACCCGCATTTTCGTCACGTTTCATCTGGAAACGGTTGGAAACTTTCCAGTCATTGAAGTCTCCGACAAGGAAGCAATGCGGATAGTGTTTCCCGTCCTTATCCTTTTCATACAGCACAAGTGTGACTTCCTGTCCGGTGATGTTGATTCCGTGCTGCGCTCCGGAAGGCATTGCCGCCATCTCCACATCCGCAGGCTTGAACTCACGGCCTTCGTCCTTCACACTGAGGAAAAAGTCCGGCTTGGTCTGCTCTGTTCCATCGGCATTGCGAACAACGACTCCAATTCTTGTGAGCGGCTCGTCATCATCCACCCCGAACCATTGGCGGATGGTCGGCTCAATCGGAAGTTTCCACACATCAGCGACTTCGGTCTTCTGCCAGAGGCATTTTTCAAGATTCACATCCCAGTCGGCCTGCACGTGCTCCCATTCGAAGTTCACTACTCCAATGTGGGCATAAAGCTTACCATCGTAGCCGGAGAACGGATATTTTCCGCCGGCCTTGAAGTAGAGCGTGCACGGCTCGTCAGCAGAGAGACTGAGAGGGTCGCTGCTCAATCCCGGCTGAAGATTGTTGATGTCGAATCCTGCCGGCGGATTGACAGGTTCCGACGGATTGTCCTGCGGAGTGCAGGAAAAGAGCAGGGCAAACGTCGCCGCTGCAAAAAGAAGGAGATATTTTTTCATTTTCAAGCAGTTTTCGTTTTAGAGGCTCTCCCTCCGGCATTTGTCCGCTCCCGGAACAGGAAAAGGGCAGAAGTCCTCTGACATTGCAGCCGGCAGCTCTGTCAGGAGCCACCGGCCGATAATAATCCAAGCTATTTACGAGATAACCGGATTATTTGATTGTACCGGTTCCGGCATTGAAGTCGAGAGTGATGGTCTGTCCGGCTGTTACAGGCACTGCAGCCAGTTCACCGCCTGTTCCACGATAAGATATCTTGCCGTCGTAGATATTGAACTCACGATGCCACCAGTTTCCTGTTGCTGCCGCAAATGTAGAAACCGCATACATACGAAGATTATTAGCCGCAGTAGCTGTTGCAGTCATAGTCTGTCCTGAGACAGTGAAAGGATATTTTCCTTCATCCCAGCTACCGAATACATCTCCCATTCCGCATACGACAGCCTTGGAAACAGTAACGACATTCTTACTGTAATCCACCTCAATCATATAAAGGCCAGTCTCAGCAACGAAGCAGTTGTTTTCTTTTACAGTGTATCCTGTGTCAGTTCCAAGTCCGGTAAAGTCCTTGCCCCAGTCAGTTGCAATTTGAGAGAATTTGAAGCCTTTTTCTGCCTCGATGTAGCGGATTGCCCAGAAACAGCCAGGCTCAGAGTGTGCCGGAATCATAGCAAGTTCATTTCCTGGGAGATCCCACCCATTGATGCCAGCTCCGATAAGATAGCAAGCCTCAGGAAGATTTGACTCCTTGGTGAGTTTGGCAGTGTAAGAGAATGAACCGGCAAGCTCACCAGCCTTCGGAGTGAAGACGAGAGTGAGGTCATAAAGACCGGCTTTGTCAACTGTAATATTGGTGGAAGTAAGAGCGAGTTTGCCTCCTTCAAGACCGAAAGAAACTTCAGCCTTCACATTGCCTTCCTCATCAAGATTGATTTTCCAGCCGTGGCAAGAAGAGAATTTGAACTCGCCTTTTGAAGGGAAATCAAGGTCTTTCCAAGTGAAAGTGACAACACCGTCAGCCCCTACTGTTGGCTCACCCTGTGTGAAGCCCCAACCGTTGCAAGCGCCACGGACACCGAAATCAGCCTTTTGGATGATAATCTGCGCTCCCTCAGCAAGGTCGCCTTTCTGGTTGTTGTCAAGTACGATGTGGTAGAGACCGCTTTCCTTTACCCTCATCTTAGGAGCAGTATCACCGATGATGAGCTTGCCCTGAAGAATCATCATATCAGGATTGTCTTCGAAGTTTTTGCCGGGAGCCTCTTCTGTTCCCTTTCCGTAGTTTACTTCTGTAAGTTCGGCGCCATAGAACTTCTTGTCCTTGTTTGAATTCTCGATGAGAGCGAAATCCTTTCCACCCTCAAGGTAGATGTACTTCTCGTACATTCCTGCACGTGTAGCCTTTTCAACCTCGTTGAAACCTGCTGCCATTGCGTTCTGTGAAAGCACCTTGTCAGCATTTCCTGTTGCCTCTCCATAGACATAGAAACCGTCGAGAACGACACTTCCAAGGTCTACCGCAGGCTTCTTCTCGCAAGATGAGAACGCTGCAAGAAGAGCAGCCGCTGTCATAAGATAAAAGAACTTTTTCATAATAATTTAATTAAAGTGTTAATAGTTTAGTATTTCTTTTTAATTGATTCTTTTCCCCAATGGGATTGAATCTGTGAATATCCTAAAGATTCTCGTAACCAGGAGTCTGAGTCCATATTTTCTGGCCCGTGGTCTCGTCAATCAGAGATTTTTCCAAAACTGAGTATGGAATCGGGAACCACTTGCGCACCTGTTCCTTAGCTTTCGGGTCGGTGACATACTGGATGCTGTGGTACTTGTCGTAGCGGATGAGGTCGCGTCTGCGGACCATCTCCCAGCTGAACTCTCTTCCGCGCTCTGCAAGCACATCTTCCAACGTCCAAGTGTTGACGTCGCCATAGGCATCCTTGTAGGCCTGCTCCGGATTCGGGTCATAAGCGAAACTTCTTGCCATAAGAGTGTGGAAATCAGGAAGAGAAGTGACAGATGAAACCGAACCCGCTCCACCGCGAAGCACCGCCTCAATCTTCATCCAAAGCACGTCGGCATAACGGAAGATGTGGAAATCGTTCTCACAATATTTGTAGGTTCCGGTCTTGTCGAGTTCCCATTTGTTGAGACGCGCTCCGTCGAAGTTGTGGGCATTGAAAAGGCTTGAAACGCCTACGTGAATCACAGTCGGAGTACCCTTAGGATTTTCCGTATCAACAACATCCTCGTCAAGATAGAGTTCTGTAGTTGAACCTTTCTTGTTGACCTGTCCCACGAACCATCCCCACTTCTTGGTGTTGGATGTGCCCTGAAGTTCAGTTCCCGGGCCGCGAAGGTCGCTGTTGTAGTAACCTGTGAAATTTTTGTTGTCGTACCAGTCTTCTGCCTTTTCGATTGGCTTTGCCGTCTTTGACTTGAAGATTTCAAGGAATAACGGGCGGGCACAGAAGCCGTTCCAAGTGTCAAGGACAGTGCCGTAGTAGTACTGAATGCCGTAATGATGGGTATTGTAAGGGATACGGAGTTTGTTTTTCACCTTACCTGAGTCAAGTTCATCATCGGTCAGTCCGTTCTCCACGATGGAGAATATCGCCTCCTTACTGTCTTCGTTCTTGAGCGCGAAATTGTGGAAATAATCCTTTTCAATCGAGTATGAACCGGAGTTGATGACGGCATCGCAGCACCTCACGCAGTTGTCATAGAAAGAACCGCTGAACTGGGACGGTTTCTCAACCTTCTTGAAAATGTTTTCCGGAGTACATCCGAAGCCCTCTGCATTCAGATAGAGGCGTGCAAGAAGTGTGTATGCAAACCCCTGGGTGGTGCGTCCGTAGTTTGCGGAGCGGTTTCCGTCATTGACGACAGCCATATTCGGTGCATTCTTTTCGAGAGTTGCCACAAGCTGAGACCAGACGTCCTGCGGTTCATAGAGAGGACCGGTCGCCTCTTCAAACTTCTCTGTGTAAGGAACACGTCCGAAACAGTCAAAAAGCTGATAGAAATAATAACATCTCATAACCTCAACCTCACCCAGATACTGTGCATAAATCTCAGGAGACATTGACTCCTTGTATTCATTAAGAATCTTGATAATCTGGTTGCAGAGCACGGCACCATTGACGGTCGTGTTCCAAACTTCCTTGATGGCGTCACCCTTGTGGTCCCAAGTGTGGGTGTTCTGTTTGAGCCAGTATCCTCCGTCGTTCCAGTCGTTTCCACCGTTTCTCGGAACGCAGACTCCTTCGTCGGCCGTAATCGTGACAAGTCCCCAATATCCCCAATGGTCGTGGGTGTACTTCACGTTCGCATAAATCTGTCCGACAAGTTTCACCACATTTTCCTCGCTTGTCATCATATCCTCAACGGTAGGGTTACCGTAGTTCACTTCATCCAGCATACTGTCGCAGGAAGTGAATGCAAGGCTTGCAGCTATAAGTGTGTAAAAAATCTTTTTCATATCCAGACACTATTTGAATGAGATGTTAAGTCCGAAAAGAACGGTAGCAACCGTCGGGTAGAAGTCGCAGTAGTCAATGCCTGAACTCCATACGCTGGTGGTGTCGACCTCCGGGTCCTGCCCGCTGTAGCCTGTGATGGTGGCGAGGTTCTGTCCGGTTATATAGATGCGAAGCCGGTCCACAAGGCTGCTTTCCTTGAACTTGAAGTTGTAGCCGAGTGTGATATTGTCAATCTTCATATAGGAGCCGTTCTCAAGATAGTAGTCGGAGAACTGCTCTTTGTTGGCATAGACAACACCGTCCTTCAGTTTCACGTCTTTCATAAAAATGTTGTCGGCAGCCATAGCTCTCGGTCCATAAGCCCAACGGGTGAGATTGAGAATCTTGTTCCCGACAACTCCACGAAGGAAGATGGACAGGTCGAAGTTCTTGTATCTTACGGAGTTGTTCCATCCGAAAGTGAACCAAGGCTGAGCATTTCCTATCACCTGACGGTAGCCATCCGATGCGCCTGCACCGTCAACGACTCCGCCTGCAGGAGTAGAATAATACCAAGTGCCGTCTTTGATGCCAAGGAACTTGTATCCGTAGAACGCTCCGACAGACTGTCCCTCAATGAGAATCTGAGTGTTGGTGTTCATAATACCATTCTCACCGCCCCCCCCCGAAGTTGTTTCTTTATAGTTAAAGCCCTTGGACGGGTCTGAAAGTCGGGTGATGACATTGTGGTTCCAAGAAATTGTAGGAGTTGTGGTCCAAGTCCAGTCTTTGGTCTTCACCGGCACACCGCTGATTACAAGCTCGACGCCGTAGCTGTTCATACGTCCGGCATTGGCGAGAAGCGTGTGATACTGGTATGGAGGAGTCGGCACCTCGTAGTCCCAGAGAAGGTCGCGGGTGTTACGGAAATAGGCGTCGAAACTACCGTAAAGACGATTGTCGAGGAATGCGAAGTCAAGACCGAAGTTATACTCGTATTTCTTCTCCCAACGAAGGTCAGGATTGACATTCTGACCAATGGTGTAGGTGTTCTCATATTTACCGTTATAGAGGAACGTTCCACCCTTGGTGAGGGTTGCCACAGACCTGAGGTCAGAGCCGAGGTTGTTACCCGTGACACCGAATCCCAAACGGAGCTTGAGGTCGTTCACGCCCTTGGCATTCTCCATAAAGTCCTCTCCGGTGATGCGCCAACCGAGGCTGACTGCCGGGAACCATCCCCATTTGTTGTTCGCACCGAAACGGGAAGAACCTTCACGACGGATGGATGCGGAAACGAGATATTTTTCGGCGTAGTTGTAGTTCGCCCTTGCGAAAAGAGCTGCAAGAGTATTGGAGTTTCTGTAAGAGCTTGCTTTCAAATATGTCTTGTTAGGGTCTCCGTTGCCAATCTGGTAATACTTCATAGACTCTGTCGGGAAGCCTTTGTTCTCGACTGACATCCCGTCGTAGAGGAAGTTCTGGTAGGAGAAACCCGCTACGGCTGCAACATTGTGACGTCCGAAACTGTGGGCGTAGTCAGCGGTGATTTCAAACAGTTTGCTGAAATTCCTGTCGGTGTCTCTGCCTGCCTTACCTGAGCCGTCCACGTCTGTCGTAATCTGTTTGTTTGACCAATATTTTGCATTGTCGCCTTCCTCGAAAGCTGCAAAAGCATTGATTTTGAGGCCATCAACAGGAAGGATGTTGAGAGTTGCCTTGAGGGAGCCCCTGAAGTAGTTGCCTGTCTGATAGGCCTCTTTCTGGTTCATATTCTCCACCGGGTTGCTCAGACCTGTTCCCTGAGGGGCGTAGTATCCGTTAGGAGAAGTGGAGTCGTAAATCGGAAGTGTAGGATTAAGGGTCGCCGCCATTTTGAAGTCTCCGCAGAAATAGTCGTTGCGGTAGTGCATATAGGAGAAATCGTAATTGAGGTCAAGCCATCCTTTGAGAGCCTTCTGAGATGCGGCAATCTTTGCGATAACTTCATTTCTCCCATTGTTGCGTGCGATACCCTGCGCGTCCTTGTAGTTCACGGAAGCACGGTAGTTGAATTTGCTTGAAGAACCGGTCACCGCAAGGTTGTGGTTGTGGGTAAAGGCGGCCTTTCTTGTGATTTCAGACATCCAGTCCGTCATATTCGGGTTGCCGTCCTTGTCCGTGAGAATGGTCGGAGTGACTTTACCGCCGGAGATTTCCGAAAGTTTCACAAATTCCTCAGGAGTGGCCATTCCTGTTTTGCCGTTACGCATTGAAACGGAAGCATATCCGGAGTATTCGACTCTTGTCACGGCCTTGTCACTGAAGTTGTCCCCACGTTTTGTGGTGATGATGATGACACCGTTGGTTCCCCGCGTTCCATAGATTGCCGCTGCGGAACCGTCCTTGAGCACGTCCATAGAAGCGATTTCATCCGGAGAGATGTTGTCGATGTTACTCACCGGCACTCCGTCCACAATGTAGAGAGGAGATGTTCCCGCG